>Ga0302122_10000072_pt1 | contig 49038 bp, 31 predicted proteins | sample CB21_SCM_MG_FD_203115 | JGI IMG/M metagenome (GOLD analysis project Ga0302122, IMG submission 203115) | Marine microbial communities from Western Arctic Ocean, Canada - CB21_SCM | ecosystem: Environmental > Aquatic > Marine > Oceanic | place: Canada: Western Arctic Ocean | collected 2017-09-28 | reverse complement strand
GGCGCCGAGCAGACCGCGGCCCGCGGCTTCTCGTCGCTGCTCCGCGGCACCGCGTCCGTGCTCGACGGCGGAGAAGTGGCGGCCCCCGCGCCGCGCGGCGCGGCAAACGTCGCCGACGCGTTCGGCTCGTCGCTGGGCCGCGCCCTCGCGCCGTACGCCGCCGGCCTCGCGGCCCTGGTCATCGCGCTCGCAGCCCTCCGCGAGCTCTTCGCTCCTTTGGAGAAGGTCGCCCGCCAGACGCTCCCGCTCGCTTTGCTCGTGGCCGTCGTGGCTTTTTGTGTTGACCACTGGGACGCGGTCTACGGCGGCTTCCAGGTCGTGTCGGGGGAAAAGCCGCTGTTTGCCTGGCCCTTTTGATTCAGAGCCCTCCTAGGGGCGGGATATGTTGTAATTGTATGAACACACAATGTTTTACTTCCTCCCGCCCTTGGCGAAGCCTCCGGGCTGGATCTTCGAACCCCCCAGCTTCGGCGGGCCATCGGCACCGGCGACATTGCGCCGCCGCCGCCTCGCCTGCGCCACCGCCGGCGACCGCGAGAGGTCCTTCCAGCGCCGGTCGATCCGCTCCCACTCAAGTTTTGTCAGGACGGCGACGCCGTCGACGCCGTCCAACGCCGCCACGGCTGCTTGCGCGGACTCGCGCGTCTCCAGCTCGACGAAACCGAAGCCCCGGCCCTTGGGTAACGAGACGTTCGCCACGTTGCCGTAGGGCGCGAAGCGCGCCCGCACGTCGTCGATGGAGTCCTCGTCGGCCACGGGTTCGACGTAGAGCGTCCGCGCGGCGAGTTCTTTTTTATCGACCTCGACGTAAGGTTGCGCGCGGCGGATTTGCAGGCCGTCCTCGGAGAGTTCCAGTGCGCTCGATGCGCGCGCGGCGTCTTGCGCCACGGCGGGGATCGTCTTTTTGGCGCGTTTCTTCGCCGGCTCCTCAGTGAGCTGCGTCATCGCGGAGAGCCGATCCCCGTCCGTCGCTGTAGGCACCTCGTCGAGAATCGCGCGCGCCCGCGCGAACGCGAGCACGTGCTCCAAATCGACCCATTGCCTGAGAGTAGCGTCGTCCTTGGCGCCCGCCAGTCCGCGCAGGTGCGCGTCCCTCCTCAGGTTCGCATCACTGAAATAGTAGTCGAGCTGTTTTTGCAGCTTTGCCACTATCGCGTCCTGCGGCGCGCCGGCGGCGTTGACAGGCGCGCTGGTGGTGGAGGACATGAGGTGCTTTTGTGTTGCTGTGTTTGGTCGCAGCGCTGCATGCAAGGCGCTCAACCCAGCAAAGCACAAGTTGTGCCGCCCAAAATCGTTCGGGTTCGGGTTTTTGTTGCGGGTTTCTTCGCTAGCTGCTTAGCTGCACGCTACGAGAGCCACGCCAGTCGATACTGCGTGAGCACCGCCAACTAGTGAAGAAAGTGCTAGAAGAGGCCTGCGAGCAAGCATCTGCGCGCGCGAGCGTGCCACGATGCATTGCCTAACGCAAGTGCTGCTGCTCCTAGCCTTAAACCACTGCGAGCCCCTCGTCGCAACCCTGAAAACGCCGGGCGCCATCGCACCAGTCGACCAAAGGAAGCAGATCTACCACCGCACGCCCACGCCGTACGAGGTCCCCGAGGCCGCGCTCGCGACGCTCGAGGCCGACGGCATCGTGGTCGTCGACGACTGGGCGCCGCCGGCGGACGTCCGGGCCCTCCGACGGGACGTCGACCACCTCTGGGACGCCGGCAAGTTCATCGCGTCCCAGGTCGGCAGCCGCTCGGTGTCTGCCGACGGGAGTCTCACCAACAGCAGGACCATGGAGGAGGAGACAAGGCGCGCCCAGACGGCCTGGTTACGGCCGCCCCCGGACCCGTCCGTGGGCGACGTCCAAGCCCGGCGGAAGCTCGACGGCGTGTTAAAGGGCTTGCGGGAAAAGCTCATGGAGAACTCGGGCGCCCCGCTCATGAGAACGATGGAGCTCTCCTACGCCAAGTACCCCGTGGGCGGCTACTACCGGCGGCACGTCGACGTGCCCCGCAAGGTCTACTACGAGCTGGGCCGGAACGGCGCCACGGACTACTCGCTCCAGGAGCGCCGCGAGTACTCCATCCTGCTCTACCTGAACGCCCGGGACTGGGAGCACGAGGAGCACGGCGGCGCGTTAAAAGCGGAGGTCGGGGCGGAGGCGCTGAGCGTCTCGCCGAAGGGGGGGCGCCTGGTTATTTTTCATTCCGACTGCATCCCGCACGCCGTGGAAGAAGCACCTGAAAGGGGCCGCGTCGCCGTCGTGGGCTGGTTCCGGACGCGGCGGAGCGATGAAGCGACCTCGTTAAAGGAGTCGCCACGTTTTAAAGCGGCAGAGACATTGGAGCGTTTCGGCCACGACGGCAGCGCAAAGCGCCAGTTCCAGCGGTGCCTGGAGCACCTCACGGACCCCGTGGAAAAGGCATATTGCTACGCGCGTGTCGCACACTGCGCCTTCGACGGTCTCAATGACCGGGAGGCGGCGGCGGGGGCCTGGCGGTCCGCGATCGCCCTGGACCCGGGCTCGGCCGTGGCGCGCGCCGGCTTGGGGATGACCACGACCAACAAAACGGAACGGGCCGAAGCTTTAAACGAGGCCCAGGCGCTGCAGCCGCGCGACGCGCGCACGGCTTTGTTAAGGGCGGCCACCTCCGAGGACGACGCCGAGCGGGTCGTCATTATAGACGGGCTTCTCGCGTCAAACGCCGAGACGTATTGTTTAGCCGAGAGTCTGTTGTGGCTCCACGATCATAATTTTGATTCTAGCAGTGCCTTGGAGCCGACGCGGTCCGTGCTCGAGCAAGCGGCGGACGCCGCGGTCGCTACTTTCGGCGATGACGAAAATAACATTTGCGCCGAGTTCGGCACGTACCACGGCCGCTCGTTGCGGGTCTTGGACCGACGCCTGCCAACGAACTGGCAGCTCCACGGGTTTGATTCCTTTGTAGGATTGCCCGAGCAGTGGCGCCACGAGCCGACCGGGTCCTACAGCGTCACGGGCGACCGCGGCGAATTGACGGGCTGCTTCCCGGAGCGCGCGGAGCTCCACGCGGGCTGGTTCAACGAGACGTCGGCGCCCTTTTCTACGCGGGTGCGCGAGAATGAGGACGTCCTCGCCCTGCTCCACGTGGACTGCGACCTGTACTCCTCGGCGCGCGACTGTTTGTCAGAACTGGCGCCGTTGCTCGTTAAGGGGTCCGTCGTGCTCTTCGACGACTTTCTGGCGCACGAGACGTGGCGCGAGGACGAGAAAAGGGCGTGGGAGGAGGCGGTTCATGAAAACGGGCTCGCGGTCGAGGTCGTCACGGCGTCGCTGCTGAGCAAGCAGTGCTGCTTCCGCGTGGTGGGGGTTGGGTAATAAGGAACTTAATAAACTACACACCGCCTACTCCTCGATGGTGATCGTCTCGACGCGCACGGCCTCGACGGGCTTGTCGCCCTGGGCGGTCGGGACGCCCTCGATTTCCTTGACCACGTCCATGCCCTCGATGACCTTGCCGAAGACGGGGTGCGCCGACGGCGACGACGGCTCAAAGTAGTCGAGGAAGGAGTTGTGCCTGTCAAATCAATCATTGAGTCGCGCGGGCGCCCACGCCATCGACGTGAAGGCGCAGTGAAATTTGATTTGTGCACTGCGTCGTACTTCGTGTTGAGGAAGAACTGCGAGCCGCCGCTGTTGGGGGCGCCCGTGTTGGCCATCGAGATGGTCCCGACGTCGTTCGAGATCTCGCCCAATAATTCATCAGGGATGTTGCCACCGCCATCGCGCTTCACCATGGTCCCGTCGGGGAGCGCGAACTCCGTGTTCCCGGGCGGCCCGCCGGTACCCGCGATGGGCGATTGGGGATTCGCCGAGTTCGGGCAGCCGAACTGGCACATGAAGTTGGGGATCACGCGGTGGAACGTGAGGCCGTCGTAGAAGCCCGTCGTGGCGAGGTCCTTGAAGTTGGACGTCGTGATCGGGAGCTTGTCCTGGAAGAGCTCGACCTTGAACTCGCCCTTGGAGGTCTTGAACTTGGCGACCTGTGTGCACCATAACTTAGTCAATGATCATTGATGAGCGAGCAGCAGTGCGTCGGCGAGGCGGCGCCGGGCCGCGGGCGCGTGACGCGCGTCGGGCGCCAGCGGCGCAGTGGAGTTTCGGGCGACATATGTGGAGCCGTCTCGACGACGGCGTGACGATTTCGCCGCGCGTCAGCGATGCGGCGCGTCAAAAAGCACCAATGGAAGGTCACATATTATGTTTGCTGCACTGTCAGCCATGAGCGACCTGCCGGACGAGCGCTTCCGGAACGCGGCGGTCGTTGTTGATGGTTTTCTCTATATCTTCGGGGGGCAGGACTCCTTCACTTCGGATTGTTTGACGGATAGTGCCTGCTACCCCATGCGCGAGACGGCCTGGCGCATGTGGGTCGGCGACGGGACCGAGCCCGACGAGAGCACGGGCGGCGGCGGCAAGAAGGGCGGCGGCCACCCGAACAAGAAGAGGGAGGTGTGGATCTCGTTGGCCGTCATCTTCGCGGCCGTGGCCCTCGTGATTATTCTGGTGGTCGCGTGCCTCGTCTGTAAGTGCCGGCGGGCCAAGCAGGACGGCAAGGCCGGCCCGACGAACCCCCGGGCGTCATTATCGTCCATCGAGATCGGCACTCCGAAATGATCGGCTTCGTCCATCGAGATCGGCAAGCCGGACAGACCGTCTATCGTGATCGACAACCCGGTCCAGAAGTTGGCGTCCCCCGCCTGAGTGTCCGCCCGTATGGATACATACCCCTCGCCCCTGTATAACATGTATCTTGGCGTCCACAACAACCCCACGCAGCGGCCCGGCGGGCGCTGTGTTTACGAGGGTTCGCCGTCACACGCTACATGGATACCCCAGCCTTCGGGCGGCGTCTATTCGCTTACTCCCCGATAGCGCCTTACATGGATACCATAAACACACTTACTTGTCTTTGTTGCGGCGGAGCTTGTCCGCCACACCCTTGACGCCAGCAAAGGCCGAGAGCAGGAACCAGCCGTAGGCAACGAACGCGCCGCCCTGGTCGCCGCCGCCGGACGCGTCGGCCGCGGCCGCGGCAACGCCTGGAGCGGCCGCGGTTAGAGCGGCGAGGAGAGGGGCAACCGCCGTCGCGGCCGGGGCGGCGACCGCGGCTTCGAGCGCTTCCCTCCGCGCCAGGGATTCGTCCACGGCGCCGACGCGCCGTCGCAGCCGCAGGAGGAACTCGCGGTTGCCCAATTTGTCGTGAACTGGGCTTTCAATTACGGCGTCGACGACCTCGCAATCCGGCAGGTTCGCGCTCGCGAACGCAGTAATCGAGTCGACGGCGGCCTTGCGGTCCACCGGGTCCCGCACGACGCCGCGCCCTTTCCTCACGATGTCCGGCCCGCACTCGAACTGAGGCTTTATTAGACACATCAGGTCTCCTCCCGCGTCGACCTTGCGCCAGATCGCCGGCAGGAGCTTCGTCAGCGAGATGAAAGAACAATCGGTCACAACCAGGTCGTAGGTCTCGAGCAATGGTATGGCCGCGAGCTCCTCATCATATCTACAGTTGACATTCTCATACGAGCGCACGCGTTCGTCCTCGAGTAAAGATGCGTGGAACTGGTCGGAGCCAACGTCGACCGCATCCACTGAAAAAGCTCCATGCCACAAGGCGCAGTGCGAAAACCCGCCGGTCGACGCGCCAATGTCCAGCACCGTGCGGCCCTCGGGCACGATCTCCGGCCACGCCTCGAAGGCAGCATGCAATTTTTCGCCACCACGGCTCACGTAGCGTGCGTTCTTCCCGCTCGCGACCGTGATCGACGCGTCGGCGGCGACCTTCGCGCCCGGTTTGATGACAGAGCGATCTTCGACGGTCACGGCGCCTTCGCGAATAAGTGCTGTGGCTTGGGACCGCGATGCAGCGAAGCCGCGTTGCAGCAGGAGTGCGTCCAATCGCAGCTTGCCGACGCGCTCGACGACAGCGGCAGCTTGCAGAGGACGCAGCAGCGAGCGGCGCGTCGGCGGCGCGACGAGTCCTCGAACAACTGCTACGAGCATCGTTAGTTGCAGCCAACGCATTCTGGTGTTGTTTTCTTGCACGAGCACAGCGTCGTCGACGCGTAGTGAGCGTTTGCAATTCGCAGCGATGCGCTGGTCTGTGCAATGTGCTTTGTACTGCTTTAAAACAGCTCGAAGCTCTCAAGAGGAGGGTCTCGGCTGCACTCGTGACAACTGCGAATGTTACGACTAACGTAATACAACGATGGTGTGTATCTCAATGAACTAGGCTACTTGACGTGGGCCCGCAAAAGCTGAGGTCAGCATTAATGCTATCGTGCGGGTATTGTGCCGCCAAAAACGCAGTAAAAACGCCCCCTAGTGACCACGCAACCAAGCACGCATCGCGTGCGTGCCGTACAACTCGTTAAGACAGACCGCTGCCGGCTGTGCAGAGAGCAACGCTCCGTGACGCATAACACAAGGCCAGCCACACCACCACAGCGAGGCATGAACGCCCTCCGCGTCGCATTGCGCCCGCTCAACGTCGCGTGTGCGGGCCTCACGACGCTCCACTTCTCCACAACTAATTGCGACGAGAAGAAGGGCGCCGCGGTCGGCATCGATTTGGGCACGACGTACAGCTGCGTCGGGAGCTTCCGCAACGGCAAGGTCGAGATCCTGGCCAACGCGGAGGGCGCGCGGACGACGCCGAGCTACGTGGCCCTGGCCAGCGGCCACGAGCGCCTCGTGGGCGACCCGGCCAAGAACCAGGCGTCGCGCAACGCCAGCGGCACGATTTACGACGCGAAGCGCCTCATAGGACGGCTGGCCTCCGACGCGACGGTCAAGGCCGATTTGAAGCGGTGGCCCTTCGAGGTCGTGCCCGGGGAAGGTGGTAAGGCCATGATCCGCGCCACGGCTCCGGATGATCATACATCGACGCTGCATCCCGAAGAGGTCTCGGCGGCGGTGCTCAGTAAACTGAAAAAGGACGCCGAGGCCGCATTGGGACGAACCGTGGACCGAGCCGTCATCACGGTGCCGGCCTACTTCAACGACGCCCAGCGCCAGGCCACCAAGGACGCGGGCGCGATTGCGGGTCTAGAAGTGCTTAGAATCATCAACGAGCCCACCGCGGCGGCTTTAGCGTACGGCTTGGGCGGCAAGGATTCCAGGGGCAACGACGCCGACGCGACGGCGGCGACGCCGGTCACGGTGCTCGTGTACGACTTGGGCGGCGGGACCTTCGACGCCACGCTGCTCGAGATGGAGAGCGGCGTCTTGGAGGTCAAGGCGACGGCGGGCGACACGCATCTAGGTGGGGAGGACTTTTCCAACGCGTTGACGGACTTCGCCGCCGGGCACTTCTGCGAGGCGCACCCTTCCTTGTTCGCCCGAAAGGGCGCGCCCGACGCGTCCTGGCTCGACGCTAAGGCGAGGCGGCGCCTCTACCTGGCCTGCGACCGCGCGAAGACGGAGCTCAGCGCGGCGACGAAGACCAGCGTGGACGTGGACGCCCTCTTTCAGGGCGAGGACTTGACCCTCGACCTGACCCGGGCGACGTTCGAGCGGTTGTGCGACCCGCTCTTCGACCGAAGCGTGCGCAGCGTGAAGCGGGTTTTGCAAGATGCCAAGGTCGAGGCCAAGGACGTGGACGAGATCGTGCTCGTGGGCGGGTCCACGAGGGTGCCCCGCGTGCGCGAGAAGCTCCTGGCCTTCTTCGACGCGGCCTCGCCGAAGAAGGCCACGTTAAATTGCTCGCTGAACCCCGACGAGGCCGTCGCCTACGGCGCGGCCGTGCACGCGGCGGCTTTGTCAGGCGAGCAGGAGGGCGGCTTGGTCTTGCTGGACGTGGCGCCGTTGTCCTTGGGCATCGAGACCGCGGGCGGCGTCATGACGCGGTTGATCGAAAGGAATACGACGATCCCGGCCAAGGCGTCCAAGGTCTTCACGACGCACGCCGATAACCAGCCGGGGGTGGACATCAAGGTGCACGAGGGCGAGCGCGCGCTCACGTCCCAGAACCGGCTCTTGGGCGACTTCAACCTGGGCGGCATCGCGCCGGCGCCGCGGGGCGTGCCGCGGGTCAACGTGACCTTCGACGTCGACGCTAACGGCATCCTCAGCGTGCACGCGGCGGACGAGGCGTCGGGCCGGTCGCAATCCATCACGATCACGGCGGACAAGGCGGGCAAGCTCAGTCGGCGGGACGTGGAGCGCATGGTCGCGGACGCCGAGGCGCACGCGGCGGACGACGCCGAGGCGCTCGATAAAGCCCGCTCTAGGAACGACCTTGAAGGGGCGTGTTACAGCGCGCGCTCGACGCTGTCGAAGCACGAGAGCGAGGTCGACGTGTCCGGCGCTCAGGCCGAAGTTGATGCGTCTTTGAAATGGCTCTCCGAGAATGCCGACGCGGACGCGGACGCCGTGCGCAAGCGCCAGCAGGCGTTCGACGCCGTGGTGCACAAAGTCATTGCGGAGGTGTACGAGGCGAACAAGCCGGGGGACGCTGCCGACAAGGGCGCCGACGACCCGTCGGACGACAAGTTCTTCGACGGGGACAAGTCATGAGCGCCGGGCTCCGGCGGGGACTGCGGCTCGTGAGGCGCTTCGCCGCTCAATGACGGCCCGGCGGCCGGCCGGTCCTCGGACCGGCCGCCGCTGCCCGACGCGGCGAAGCGTATTGCTGTAAGTTTAGTTATGTAAATAAAGGAGACGGATAAATGAGCAGTAAATTTGGACTATAAATTAAACCCCCAGGGCACCTCAGGTGTACACGAGCAGGTCCCCGGCGTTGAGCTCCTCCCACCGCAGCTTTTTCCGGGCGAGGTACGCGATCAAGGCGGGCTTGATCTTGGCCTGGTGGTCCTCGCTATGGTGGCCCGCGCCCGTGACGACCTCCAGCTTCTCGCCCGGCGCGAAGGTCGTGAGGCGCTCCTTCAGGAACCGGAGGGCTTCTTCTACAAATAGACCGTGGAGATCAATATAATTGTCGGGCCGGCCGCCGTTCCGGTGGAGGTAGATGGCGTGCGCCGCCTGCACGTGGAGCTTCTTGGCCTGGGTGTCTAATTCCTTGCCGTTGTTCGACATGGTCTTGGCACCGGCCTTGTCGCCCTTCTCCCACAGCTCGTGGGACTGGCGCTTCGCTTCCCTCGCCCGCTTTTGCACGCGCAAGGCCTTGGCCCGCTTCTTTCCGCCCTCCTCGCCGCAGTAGTCCGGGGTCTCGTGGGCTTTCAAGGCGGCCGCCGCCACTAATCTTTTAGCAGCACTTTGTGCCACTTCGCTCCCTTCGTATTTCACGCTTCCCTGCTTGCGGTCGATGTGAATTCGAGCGCCGGACTCCGCCTCGATTCTTTTAATGGTGGCGCCGCCGTGGCCCAGCACGCCCACAATTTCCACTTGATCGAGGTGCTCGCCGGCGTGGTGGTCCTCATGCTCGTGGCCCGGGTGCTCTTGTTGCTGGTGCGTCGGGCCGCACCCGGCGTCGAAGAAGCTCTGGCAGATACCCATGGCTGTGGTGTGCCGGTGCTAGCTGCCTGGCGCGTCGATGGCGTCGAACCGTGCGCGCGCTGCTGGAACAGGAACTGCTGCTGCTCAACCTTGGCAGCTTGTGCAATGCTCTAAGCCGCCCGAACGTCAGTTATTTCGCTCCAAGTGCCGAGGCAACCCGATCGCGCCGCACTCAACGACCGAAGCGTTGTGCTGTTGCGAAACCGATGATCGTATGGAGAGCAGCAAGTCTTTGATTTCCTAGCAAAACCCGTAGTCGAAACCCGCGCGATACACCGATCGACCAGCGAGCTGTCTCGATGTGCAGCACTGAGCCAAGCCGAGGAGCCATCCCGAGGCGTAGGCACGGGACCAAACTCACACTTGGCCGCGTGAGCTTAGCGCTGCGCCAAACAAGCTGCCCAAGCCGCACCGATGGCGACGTAGCGGCCATGGGCAACCCCTACGCCGAGCGCTTCCATGTCAAGCGGAGCAAGCCGGTCGCCGTGGGCAACGCCGCAGTGAAAGCACGCGAAGACCAAGCCTTAAGGAAGCGGTCCAAGCAGACGCGCGCGCTCTACCGCGGCTGGCAGCGCGACCTCCGGGAGGCGAGCGAGCCGGACGCCGAGTTCCTGGACTCTATTTTATCCTTGGTGGAGACCGCGGGCTCGCTCGCGGCGTCGTCCAAGGCGCTGGAGCTCGAGGCGCAGACCGCCGCGACGGACGACAATGAGACCATTGCGGACGTGGTCGAGCGGCGCATCGACGACGCCTTCACGAGGGCGCAGGCGGTGCGGGAGGCCCCGGCCTCGACGGTCGACTTCGAGCTCAGCCGCTTCGTGGAGCCGCCGCCGCCATCCCCGGACGCGCCGTTGTTGGACACGGCCGCGCGCTTCGCGGAGAGCTTCTGCGACCCCAGGCGCAGGGCGGCCTCCGTGAAGCCCTCGCTCCATGAGGTAGAGGCCGCGCGCGAGCTCAAGCGGCGCCGCCCCCGGTCCACAAAGGCGAATACTATATTACGGGCGGCCCAGAGAAGTGCGTTGACCATGCCCATGCTGCCCCTCGAACACGAGGCCCGGGGCGCTGTGAAACGAAGCCCCAAGGACACAAGTACCTCCAAGGCGGAGAAAAGGAAGCGGAAACGAGAGGCGGATTTGAGGCAGGCGTTCCACGACCGCGCCCGGGCGCTGCCCGGGTCTCCCAAGGACGGCGGCCTCGTCGACGGCGTGGGCACGTGCCGCGTGAACCGCGCGGGGAACCCGCGGCGCGTGCCGGACGTCGCGCGCGACTTCTGGAAACGGAACCCCGCGACGGCCCCGGCCGCCGTCGCGTTCGGGCTGGCCCTGCACGCCTTCCAACTCGTGGACGGGTCCGGGGGCGGCGCGGGTTTTGCCGATGACGCGTTACGAGACCGCGCGCCCTTCGAAGACCGGCGCGTCGTGTGTAAGGAGGACCTGGAGACGCTGTCGTCCGCCGCGGACATCGAGGCCGCGGCGCGGCGGGCCGCGCGCCACGCGGTGCACAAGTGGGACGGCGTGGTGCTGCAGCCGCGGCTGCGCGACCCAGGGAGTGTCCAAGGCAAGCGGCTTTTCGGGTCCAGGGCGCCGGGCATCCACGCCGCGGAGGGCGCGTCCCTCCTGGACTTGAAAGCGTACGGAAGGGAACGGAAGGGCTTCCGAAGCACGGGGCGCCGGGACGCGCACCACGGCCCCACCGAGCACGCGGCGGCCTACGCGCTGCAGTACTTCTTCCGGAAACGAGCGGAACGACGGCATGCGCTCGCGATTAAATTAGCGCGGTGGTACCGGTTCCACGGCGCGAGGTACGCGCATCGCGAGATGCGGAGGGAGGAGATCGCGGCGGCCCGGAAGATCCAGGTCTTCGTGCACGCGGTGTTGATGCGCATTCGACTGCGAATACGAACGCGGAAGCGCCTCGCGAAGATGCTTTCGCGGACTCTAGGGTTCTACTGGCTGAAGAAGGTCGCGCGCCGGACCTTTAGGAAACAATTGATGCACAAGAACCGGTGGGCGGGCGAGTCCATTGTTTTATTTGTGCGAGCGTGCCGACGGAAAGGATGGCTCAAGAAAAGACAAGAAGCGACTCTAGGACGGGCCCAGCGGGTCATCAGCGGCAAGTGGCGCACGCGGCTCAAAAGTCGGGAATTCCAGGAGATGAGCTCGGACACGAAAGCAAGGTTGCTCACCAATAAAATGAAGGAGTACGGCGGGGCGGCCCGCTTCCAAAGGGCCTGGCGCAACTACGCGCAGTACATCTATTTTCCGTGCGTCTACGCGATGCAAAATTTTTTTAGGGCCTGTTGGTTGTTGAAGAAAATTAGAAGGCAGCGCCTGGCGGCGTCCGTGATGCAGACCTTCCCGCGCATGGTCATTGGCATGAAGAAGATGAAGGACCGGAAACGGGCCGTCGTCGCGCACGAGCGCCAGCGCGTGGGCAAGGAGGAGGAGTTCGCGCAGCAGGCCGCGAAGGAAGCGCTGGCGGAGGTCGATGCGCAACTCCAGCAACGCGTGAAATCTGTTCAAAAGTTGCTGAAGGAGGCGCGGCGGGAGGTGCTGGCCCAAGCGAAGCGTACGGTGTTTGCCTGCGGACCGTCGCCCTGGGACGACCGGGCGTCGCAGGAGGTCCCGGTGTTCCACGAGCCCCTGCCCCCGGTCCACGTCCCGCCGAACCGCAAGCCCTCGTGCTTGTCTCGAAAAGTCGCGCCCGAGCCGCTTTCAACAAAGCAGCCGGCGAACATGGCAAGGATGGCCGCGCCGCCGCCGAAGCGGCCGACCACGCCCCCCTGGCGGCCGAACCTTTCTCAAAACCACCGGGCGCTGCGCGCGCTGGCGCATGATCGGAAGCTAGCTTCGAGAGTCGCGCGCCGGGCCAAGGCGCGGCTCCTGAAGCGCATGCCGAAGGAAGAGCGAGCAACCTACGACGCCCACGTGCTGAAACTGGGGCGGATCGGGGAAGGGTCCCTCGAGTTCCACCACGAGCAGCAGAAGGCGAGAAAGAAGGAGGACAAGCTCATAAGTAAGCGAGAGCGCGAGCGCGACCGGACGTTGCTGAGGGAGTCCAAGGCCCTGCGGCGGGCCGAGAAGGGGCGCCGGAAGCGGGCCATCAAGCGCGTCAAGGCGGACGTTCGGCGGACGGCGTGGAATGCGCGGAAGTGGCCCTCGCTCCACGCGGACGCTGCTTATGCGGTGGCGTTATTTGCTAGAGATGGAGGGTTGGACGAAGCGCGGTTACAGCTGGCCGCAGACGGTTTACAAAGAGTGCGGGCGCCGACGTCCAAAGTAAAACCGTACGCGGCGAATCCGCCCCCGCGAATGCGACGGGTGCGGCGAGATAAACTGGTGGGCGTCGAGGAGGCGACGCACTGGCTGGCCGACATTGCTGCCGAGGCCCGACCATATCATCCCCGCTTTAGGTGGGAGCGGCGGCACGGCTTCTCGTCCTGTATTACCGCCGCCGCGAAATTCAAGGTGCGCATGGACGTAAGGGAGGAGCGGTACGAGGAAGCTTTAGATACGTATCGAGAAATAAACCCGCCGCGCCACGCGTGCCGGTGGTGCTGCATGCCGTTCGCTTTATTAGAGCAGCTCCAGGACCACAACACGGACGGCTGCCCCCACCGGCCCGAGTTCTGGCGCGCGGAGAAGCACTGGCTCCCCGACCCCAATCTGGAGCTGCTGTCTTCTGATTCGAGTTCCGAGGTCGCGGTCGAGCCGGAACCGTCCGTCGTCTCGACCCTCCCCTCCGTCACCTTTGCAACGACCGAGGCGCCGGCGCCGGCCCCGACGACGAAGGCCGAGCGCCGCGCGCGGCGGGAGCGGGCCGAGCGCGACCGCTTCAATGAGCGGCAGCGGCGGGACCGGGACCTGCGGACGCGCGAGGGGCGGTCTCGGCATACGATGGAGGGGGCGCTGGGCGCGGCCTCCCAGGACGCCGACCCGAGCCGGCGCGCGCGCATGACCCGGGCCGAGCGGCAGCAGCGCGACGAGGCGGCGGCCGCGCTCTTCCACTCCAAGTGGGCGGCGCCCGACGGCGCCAAGACCGTCTACAAGGAGGAGGAGGTCCAGGCGCAGCTGTACCCCTGGGCCTACGACCGGCCGCGCCTGCTCCCGCCGGGCTGCCGCCTGGCCGACGCGCGCGTCGCGGACCGGCCCGCGCCGGGGGCGGCCCGCCCGCCCGTCCGGTCGGGCAACAAGTGGATGTGGGGCTGAGGTCGCGTCGTAAGAGTGTGTTGTGTGATGGTGTCTCTCTCGAAACATCGAAACCCGTTTTGAACGTGTACGGGTTTTTGAGTGAGTCAGACTCGACTGCGGCTAGCTTGCTCTTCTGTATGGAAAAGTGTGGTCAAATTATAATACTGCTGTGCGACCAACCTCCAGTGCATACACTGCTGCTGTGCGAGTTCTGCATAGCACTGCTGCTGCCCTGCTCCTGCCGACTCAGTGCATAGCAATCAGTGTAGCACTACTGCTACTGCCGAGCACTCAGTGATCTGCGCACATTATGCTACAACTCGTGGCGCGAGCCACTCGTGCACGGCCGCTGTCATCACGCTGCCGCGTCGTCGCCTGTGCTGGCTTCAGCTCAGGCGTCTCGAGGCCCGAGCAAAATGCGGCGGACGTGCGCGACCTGCTGCGGACGCGGCTCTCGCTGACCGAGGCGGAGCTGGATAAGACGATGCGGCACGGAGCCAGGTGTGCCAGGGCGAAAATAGAGCCGAAGCTGGACTGGCTGCAGACCCGCCTGGATCTGGACGCGGCGCAGCTGGGGAAGCTCGTGCGCAAAGATCCGACGCTATTAACAAAGAGCATTTTGAGCATGGACTCGAATCGCGACTGGCTGCAGCGATTCCTCGGTCCGGACGAGGCGCACAAGTTGAGGAAGGTCGTGCTTCGGTGCCCGTCGGCGCTGTATTATAGTCTCGAGGACAAAATTGAACCGTTGTTAGAAAATCTGAGCGAGAGGCTCGACCTGAAGAACGTTAAGCAGCTCAGGAAAATGGTCGTGACGCATCCGCCTCTGCTGAGCTACAGCTTCGAGAAAAAAATCGCTCCGTTGCTCCAGTGGCTTCAAGAGCGAAAGGAGTGGCAAGGGCGCGCTACGACGATGCGCCTGGAATTGGACGACGCGGAGCTTCGGGCGGTCATAACGGGCAATCCCGGCATACTGGGCGCAAGCGTCGAGGACAACCTTGAACGGAAGCTCGCCTTCTTCGTGCGAGAGGCAGGAGTCTCACGTTCCGAACTTCGCGATCACGTAGTCAAGGCGCCCGGCATCCTGACCCGTAGCTTGAATCGCTATCGCGCGCGCCTCGAGGCGTGCCGCGCTGCCGGGGTCGAGAGCCACGTCCTCTCCTGCGCCACCGCGCCGGACGACAAGTTCTGCAAACGCGCCGGCATCGACCCCGAGGCCCTCGCGGCGATCCGAGATCGGGACGCGGCGACGGACGGTCCGCTTGCGCTCCCTGCTGGTAACGGCGACGTGCCGAAGGTTGCCGTCGGCGGCGGGCCGGTGGCCCTGGAGGCCCTGGGTCCCATCGTGATCAACACGAACGGGACGACGGCGCTCATCACGAACTGGCCAGACATGACGCCTACGGAGCAAGAAACTACGCGCCGCGTCATCATCGCGCGCAACGCGAAGCGCCTCGCCAAGCTCAAAGCGGCGGCTGGCGAGTTGTGACTTAAATTGGGTTTATGTGAAGCATCCAGACTGACGTTCTACGCGCTCTAGATCCGAGATAGGATAACTACCCCATGTGTGAAAGGTGGGTTCAGCGGGGGTGCACGCGCCGATACTACGAGGCGACCTATCCTTAGTCGCGGGGCTTCAGGCCACGACGCACGCCGAGGAGGCCTTCGAAGCGCCCGCCTCCTTCAGGACCTTCTTCCGCGGCCCCTTCTTTGCCTCCTCCCACTGCAAGAGCCACACGACCTCCGCCTGGTAGGCGTCCGGGCTCACGTAGTTCCAGCGACCGACGTCGAAGTCCCCGTCGCTCAGCGGCACGTCGTCCCCCAACGACGCGAAGTCCCCAATGGACTCGGCGTCTTTCGCATTAATAGCCTTGCCCGGCGCGAAGGGCGGCTCGACGCCGTCACTGTGCCGAAGCCGCCCTTCCCCAGTACTCGGAACTTGTCGAATTCTTCGGGAGTGGAGGGGCGCTTCTGGCGGAAGTAGAAATCCAACAATTGCGCACACTCTTCGGAACGCTTGAACGCGGGGAGGTAGGCGCTCAAAGCCCTTATTGCTACAGTGTCGACCTTGTCCAACGCATCGGCGGCGTCGGACGTCGGTCTTAGAATTGTACATTTCGTTAGATCAAAGGGCCAGTGGGGCTTGGAGACCGTGGCGCTCTTCAGGCGCTTCGTCGCGGTCGAGTCGAAGGCCTGGACCTCGCCTTGCAAAGGCGTCCTCTTCAAGTGCGGGTGCGGAAACGTGATGGTTACACTAGGACACGCACCCGTCAAATAAACGTCTTCGATGCTCTGCCTTAAGCCTTCGCGCGTCTTCGACGCTAACGCCGCTCTATATGAAGCGCACTCTACGACCAGACTCCCCAGGGCCCGCGCAGTGTCGTCCTTTCCCTCGAGGAACCGCGTGAACTCGTACAGACCCAGGCCCCCCCCACAAATCGTTGCAACACTAAAATGCCCCGCCGCTTCCAAGGCGGCGAGCTGCGCCCGCCGCTCCGGTTCCGTCACGGCCCCAAACTTCCGTTTGGGGTCGGGCGCGTCGCCGTCCTGTAAAACGTTGTTGTACATGACGTCCTCCCGCAGGTTTTCGTAGCCGAGGTAGCTCATGGCGGCCGGCGGCGCGGTAGCGCGAGTGCTGCGGTGGTACGGTCGCTGCGTGGTGCGCAAGCGGCGCACGAGGTGTTTTGGGCTGCCCGTGCGGCGCGCGTGGGCTGCCGCCGCCGCGCGTATTTGCCGAGGCGGGTCCTGGCGCCCGGCCGCGCTGTCTCCCGCTTCTTGGGGATCCTATCAGGCAGCCCCGCGGCCCGATAGTGCGTTTTGACAAGGAGGCACATGGAACGAGATACCCGCACGCAACGAGATCGCATTGGTCCGGTCCGGCCGTCAAAGGGCGGTCGGCGACTCTCCCACCTGCCCTCTACGGATCCTGGGGCGGTTCGTCATGAATCATGACGTCAACTTAAACTTCGCAGCTTATGATCTTACCAGATATCCCGCCCGAACGGCCGCGGTTTGAATTTCGGTTTGGGCCGGCGCCGCGCCGGCCGCGGCGCGCCCGTCCGGTGCGCGATGCCTCTCACGGGCGACGGGCTCTCCAGCGCCGCGGCCAGCTCCTCGTAGGCGCCCCAGGCGCCCTTGACGTCCGCTTGCGCGTGGCGTTCGATAGACGCGGTCTCCGGGGGAGGCGGTAGTGGCGACGCCAGGGACGCCAGCGACTTCGGCGGCGGCGGCGGCGGGCTCCGCGGCGACGGGAGCACCATGGAATTCAATTGCTTCTCGCGGTACTGCGTGGCAAACCCCTCGATGCGCTCGCGCCCCTGGTCCAGTTCGACCTCGAGTTGGTCCGCGAACGCCTCCATCTGCTCGAGGCGCTCCCGCAGCGTGCCGCGCGGCGTGAGCATCTTGACCGGTTCCTCGGGCGACGCGTCGCCGCGCAGCTTCGGCGAGCACGTCTCCGGGCCCGCCGCGGCTCGCTCGATCAAGGCGTGCTCCGCGGCGGACGCCGCCACGTCCGCCGCGGGCCGCACGCCGCTGACGTCGGACACGTGCAGGAAGCTGAGGCCGCCCGCGTGCTCGTCGAAGATCAGGCCCTCGTCGCCGGCGCCGTCGTCCGAATCGTCGGCGTTCTCCAGGTACGCCAACGCGCGCAGGGCCTGGGCGGCGTGCTCCTGGCGCGCTAATAAGTCGCGCGCGCGCCGCCTCGAGGCCGGCAGCTTCTCCGAGGTGGGCAGGAGCACGCGGCCGCTGGGCGCGTTCTCGTCGTCGGCCTGGCAGCAGAAGCTGCGCGTCGAGACGCGTTCTTGCCGGCGCTCGGGGCTTCTCGCCCGCGGCGGCGGCGACCGCGTCGTTGGTGGCGGCGACCGCGTCCTCGGCGGCGGCGACCGCGTCGTTGGCGGCGGCAACCGCGTCCTCGGCGGCGGGCTCGGCCCGGGGCTCGGCTCGGGCACGGCCAGGGCGCCCGGCGGCAGGTCGAACTCGAACTCCATCCGCGTCCGTTCGAAGTCGTGCTCCTTCGCGCGGTACCGCTCCTCCGCGGCCTCGACGTCCGCGATGAAATTCGACGGTTCATCCAGAGCCGGCGTCCGCGCCTTCAGTGCGTCGGCGTCGCCCAGCGCCATGGCTGCTTTGATGCTTTGCTTACTGGCCTCCACTACCGTCTGACGCGCCGCCGTCTGCGAGACTGCGGGGGACCGGAGGGTCCGCGGCGATTCTGAAAGGGGGCTCCGCCACGGCGCGGGCGACGCCGCCGTGTCCTTGGTGGCGGGCCGTTTGACAGAAACGACCTCCTCGTCGCTGGAACTCTCGTCACTAAAGCCCGTGGCCGGGCCCGTCGACGGCGTGCGCGTCGGCAGCGCCACGGACACGTGCAGGTTCACGCGCGCCCTCTCGCCCACCGTGAGCACCGTTAAATCGCGGGGCTTGTCCGCCGTAGCGGCCTTCTTGGCCCGGCCCGCGAACGCCCGGAAGGCATCGTCCGCGGCGTCCGGTCGCGCCGTGCGGTAGCGCGGTCGGCGGTTCTGGTGCCGGCGGCGCGCGGCCGCCTCGGCGGCGCGTTTGGTGTACGCGCCGAGACCGACGTAGGGCGCCTCCCGCGACGCGCGCAGGAGCACCGGCTTCTGGGATGTAATGTCGACCGGGCTGGCTTCCGAGGGGCTGCTCGCCGTGCCCAGCTCCGAGTAGACGGAGGGGCTGCCCGTCTCGAGGGAGCCGGCGGGGCTGCAGGCGAGGTCCTCGACCTCGACGAGCGGTGGGGCCTCCATGGCTGTGCCGCGTGCCACTTCCAAAACGGATGCTACCTGCCGAGGCTGTCAAACCCGCACCTCGTTGACAAAGGTGCGGGGGGAGGCACTAGGGCTGGCGACCCCCACAGCTCCTATCGCGGATGGCTGGGCTAGCAGCTTTTCCCCAGCATATTTTCCAGCCGACTGAGCAGGGCGCTGCAGAGCAATCAGAGAGAGAGCATTGCGCGTGAGGGCTGCCATTCTCGTGCCATCTGTACGGACTTGTGGATGGTGAAGCACGCACACATCCGTGCTTGAAGCACTCGTGCTGGTGCTCTGGCTGAGCAGAGCTGCCCACACATTGCAAAGGCTGCAGTAGCAGGGGACAGCAGCTGCGCCACATGGATGCCCCAATCGCTATGTCCCAATCGGTGGCCGAAGCCATCCAACGAGGAGCGGTCGTCGAGCAGCTCCGCGGCCACCAGCTCGCGCAGTGCCTGCTCGCCGAGGAGCTACCGTCGTTTCGCGACGACGACGCGTCGTCGGTATGCACACCAGCGCCCGCGGAGGACGAGCTGCGCCTTGACGCAGCGGAGGCGGCCGCGGCGGTCTGGAGAGCGCTCGCTACGAAAGCCGACCGCGTCGCCGCCGCCGCGACAACGGACGCGGCTGCGCAACGCCAGCGCGCCGACGCGCTTGCGCGGCAAGTGAAGTTTCTGCAAGAAAAGACGGTATGCGAAGTTCTCCGCAAGGACGCACTCTTACCTTCAGGAGTGTCCGCGCCGACGCCGGCCCCGGCGCCGCCGCGCGCCGAGGCGCCCGCACCTCCGAAGCTGCTCGCGAGCTCGACGAAGCTGCCACGCGAGGCGCCGGCGCCGGCACGGCCGCGTCTCGTCTCGACAGCCACCGTGCCGCCTCGAGTTGCGCAGCTCGCCTCGGCGGCCACGCAGACGGGTGCCGACGAAAGTGTCGCGCTGAAGCGCCAGATCGCCAGTATCGAGCGCCAGCTCGCCGCGCGCGCGGCCGAGGCGCAGCGCCGCGAGCGGCTGCTCGTCAAAGCCAAGGGCGAGATTCATACGTTGACGTACGAATTGTTGGGTATGCGCGCCCGGGAGGCCGACACCGAGGAGGCGGAGGCGTCAAAACGGGCGGCGGCCGCCGAGGCTGAGGCTTACGTTAAGCGGATTGTGGTGTCGAAGGCTCTACGTGCCGAGTACGTGCCGCCCCCGGCCGCGTCGGCCCCGTGGCGGCCGGCGTCGGCGAACGCGGCGATCTACAACCGCGACGTGACCTGGCAGTACCTCAAAATGGGCCGCGGCCGGACCCTCGTCGACGGCCGCAAGCGGTCCATCGCGCGGACCCACAGCGCGGCCGCCGCGCGCGAGACGACGTATGGCGCCTATCTCGTCGACACTGACTCTGTCCAGAAGACGAAGCTCCACGGCCTCGGCTTTAGAAGAGCGCCGGCGACGCGGCAACCGCCGCTGGAATTCATCCGCGGGCCTCGGTCGCCGGCGAGGCCCCAGGCGCGGCCAGTTTCCGCCCCTTCCCGGCGGCGACCGCTCTCCTTCGTGGACGACGACTCGCTGCGCGTGGATCCCGAGCACACGTCGCCGTGGGTGACCAGTTGTTCCGTGGGGGTGCGGTTAACTTCACCCGACTAATTTTTCTTTAGCTAGAGAGAGGCGCGCGCCGCGGACGACCAGCGGTGGCACTCCCTACTTTTTTTCGCACTGCGCTTTTTACGTATGTGTCTATTGTGCCCCCGGAGGCCTCCTCATTCCCCGGAACGCCTCGCGTGGGGCGGGCCGCCCCGCGCGACGAAACGCCCAAAGTTGTGCTCTCCCTGCGCTGCGTCTCCTGCACCTAACGCGAAGACCAGTAAAAACTCGAGGCAAACTCGACACCGACAGCCTGCTCTCCATCCCACCGACGGCCAATACACCTCTCATCGGCTGCCCCCGACGCCATCGGTGCGGCTCCTGTCCAGCACCACCTGCAGCCTCCACCACTGCCGCCCCAGCACGCCATCGCCGCGACCACCACCACAGCCTCCAAGCACACTGTAGCCTCGACTGCCAGCACGCCACCGCCACGACCATGCACTACGGCCTCGACGACCTCGTGACGGAGCTCGCCTACGCCACCGGATTACACAAAGCGGAAGCCAAACGCTTTTATAAAACGCTCGTCGTACAACTCGAAAGCCTCATGCGCCAGGGCCGCGGCGCGCGCTGCCCGGGCCTGGGAAGTTGGTCCTTCCTCGCGAACTCGAAGCGACAGAAGGGCTCAAGCGTGGGTCTGGCGGATGACGCGGACCTGCGGGCGGCATGGTTCATCGGCTTTGCCTTCGAGGCCGACCCCACGTTTCTGCGGGTGCACGGCCTGGCCGCGGCGCCGGCGCCCCACGAGCTGATGGTGCCGGCCACTCGAGTGAACTACAGCGCCATCGCTCGCGGTTGCGGGTTGGACCGGGACCAGGTATCCAGGGCGATGGTGGCGTTGGCGGAGCGGTTAGGAGCCGCGTGCGCCAAGCACCAGGTGCGATTAGACTCAGGGAACCTGGGGCGATTTTGCGCGGACAACCGGGTTTGCCGGTTCGACTTCGGCGCCCGGGCGCCGCGGCCGCTCGGCCTCTCGACGACCTACGACGCGACGTTTACCCGGGCGGGCCGCGAGCCGCCCCCTTCCGCACGACCGGTCACGTCGCCCATCGTGACGGCGGGGACTACGCCCCGGAACCATCGGTCCGTGCGGCGGAGCCGGGCGAGCTACGTCACGTCCGCTGGACGGACGCCGCGGCCCATCGGCGGGTTCGATCGAGAGTTTTCGGTGCCAATTGATGATGCGGAGCAGGGCCGCCGCACGGGCCTCGAGGTGGCGAAAAGGACGATGGAGCTCTTCCGCGCCCAGGGCGATGAGGTCAACGGTTTAGGGGCCGCCCTCCGGTGCCACGCGGCGAAAGAGTGTGCGAGGAGATACCCCCTGCACGGCCCGCACTCGTGGTGCGGCAAGCGCGAGGCGGTGTCCATGCGGGCGTTTCCTCCGCTTGGCTACGCGTCACAGGCGCACATCACGGGGACGCGGCCGCTAGATACGGTTGGGCGGCGTGAGTCTGGCGTGTCCTCCCTGTATTAGATACAAGAGTAAACGCAGAGTCTCGGAGGTCACACTGTTTTCTATATGGCATCATGATATAGAAAACACCACTTGATCAAATGTTACCCCTGCGCCCCCGCGGCCTCCGCCTTCTCCCGCTCCTTGAACTTCCCCCGCACCTTCTTCGGCCGCGCGACGGAAAATTCCGCGGGGAAGAGCGCCGACGCGTCGGCACTCAACTTCTTCAGCTCGCCGAGCTCCTTTTTGGTCGCGAAGCGGTCGCGCTCGAACAATTTGCACGTGGCCCGCCCCAGCTCGAGGACGAGGGGCGGCTCGGCGTCCGCGTACAGCGCCTTCAAAGCAGCGCACACGGCCCGCACGCAAGATTCGCGCGCGTCTACCAACTCCTGCTGCAGGGCCCAGACCGCACTTCGCACGCCGTGGCCCGTGATCTCGCCGGGCGTCCCGGGCAGCAGTTGGGAAGCGTACCGAATGAGGAACTGGATGTCCTCCAATTCCAGCGGCGCCTCGTCGCCGAACGCGTCCTCGGGTCGTTCTTCCAGCTTCCGCGGGTCCTGGTAGATGGCCTTGATGTAGTGCTCGACGCGCGTCGGGTCGATGACGTCGTAGTATAAGGCGCGCATTTTGAGCTCCAACTCCGCACTCAATCGCTTCTTGTCGTTGTCGCGCCTCAGCGTAATGTATTTAGATCGGATGCGTTGGGCAGCAGCCTTGGGGAACTCGGACGACGGATCCATGGGCAGCAACCGGTCGCAGTGGCGCACGCAATTCTTCATCTCCGAGGGCTCCGGAAAGGCGGCGGCGACCGCGTCCACTAATAAGGAGATGCGGTCCCTGTGGACGGGGTCGTCCGCTATTTCTAAGTAGACACCAGCACACGCCTTTTCGAAGAGGGCCGCCCGCAGCGTCACGCGCTTATCTAGCAAGTCCAGGTGCGCTATCAGTTTCGGCGTATCCCACGGATCACTATAGATATCCTTGAGGTCCTCCATGAGCGGTGTGTCCGTCACGTCGATCTCGTGCCACTCCTCTAGCCGGCCCAGTTCTAACGGCAAGGCGACCATCTTCGTACTTCTCACGTCCAAGACCCGCAACTTCTTGCATAAATGAAGTTCCGGCGGCAGCGTTGTTAAGGGGTTATGATTCAACCACAATTGTTCTAAATTTTGCAATTGCCCGATGGCTGGACTTAATGAGCGCATCTCGTTCGTGCCGAAGTCGAGTCGCGTCAAGTGGTCCATCTCGAAGACGCATTCCGGGATCTTGAGGACGTGGAGCAGATTCACGTGTAAATAAGTGCTCTTCTTGGAGAGGTCGTAGCGCGGCTGCAAATTGGGGAAGGCGTCCAGCATGGTGATTCCTACACTCTTCGGTGTCGCGTACGGGACCCCGGCCTTATTTCTCAAAATGGACGGCCGCCTGTCATTTGATGAGGGGTCCGCGCCGCCATTGTCTTCATACTCCTGCAGACGCCGGTGCGAGGCCAGCGACTCGTGGTGGGCTCGGGCAGCTTCATGTGCCGGCAAGACGTCGCGAAGGGGGCCTCCCGGAAATAAGCGGACGGTGGGGTCCATCTCGTGGCTTTTATCTAGTGTGCGTGGGGCGTCGACGCGCCGGTGGGCGGCCCCGCGCTTATGTGTATTATCGTCGACGACGCGCTTGGTTGCGGGCGGCTGGTTGGGCCAGCACTATTTATGTACGATGCGCGTCGACGAAGCGTCGCGTGCGTATTGCGGGCCGCTGTGTCGGTGACGATGCTGCCTCGATGTCAGCGTGTGTCCTCGATCGGTGCGCCTCGGCACCAAAGGACGGCGGCGCGCTGCACAAAACAACCTAGGCTGGCCAAAAGCTAGTAGCGGCGCAAGTCAACCTTCGCGGCGCCCCAGCACGGATCGCACTCTGTAAAGGAACAAGACAAGAAAAAATTACAAACAGGCTCGTGCTCGGGTTTTCGGCGCGGTAACGTACTAGTGGGGCTAGTCGCAATAAGTAGTCACACACACGGTAACAGCTCCCGCGCAAAGCCGATGCGCGACGCGCGGTGTCAGCTCGGCGACTCGAGGGCAATCTCGAAGCGGCGGTGGCCCGCCTTCACGATGACGGCATCGACGTCCACGTCGACGACGTCGCCGCCGGCGTCCGAGTCCGAGTCCGAGGACGCGTCCGAGGACGCGTCCGAGCCGTCGCGCGACCGCGACCGGTCGTTGTCGTCGCCCTCCGCCACGGACACGTGGAAGCGCCGCTCGGCGAAGAAGGGCTCGCGCCCGAACGCAGCGAGCGCCTCGTCCGCCGCGTCGACCACGGCCTCGAGCGCGCGCGACGGCCGGACGGCGAGCGCGGCGAAGGTCTGGGCCCCGTCCTCGCTCGGGAGTTTCAACGTCGCCGAGCCGTCGACGGCGACGCGGAACGGCCGGCAGCAGCGCGCCGCGAGCGCGGCTCGTAACTTCTTCACGAACGGGTCGATCTCGTGCGCGTAGAGGCCGAAGGGGCGCGAGGCCGACACGTGCGCGTCCCGACACAGGCCGCGCGGCGGGCGCGACGTCGCTTTTGCAGCTATCGACACCAGGCGTCGTGAGCGCGGCACGGCGACGTAGACCAGGCCGTGCCAGCGTCCGCGCCGGCGTGATGGGACTGCTGATGGATCGTCGGCAGTTTTGGGGGGGTCCAGGGCTGGCGGTGGCAACATCATGAGCCGTCGATGTTAAAAACCCGCACGTAAGCTATTTTTGACGTCCAACATTTGCGCACGTCCTAGCTCGGCCGGTATAGTGGCTGCAAACCCTACTGGAGCGTTTATGGACTGAAAATAATGTTTAAAAGATGCTCTGTGAGTATGATAGCGCAAAAGCATCGCTAAGTGGTCGAACCAGCTGCTGCGACGTAAGCGCGACCCGCTGCGTAATCGTCAAGGCGATGTGTAGGAGCCGCGACTTGCTCTGAGCGAAGCATCATTGACTTATTAAGCAGTCTTAGACACTTTTTGAGCGAGGAGGAAACACCTCGAAGCGCACTGTGCCGCTAACGTGCTCACGGTCTCCAACAGTCGTAATACCCGTGCGATACGTGCCTATTTTTACTAGGGGCGCCAATCGTCTTTAGACTCGTCCCACTTTCTGTCAGGGAAGCTTACACACATGAGGAAGAGAACTACATACCCCGCGGAGTGATTCTATGCCGGGGCGTGCGCGCACGGGGACCCCAAGTGACCTGGAGATTAGAACTAGTGGCTCGCTCTCAGTTTAGAGGCGCTCACGAGGTGTCGCTGTCAAGCACCCTGCGCACCCCTTTCAGCTAACTGCGCACCCGCCCGAGGCTGTGGCGAGTGCCCTGCCCGGCCTGGCTCGACGATGCCGAAGAGCCAAGCGATTTGCGCAGCCAAGCAAGGAGCTTGCGCCGATGAAGCCAAGGACCCATCCAGCCGCACGAAGAGCCCATCCAACGCCGCAGCCGGCGCCGTAACCGCCCAGAGTCCTATGAAACCCCCAGCGCGTCCTCCCACAAAAGGGCGGGCCTCAGACACGCCCGCACCCCTTCGACCGGCGCCGCCATCTCCATACCGCGCATAGGAACAGCACCCCCCGCCGGCGGAAATTGCCCGGCGAAAAGCAGTTTCCGAGACCCACCCCCCACCCCGACCACCGCCGGAGCGAAACCCCCGCCGCCCCGGCCCCAAAAACCGACCGCGCCCCCGGCAGGCGCCCGGCCGCAAGTCGCCCCACGGCCGCAAGACGCCCACCTCCCGGACGCCGAGCCCGAACTTCGAGAAGGAGCGCCCGCCACCGCGGAAGAAGGCCCCGTCCGCCTTCAAGTCGACGCAGTCCGCCTTCCAGAAGCCCAGTACGAAAAGGGGCAAGAAGTCGCCCTACTCCCAGCAGCCGCGCAAGGCGCCCCCGCCCAAGGCGCCCCGACCCTTAGTTGGGCGACGGGGCCGCGCCTCCTCCCTGGAGGTGGTCGAGGAGGACCCGCTGAACGGCGACTCGACGGACGACGACGGCGAACTCCGTTCGATCACGGACGGCATCCGACCGGGCCGGGCCCAGGTCCTCCCGACGTCGTGCGAAAAAAGAGGTTGTGTGAAACCACCATATGCGCCCAAGACCACGAGTCCCAAAAACGTCCTGAAACCAAAGGTCCAGAAGCGGACCTCGTTAACGCCCAACTCCCTGGCGAAGGCCCCGTCTCCGGTCTCGGAAGCGCCCCTGCGCGCGTCTCTCAAACGCGTCCTGGCGGCGGAGGAGATGGCGCCCTTCACTACGAAACAGTCGCTCGAGGAGATCGAGGAGCTCCAAGCGCTCTTGGACCACAAGAAGTCCCAGTTGCTCCGTTCATCACCGTCGCCCGAGCCCGAGGAGAAGGAGGACGTGGCCCGGTCGGCGCTCGGGCGGTTGACAGAGATGTCGCGGCGCCTGGCGGAAGCAACGCCCCAGCTCGGGCTCAGCCAGGACGAGCAGGCCGCGGCCGATGCGGCCTTAGAGGCCGCGGAGGATGAAGAAGTCGCGTCTATTGTCTCGCGACCACCGGTCTACGGCGGCTCCATCTCGTCCTCGGGCGCGCCCACCACGCACGAGTCGGAGACCGTGGACGCCTTCACGGAATCCATCTTACGGTCGAAGCGGGAGGACCGCGTCCCCCGGTCCGACGAGACGCAGGACGAGCGCGCGGAAGCTCCCAATGACAAAATGTTCTCCTCCGCGTATGGAGCCTGGGCGCCCTCGCCCGACAAAGTGGCACGACGGTCCGCGTCGCCACTCAACTCGGACGGCCGGCAGCCGCCCGGGCCCGAGCCGACCTTCGGCCTGGGCGTCGCGGCCGAGGACGAGTACGCGCCTCTCAGTTTCAGAGTGTTAGATGATCTGGAGGAGCGCACGGGCGTGGCGGAGCGGCCGCGGCAGCCCGTGGAACCGCGGCAGCAGTTCCTGGACGGCTGGCGGCGGCCGCCGTCGTTTAGGTCATTTGCCTCGACGTCGCCAGAAACCGTTATCAGTTCCGTCTCGGACTACACGACGTGGAGCTGCGCGTCGCCGCGGTCGCCGAACCACGTGGAGTTCACGTATAGACCGCCGCCCGAGTTCGTGCCGCGGATTCGCCTCGAGGCCCTGCGGAGCCCGCAGTCGTCGGGCGACCTCCAAGCCTTCAGCCCGGACCCGGCGAAGAGCGTGTCCTCCTTGTACTCGCCGCGGTCGGCCTTCACGCCGCGGAGCGACGCGTCCTCGCGGCGGGCGGGGCTGAGCACCTCGGGCGACCGGCTCGCCGCGGTCTCAAAGCCCCTGGTATAGGGGCTCCTGCGCGGATCGCGTAACGACCACTCATGTTATTTGGCCGTCTTGGGGGCGAGCGTCGCAGTGTCTTAGGCCCCTAGTAGACGGGCGTGCGCGCGCGCCGCGCCTCGGGCCGGTTCCCGTAGCGGACCTGGAGCTCCTTGTTCTTGGCCTCGGCCGTCTTGAGCTGCTGCTGGAGTTTGGCGAGCTCCTGCCCCCGCGCCAGATCTTTGCTCTTGAACTTGCGCAAAAGAGCGGCCTGGACGTCCAGCGCGCGGCCCGGCCCGCCGACGCGCCGGCCCGGCCGCACGGGCGTGTTTTCGCCCTCCAACAGATCGAGCGCGCTCTGCTGGGGCGACGGCGTCGACGGCCGCGGCGACGGCGAGAGCGCCGCCATCTTGAGGGGCGACGGCAGATCGGGCGTCACCGTGACGCAAGTCGGACTTACTTGTGATCGTAACGTCTTCTCGGGAGTCCGCGTCCGCGGCGACTCGGCCTTGCGCCGCAGCGCCTTCACCTCCCGCTCCAGGCGGTCGCGCTCCTTCAGCAGCACGCAGACGTGCTTCTCTTTTTGGGTCTTCGCGTGATCCAATACATCCCTTCCCTTCCTTTCTGTCTCCCACAGCTTCTCCAAACGCTGGCACTTTGTCTCCAGCGCCGTGTTGGCTTTGAGCAGGTCCACGACCTCGCGCTCCGAATGAATTAGTAGAGCCGCCGTCTTCGCCAGGCGCGTCGTGCACGCATCCGTGCACTCGTTGGCGATCATGATCTGGTGCCTTGCGACAAATTTCGCGAAGTGCGCCGCTCGGGCGTCTTCCTCAGCCATCCCTGCAACCTCCTGGGCTGTCCGTAGGGCGGACCGCAGGCGGAGGCGCTCGGCCTGGGCGTTCGCCGGCTCGGCCCGGGCCTCGGCTACGGAGCAGCGTTGCTGGAGCGTCTCGTTCGCCTGCGCGAGCTCCAGCAGCTTCGCTTCCTTGGCGGCCCAACTTCCACCTAAAGTCAGGCCGCCGCCGAGCTCCCGCCGGTATGTTGTGTGGCGCGTCCGGTCGCCGACGACGACGTCGGTTTTCTTCACCGCCAGCGGCGCCCGCGTTCGGTCGCCGACGGCGACGTCGGCCCGTTTCATGGTGAGCGGCGCCCGCGGCTGCGGCGCCGTGCGCCGGTGCTGCGGTTGGGGCGCTGCCCGCGGCCGCGGCGGCGCGGCGTCGGCCGCGCGTGGGCGGGCGGTGGTGCCACGCATGCGCGGCGGCGGCGTGGGGGGTTTCATGAGCATGGCGCGCGGTGGGGACCGCGGGGCAGCCTTTTTTTTGGACTAACGTTTACGAACTTTTTCGCACCGGGTGCGCGGCGCGAGCGAGCCGGACCGTGGGACACGCGGTGCTGCCTTCTCGGAGTTCTTCGAAGCGTCTCTTGCACGCAATCCTCTCGATGCACGGGTTTCTCTGTGCGGGTTTCTCTCGTCGTCGAAGCGTTTTTGCGCTCCGGTTGCCAAATAGATACTCGCAACGCCGCATCGGTTCCCAAAAAGAGCGCATCACTCGTACGGATCGTGTAGCCACCCACGTCCACGCTCCCAGCCACAGCTGTGTGCCGTACTGTGGCTGTGCATTCGTCCACGCCGCCTCTAAGCCAAGATGTCCGAGCCCTTCGTCGGCCGCCGTGTCGAGGTCACAGGCACGAGCAGAGCTGATTTGAATGGCAAGCGCGGGCAGGCGCTGAGCTTCGACACGGACAAGGGCCGCTACCGCGTCCGCGTCCGCGGCAGCGACATGTACCTGAAGCCGTCCAATCTCTTGCCGCTGCCGGAAGGGGGCGCGCCGACGAGCTTCGCGGACGCCAAGGACCAGGCCGAGCAGTACGCCGACGAGCTCGCGAGCCGCCTGAAGGACGTGCTGCCGCCCGGCTTCGCGCCGCTCGACGCGTTATTTGCCATCGTCGGCTTCGCCATGCTCTGGAAGACTGCCGGTATAGTGCGCGCGGCGGCGCTTCTCATGGTCACGGTCGTGCTCCTCTTCGGGGGCGCGCGGGAGGCGTACGCGCGCGCCGGCGGCCGGGTTGCCGGCGTCAAGGCCGGCGCCGACGCGGCGGGCACGTTCGCGGCGAAGGAGGTCTCGCGGCGGGCGGGCCGGCCGGTGACCGCGCGGCAAGCCCAGCTCGGCCTGGTCCTGCTGCTGGCGCTGGCGTTCCAGTTCGGCGGGCGCAGGGCGGCGCCGCGGACGTTCAAGCCGCCGCGGAGCGCCTACGAGCCCGCGTCCTCCTCCGGGGGGTCATGCGCCGACGCCTACAAACGGGGCTTCGACGACGCCGCGGGCGGGCGCCCGTACGCCGCGAACGACGAGCCCGTCGGCGCCGAGGACGACGAGCCAGTGGTGGGGCACGAGCCGGCGGGCGGCATGGGCTCCGCGGTGCTCGGCAAGGGCATTCCCCTGTTCTTCTTCGGGAAGCAGGTCTACCAGCTCGGCGGTAGCCCGTGGAACCCCGTAGTCGCGAAGACCAATTTCATGGCGCTCGACACGATGCGCAAGGCGATGATGGGCTTCTGCCTGCTGCGGCTCCTCGGCCTCTCACCCATGTAATTTACCCTCTATCTAGAGCGGCTGGCATGTGTACTCCTGTGCCTCCACGAGGGAGATGCCCTCGATGGCCGAGAGCTTCTCGATGAACTCCTTCTCGGGCGCGAAGTCCGCGGCGCTCCAAGCGTCGTGGTCCGAGCAGGGTTGGTTCACTACGACTTTCTGCGGGGAGCGGGCGAATCAGGGCGAATGCGGCGGCGGCGTGTGTCGAACGACTGTTGTCGACGGGCTGGCGGCGACGAAGAAAGGGCGGTGGCGGATTCAACGCGGGCGTCGTACGAAGTCGCCGCAGCTACCGCACATCACTCTCGTCACCTCGGCGTTGGGTAACGCCTTGAGCGCCGGCAGGTAGCTCTGGAGCAACTCTTCGGCGGCCTTCAGCGAGGCCGATTTGTCCGGACCGCCACCGTCGTATTTGCACCGCCATTCGCGGGCAACCTTCTCGAAGGAGATGTTGCAACCTACACACGTGAAGTATGACAACGACTTATTTAAGCTGTGCAAATAATCCCGCGCCTCCGCAGCCACAGGTGGCAAGGCCACAGCATACAGACACTACATTCAGACGCTGCGATTCGCACCGGGGATGGTCGGCATGTTACGAGAGGTGATGCGGACGACGGGTGCACGCGAGAGACGAGAGAGAGTGCTGATCATTGAGAGAGCACTGAGTCAGGGCATGTCCTGATACCCGCACACAAAAACCCGTGCAATCCCGCCTAAACAAACCCGCCTAAAAATCCAGGGTGCGCGTGCTTTTAGCTCTGCCTGGCTGTTTGATACGGCTAGAGCGACTACGCACTCGCACGAGTCCACTACTCCACTGATCCTAGCTGAAGGAGGGCGAAAACCAGCGCTGCAGAAGATCTCAGAGCATCCCATGGCGGACGCCTACTTCCTAGTCACCAAGGAGCCGGACGCGGACGACGCGGTGCTGCTCCAAGGCGCCTTCCTCGTGGACACGGCGCCGAACGACAGCACCGGCACGGGTCGCCTGCACAGTAATGACCTCGCCCTCGTCGCGACGCACCGCGGCGCCGACGCGGCAACGCTTGCCAAGGCGTGCATTGACGACGCCAACGTCCTGCCATGCCTCGTCCTGACGGATTGTACGACGGCGCACCCGCAGCTCACGTCCTTACGACGCGTCCTACGGGCCAAGGCAGGCGCGCTCCGGTCGCCCGCGCTCGCGGTCCGGTGCGGCGGGCCGCGCGCCGCGTTGGATCTTAGGTTACGGTTCTTGTGCTACCAAGTCTTTAAAGCTGTCCAGGCGATGGAGCGGCATGTGGTCATCGGGGAGCTCTCCGCGCGGACGATTTTCGTCACCGACGGCGCCTGGTGCCGCGTGCTGCCCACAATCTGCAGCCCCGAAAAACCGTTGACGAGGGAGACGCCGACGCGGCGCTGGGTCGACGGGTCCCTCTCGACCTTTGAGTACCTGTTGCTCCTGAACCGGGCGAGTGGCCGCAGTGCAGCTTTAACAAACGACCACTACGTCTTCCCCTGGGTCTCGGATTTTACAGTCAAGCATGGGGGCTGGCGCGACCTCAGTAGGACCAAGTTCCGCCTGGCCAAGGGCGACGAGATGCTGGATCGCACCTTCGCCGCCTCGAGGCACCACGTGACGGAACCCGGCCTCTCTGATTTAGCGCTGTGTATCTACCTGGCCCGGCGCGCCCCGGTCGCCGTCTTGCAACGCGTCGTCCGCGCGACCTTCGTGCCGGAGCACTACCCGGCGACGATGGAGCGCTTGTACGCGTCGTCCCCTGACGAGGCCATCCCCGAGTTCTACTGCGACCCGAGCGTCTTCGCCTCGACGAACGGCCTCCCCGACTTGGGGGTGCCCCCCTGGTGTGTTGATGCCCAAGACTTTGTGCGCTACCACCGCGCGCTGCTCGAGGCCCCGGAAGTGAACGCGAATATTCATAACTGGATTGATTTGAACTTCGGTTGTTCTGTAAGCGGTCCGCACGCCGCGCGCGAGCGGAACTGCCCGCTCGTGGAGCGGAGCGACGCCTACCGGGGGATACAGGCGGCGCCCACGACCGCGCCCGGCGCCGCGCGCCTCTTCGCCGCGCCCCACCCGCGGCGCGCCGTGGAGGAGCCGCACTCTTTATTGGACGTGTCCATCCTCGACACGTACCTGGACGCAGCGCCCCCGGTCCGCCAAGAGAGCACGACGCTGCGCCACTTCGCGGACCGGGACGCCGTCGAGGCGGTCGACTCCTGTCTGCGGGCGCGGTGTCCGGGCACGACGACGGCGCAAAAGTGCGGCGCGTTACTCCGAGCCGTCTACGGGTTCCACGAGGAGCAGGCCGTGCTGGCGCCGGCGCCGTTCCAGGCGCGGCGCCTCGCGGATTCGCTGGAAGGCGACCATACAGATGTCAATGGCGCGTTGCGCGACACGGACTTCTTTCCCGCGAGCTTCGCGGCGGCGCAAGCCGTCGGTGCAAGTATAGAAATGGCAGCAGACAAAGTGCGAGCGACGCTCGCGCAGCTCGACGCGTTCTCTACGCTGGAGTTCGCCGGCGCCCTCCTCGTCCTGCCGCAGATGCTCTCGTGCCTCGACGACGACTCCGTAAGCGCCCCGGACCTCGCGGCCATCGTCGACGTCGTGGGCGGCAAGGTCGGCGGGGCCGTCGCGTACGGCGTGCTGGCGCCGCGCGTCTCGGCGCTGTTGGATCGGATGGCGAACGATACAACCTTCCTGGCGGAGGGCCATGTGGTCGTTGCGGCGCTCCACCGGCGCGCGGGGCCGCGGGCCGTGGCGTGCCTCCTGCCGGCGCTCCTGGACGCGTCGCGCCGGAACGCCACCGCACTGACTGCGACGACGCTCCTGGCGCGCCTCGCGTCCATAGACGCCCTGGGCCCGTGCCTGGCCGCGCGCCTCGTGCTCCCGGCCCTCGTGCACGACGTGGGCCGGCCCGAGCTCTTCGAGCACGACGGCACGGCGACGGACGGGCGCGCGCGCGCCGTCATCACTCTAAGCGAAGCGTTGACGCCAGAGGCCGCGGCGCCCCTGGTGCTGGGGCCGTTGCTCGACCCGCGCGGGCGCCTCGCCGAGCTGGAAGGCGCGCTGGGCGGCGCCACCCCAGCGTCACGGCGGGCCCTCGCCGAGGTACTTAGTGTCCTCCGGGCCTTCGTGGGCCGCGTGGCGCCCGAAACGGTCCAGAGGTACTACGTGGACCTGCCGCCCTCACCGCTACCGAGTCTGCTGAGCGCCCTGACGCCGTCACCGGACGCCATCGCCTCGAGCGAGGACCCCTTCGCCGCCGCGGCCGCCGCGCGGCGCGCGTTAGATGACGTCGCGGAGCTCGTATCATTGGTGGCGATGGCGCTCGGCCCCGCGCTGACGAATGAACGGCTGCTGCCGGACGTGGATCGCTTCTTCGCGCAGCTCGTGCCGTTGCGAAGAGCTCCAAGCGCCGCCGCGGCCTCGCTCGCGTCCGACGTCGCCGCGGGGCTCTACGCCCCCCTGTCCGCGCTGTGCGGCGTCGAGGAGACGCGGAGGCGGTGTCCGTCGTTCCAGATGTTAAATAAGGACGCGCCCTTGCCACCCACGCCGCCGCCGCCCCCGAAGCGGCGGGAATCGAACCTCCAGTGGGCCGGCGAGGCTTTGAACGCCGGCGCGGACTGGCTGCAGCGCCAGGGCCAGGGCATCACGGAGACGCCGCGGAAGCAGGGGTCGCCCCAGGCGAGTCGCACGATGGAGCTCAGTTCCCTGAGGGACGTGCGGGGGGACTCGTCGGAGGAGGAGGACGTCGCGAGTCCGGGCGCGCACTCTTCCGGAAGCATCACGGACGATAAGTTGTGGCTCCTGCCGCGCGGGCGGCCCTTATTAGACGCCAAGCCCTGGGATTGTGTAGGCGAGCCGCCGCGGTTCGGTTTCCGCCTGGCGGCCACGCCACTCATGGACACGTCCGGGGCCTCGGGCGCCTCGTCTGTCTTAGCCGTAGACGCCTTGGAGCGCACCGCGCTTTGCGGCGGGCGCGACGGTGTTGTTAGAGTGTGGTCGCTGCGGCACCACCCCCCGAAGCTCGAGGCGGGATACTCGGCGGGTTCGATAAGGAGCTTGTGCTGCGTGGACGGCGACGGGACGTCCCTCAAAGCGGTGTCCTGCGACGGAAAGGTCGTGGACTACTGGGACGTCGGGTGCGCCGCGACGATCGAGCGGCGGGCCTTCGGCGAGCAGTGCATCGTGGATGTGGCTCCAATAATTTTGGGCTACGGCCCAGGCGGCGCCTTTGAGGGCGGGCGCTCGGCGCGGCAACTCGTTGTTTTGGGCGAGCGCGCGCTCTCGGTCGTGGACGCGCGGGGCCCCGCTCATGCGACCGCCGCGGAGTGGCCGCTCCTCTTCGCGGGCGACCAGGAGGTCGTGGCGTCGAGCGCGCCGCTTGGCGAGCGCGTGCTGCCCGCGGCCACGGCGCGCGCGACCAGTTGCTGCGCGTCGCCCGACGGCGCCTGGGTCGTCACGGCGAGCGACCAGGGGCACATCGTGGTCACGGACCGACGGGCGGGCCGCTTCCGAACGTCGTTCCGAGCGCACGGCGCGGGCATCGTCTGCGTCAAGGCGGCGTCGCGCCACGAGGTGTTGAGCGTGGCCTCCGACGGGTCCGCGGCCCTGTGGCGCCTCACGGGCGCCACCCCGAAGCCGATCTGCGTCGTCCGCGGGCTCCCCAACTACTCGGGCCTCGCGGCCCCGAGCGTGTCGGCGGTCGCCTGCATGCGACCCAAGCCCGCCTTGAGTGTGTTGGTGGCGCACGGCCACAAGGCCGCGGCGCTGACCTTACCTTTGGGCAAGTCGACGCCTATTGCCAACATAGATTGTACGCGGCGCGCCTTCGTCGACGTCCGCGGACGGAAGATCCCGCGGGGGCACCTGGGCGTGGAGGCGTGCGTGATGCTGCCGGCGCGGCGCGTCGCGCTGCTCGGGTGCGAGAACGGGCGCGTGCGGGTGGCGGCTTGAACACCCTCTTTGTACTAGAAGTAAGTTGTTTGTGGTTTTGTTACTTGTCCGAGATATAAAGAATTCCCCGGCCGAACTCAGGCTTGAATCACTAAACTTTAGGCGGCCGGATCCCGTCCTCGGCCCACGACGGCTCCGGCTCCGGCGGGGGCGTCGAGGCCCACGACGGCAGTGCGCTCGAGGCGGCGCCCCAGGCCTTCGTGCGCGCCCGCGGCGAGTGGTCGCCGGAGGGGGCGTGCGCCCAGGCCGGCGCGGCGTCGTTGTTGGAGATGCCCTGCGGCAGCGGGGCCGGCGCCGGGGCCTCCGCCGGCGGCCCGGGGCTCGCAACACCCTCCGCCGGCGTGTCCGAGTCGGACTCGGGCGCCGGCGGCGGCTCGGGCGGCGGCCACATGTCGTCGGTCTCCGGGGCCGCCCGCTCGGCGCCGTTCGCGTGCGCCTGTTCTAAGAGCGTCGCGCCGTCGCGCGCGGCCCGGGCCTGGTCCGCGACGAGCGTCGCGACTAGTGTGCTCCATTTATCCGGGAAGGACGCCACGAAGGCCGACGCGTCGTGTGCGAAGCGGCGCGACGCCGAGTCCACGACGGACTCGATGGCGTTCCGCCGCGCCGTGTCCGCGTCGACGTCGCGCTGCGTCTTGGCCAGGTACTGCTTGGCGCTGTTGGCAAAGGAGTCCCGCGAGGCCTCGAGGACCGCCGCCGCGGCCGCGAGCCGATCCCTTAACGTCTGCAACGTCTGGGCCGCGTCCCTTAATGACCCTACTTGATGCTTGAGATCGCAGAACGCGTGCGAGGCCGAGACCACCCCGGCCGCGGCGTCGTCGTCGCGCGGGTTTAAGAGGACGCCCCCCGTGACCAACAGATGCGCCGTCTCCTTTGTAGCTTTTCTGATAGCTCTTTCGGCCCGCATGGCTCGGTTCGACGCGTCGTCGAGAATCCGTTCCTTGGCGCGGCACCACTTGTTCGCGTCCGCGACGTCCTTTTGCACGTCCGAGCCGTAGAAGGTGGCCGTGGTCGTGGCGCGCACCGCCACATCACTGCCAATGTGCGCCGCGTTCCGCACGGACTTAGCGACTTCCCGCTGTAATAGGAACTCCACCAGTAGTTTAGAGGGTCCTAATTCGGCATGAGCAAGGCATCGCTCGATGAACGTCTTGGCTGCTTTAGCACCGCGCCCCCCATCGCTCGCGTCGCCGATGGGCGGCACGATCGCGCCCGGGAAGTGCACGCTTAATGCATGCGCTAAAGCCGCTAGATCATTTGGGGTCCGCTCCACGGCGGGCGGACTGACATCACGTTTCTCACCACGAATCACGGTCGAACTCACGTAAAAGGGACAAGGTCCGTAGACCAAAGGCCGGTGCTCGGAGAACGCCACGACCACGTCCGCCACCGTGGCGCCCGTGCAGTCGTAGGGCGGCTCGGATTCTGCGATGCCAAAGTACTCCATGGTCTCGTCGCGGGTGGGCTCGTGCGCCGCCGCGACGCACAGGAAGGGCAGCGCGATCATGCGGCGCGCGCCGCGTGGTTGGTGGGCTCCGAGCGGTCCTTGTGTCGCACGGCTCTTAGTTTGAGGAGCGCTTTGGACCGATCGCTGGTTTGGCTCGGGCGGTGGAGTGGCACGGAGGCGTGTCGCACGGCTCTTAGTTTGAGGAGTGCTTGGGAGAGCAGCCTGAGGAAGCCTTTTACGAGCGTTTCCGCACGAAACACAACGCAGCGGTGCTCGAGGCGGGCGAACGAGTGCAGCGGCCGCGGTAAGAGGCAGCCCTGCAGTAATTTGAAGCGGCGCGGTGCGTGTCTCGGTTGTGTGCAGCAGTCCAAAGAATGCTCTCTTTTCCTAGTAGCCTCGCGACCTGTGGCGTGGCAGGAAGTCGTGGACGTACTGGCTGTGCGCCACCATGCCTCGAAAATTTAGCGTCGACTCGAACCCGCACGCCTGTTCCATCACTGAAAAAAGGCCTCTGACCATAAAAAAGGCCTCTCACGCGGCCTCTCACTCGCTGCATCTTTACGTTTACGAAGAAGGCATCACTATAACATGTGGCCTCTCGGAGCCAGCGCTGTCGAGGAAACCGCGGCCACCATCAGCATCGATGTGCCTGCGGACTACAAGTGGGTCTTGCTGGCGTTCGCTGGTGCGCGGCCGCGTCATCCTTAGTCTCTTATTGTGCTAGAGACGCGCGCATTACACATATCGCTACATACTTGCGCGCGCCGAGGGCAAGTGCCCGCGCGCGCCGAGTGCGGTCGCCCCTCGGTGATCGCCGCGGCGTCTCGATGGAGGAGCTACGTGCGTAACGGTCGCTGGAGCACACATCGCTCACGCGTGGAGCGAGATCTCGCCGCGCACGACGCGCGTTCCCCGCAGGCGTCTTCTTCACGAACATGTACCTCGTCGTCAACGTGATCATGGCGCGCAAGAAGTATGATGTCAAGTACCCCAACCTCTACGCGCCCGCGGGCCACAAGCACGCGGAGGCGTTCAACAGCGCGCAGCGCGCCCACCAGCAAACTTTAGAAGGCCTGCCCTACTTCCTCATGCAGCTCCTCGTCGTGGGCCTCTACTACCCCCTCTTCGCCGCCGCGTGCGGCGGGCTCTGGAACGTCGGCAAAATTGTGTACGGCTACGGCTACGCGAAGAACGGCCCGACCGGCCGCCACGTCGGCGGCCTCATCGGGCACCTGGGGGACATGCCCCTGCAGGTCGCTTTGTTCAAGATCATCTACGACCTGTTCCAGTAGGCGCCGCCCCGAACCTTGAGCCCATGTGATAACGTGTACCACAAGTACTGCTAACATAGACTGTGGCGGGGTACATAAACGCCACCACTCCCCTCAGGCTACCCATCGGCGGGCCAGCTTAATGTTAGCTACTTTTACTCGGCCGCCGCTTGTAGAAGAGCACGTAGGCCTGCGGCGTCACGACGCCGTTCTTCTCCGCGCGCGACACCACCGAGTCGTTGTAGTGGTACCACACGCCCGTGTTGTCGTCCTTCGCCGTCGCGGTGTAATGCCCGCCACCTAGCCCGCCCGAATGCTCCGACACGGCGTACAGGTCGTACTGCGCGTTCTTGGCGGTGGGTCCCTGGACGCAGCTGGACAGGTCCAGGTTCACAACGGGAAAGGCCACCCGGTCGTCCAACTTCTGCCGGTGCACAAAATAAGTATTCTGCGCGTACTGGAAGCGCTTTAAGTGGAGGATCAATATCTCCGGCGTGCTCCACAGGTCCAATTTCTTGAAGGCTCGCGAGTGTTCTTTACATTTCCCGCAGTACCACTGCTCCGTCTCGCCGAGCTGCTCCTTTTCCGCCAATTTCCGGAAGCAGTCCACCAGATTGATGTCGCGGTGGCCGTCGTCCGCGCAGGACGCGTGCTCCTCGACTTTGTCGGCTTCCCCAGTGTCGTACCCTTCGTCCCCGGTGAACTCCAAGGTTAAGGTGGCCACGTCCTTGGGAAGGAGCTCCTCATCCGCGGGCAAGTCACTTTCATAGCGCGTCCCGGCCGCCGCCGAGATCTGCAACGTGTAGTCCTTCGCGAAGCGCTGCGTGGCTTCTCTCACCACGCGTCGGACATCACCACAAGTGGTAGTGGCGTCCACCGCGATGCGCAGGGGCCGCCCGAATAATTCGTAGGGCGCCTGCCTATCCGATGAAGCATAACGGGACCGTCGCCCGCACAGGACGTCCACGGCCCGCTCCCTAGAACCGAGCTCGAACGCCACGAGCTCGTCGCTCGCCTTGATGTGCTCCACGCAGAACGCGTCCGCGAAGGTCCGGTAGACGCGGTGGCCCCAGACGTCGCACAAATCTAGCGCGCCCCCGTCCACGGACCCGTCCGCGTACACCTGGCGGGCCAAGGCGTTCTTCAGCACGCTCACGGTGTCTTTAGATTGGACGCTAACGATGACCTTTAGGGGTCCCTGTTCTTTCCTGAATAAAGTACAAGAGACCCGCCGAGCACCAGCTGCGGGAAGGGGCAGGTGCACGGCGTTGTAGACCCCAAAGGTCGTCGACTCGTGGCCGCACTTCCCGCAGGTGATGTGCGACTTCTGCTGCCCGTAGCAGTGGTCGACCACGACGCTCTTGTTCCTTAACCCAAAGCGCTTCCAGGACTCCTCGGCCAGGACCTCGTCCGGCTCGCCCTTGGATTCGACGTCTTCCACGTAAGGCTTATCTCGCACGCCGTTCAGGTCTTCATGTAAACCGTCCAGCATGTAGGTCATGAGCTCCTGACTGTCGTGCTGCTGGTAGCCCGAGAACTGGGGCGCGTTGATACTTACGGCCTTTTTTAGTTGAGCGGGCACGACCGTGCTGTAGCTCCCGGACCAGGCGTCTCGCACGAAGTCCGCGTAGGCCCGCGCTAAGTTGCCACCGCACCCCAGCGGGTTTTTTTCATTAATGTCCTGGACGTATTTCGGGGCGTCGTCTTCGTCCCTCAGAAAGTAGTCTGTTAATGGTCGTGTATGACTCAAGCACTGCAACATACTGTTCATGAAGCACGTGTTGCCCAGGTTGGACAGGCCTACGGCCCCGCGCGCGGGCGGCGCCCCCCGCACGTGCGAACGGGAACGACCGTCGTACGAGCCACTTCTCGCGCGGGGACCCATCGTCACTTCCTTCCGCTTCGCCTTGATGTGCGTGCCCAGCTTACAGATGGACTCGGAACACACTTCGCACCAGAGGGGCTCCATCGTGCCGCGCGCCACGGGCACCACTTGGACTTTCGTACCCTCCAACTCTCTCACGCGACCCTCGTACCACAGGGCTTTTTCCCCGTCGTTGCGCATCTCCACGGCGTCGCCCACTCTCAATCGTCGCCAGTCATCCGTTTGAGACAACAACGGTTGTAGACCTTCGCCGTCCCGCAGGAACCAGAAGTCCCACCGCGAAGACCACCCGTTGAAGTGGACCTTGACCTTCTCGTGCTCTATCTCGACCACTCGGGCGTCGAACCACCGCCCTTCCGAGTCCTTGGCGTCCACGGCGTCGCCCACTTTTATGGATTTGCGCCAGGCCTCCCGCCTTGCATCTCGAGGCCACGCGGCACTGGACGACCTGCGACTTTCGATCAGGCACCCCCAGCGCGGCCAGTCCCGGTCCTCGAAGATGGCGGGGACGCCCCCGACCATGGCCTCCTCGTCGCCCTCGAGGAGGCGCCAGTCGTTGGTGTTCCAAAAGGCTTCCGTCAGCCGTCGCGGCGCGCCCGTCTTCTCGCCCGCGAAGGCGTCCTCGGCCGCCGGCTTGAGCCACACTCTACTGTTTTCTGACTGGGTCAGCTTGCCGAGGGCCTTCTTCAGGGGGTCACTGCGCGAGAGGTGGATCGATGCGTGGTGCGCCCCGGCGGTGCCGTCGTCGTTCACGTCCCGAAGGTCAAAGCGTAGGGGAAAGACCTCGATGGTCAACTCGCTGGAACTCGCGCCCTGCACCACGCGTGCCTGGAAGGCGTGGTCGCGGCCGTACCACCGCGCCAGCTTCTCCCAGGCTGAAGATGGTACTAAGGCGTAGTCGTCCCGCTCCACCAGCCCTTCCCGCAGGATGAGTTCATTTTGAACCAGCACGCCGAGCGGTTCGTTCGTAATCGGTCCCGGGCCCTCGTCCACACTCGACGTTCGCGTTAAGGACAAGCCCGCCAGATCTAAAGACGAGGGCGAGTCGCCCTTCTCGTACCCCACGTGCTGGCGCCAGGCCGCCCACCATTTTTGGGAGAGGACGTAGTGGACGTCGCCCAACTTCTGGCGCGGGTCGTCCAGGGCCGCTTTGATGGCGCGCCGCTGCTCGGCGGTGGGCGGCGCCTCGGGCATGGCTCCGGTCTAAGCCGGCGCGAGCCGTGCGGGTCGACCGCGCGTGCGGTTTGCACGCGCTTGTCGGCAAGCAAGCCTCTGAATTTCCAGCTTTGGCGCTGCCGCCGCGACCGCTTGCGCGTTGCGGACTTCGCCGTTCTCAGGCGCGACTAATAATGGCTCCCAGCACTTGTGCTAGTGCAAGGCTGCGCTACGCACGCCCGGCGACTTTTTGGGAAACCCCGAACGTAAAAACCCGCGCGTTTCGAAGACGGACTTGTCCGCCCTCCCGCGACCGGTGGCGGGGCGATCAGAGCTCCCGCTCGACATCCAGCGAAAGCCCCGGGCCCAAAGCTCTCGATCAAGCACCTTGCCTCTCACCATTGCAAGCAAGCAGAGGCTGCCCGAGTACGCCGCCCAGACGCGTAAAAAGCTGCGCGCCGCATCGCTGCGGACAGATAAGTGCCGCACCGATGGCGGCCCAAGAACGGCGCTCCTGGGCGGCCCCCAAGCAGATGCTCTCCTTGGGCCCCGCCTTCGACAAGAGCACCTGGGAGTCCATCATGAACTACATGACATGCGGAAGTAATGCGTCCGCCGATGAGATCCGGGACATGATCGCCGACGCCAAGACGCCCGTCACATTACATGTCTACGCGGTCGGCCACGCCAAGGCCGTGCAAGAGATCAACTACGTCGTGGAGAACTTCCTGCACGAGGGGGGCATCTTCCACGGGGCCATCGAGGTCTTCGGGCAGGAGTTTAGCTTCGGCGGGTGCCGGAGAAACAAGTGCGGCATCTTCGCCTGTAAACCGAAATCGTGCCCGATGCACACCTATAGGGAATCGATTTACCTCGGAGACTGCGGCAAGGAGTTGGACGACGTGCAAGCGATCCTCGATTCGATTAAATCGGAGTGGATGGGCCCTTCTTACGACTTACTGCGGAAGAACTGCTGCTCGTTCTCCGACGCCTTTGCGCAAAGATTGGGCGTGGGCCCGATCCCGACGTGGGTCCACCACCTGGCCGACGTCGGCGCCACTTTAGACGATGACGTCAAGGCCGTCGTGCACGGCCTGCACATGGTCGAGGACAGGGTCAAGGGCACGGGCATGGCCCTGTACCACACGGTGCACCCGCCGCACGAGGTGGGGGACCACAGAGATTTTGCGGTGGCGCCGCGGCGGTAGATGATTAACATGTTTACTCTTTCTTCTTCCGCTGCAACCGCCGCTTGGTCTCCTGGGGGCTCGTCGCGACCACCGCGTCCTCGTACAGCTGCGACCGCTTCGCCATGACCGCGGCCTGGCGCTTCGACGACAAATGGTGCCGCTCGAGCAACTGCACGACCATCTTGGGGGGCGGCTTCTCCAGGGGCGGGAGCTCGTCCGGGTCAATGGGCTCGGGCGCGGGCCGCGCGAAGGGGTTCGGCGGCAGTGGAACGGCCTTCTTCTTTTTGGGCTTCGGTTTTTGAGCGTAGGCGGGCGGCTCGTCGCTCCCGAACGTCGGCTGCTTCTGCGGTTTTGACGAGGGAATGAAGAAGGTGCGCTTCTTCTTGCGTGGCACGCCTACTCGTTTTAAGCCGTTCGGGGGTAGGCCGTACGCGCCCATCCTGAGCTCGAGGTCTTCATCTAACTTGGACTGCATGTCCGACGCCGTCGCGTGCTCGTGTAAGGACAGCGAGTGCACCAAGCACTCTCCGAGCTCCCTCCGTCGTCGAACCGTCGTCGTCGTTTCAACATCCTCCTCCTCGGAGTCCTCTGGTTCGGACTCGCCGTCGCCTTCCGTCAAGCACGACGGCTGCGGCTGCACGCTCGGCGCGTCCCCGATCATCAAGGACTCGTTGAGCGCGCGGAAAGCCGAGACCCGCTCCCGGCCTCGGTCTCCCTGCCGCACCTTTTTGGTAATCTTGGCGTCGAGGGCCGGGCACGGCGTCGCCGTCGAACATGATGTCATAATGGTCTCGGCGACGGACCCCTCCGTCAGGAAGGACGGTTCCGGCGTGCACTGCGCGCGGTTCGCGGCCATCAATCGACGCGCCCGCACCTCTTCTATTTTATTTAACCGTTCCTCCGAACTAAGTAGCGCGGCCCCGAGCGACTGCCGGAAGGTGGCGCGGGGGCCGTCCTCTATTTTCCTCCGCTTCGACAGGACTTCTACTTTCCGTAGGGTGGCTCGACAAAGGTCGTAGCACTGCTTGATGTAAACTTCGGCTTCGTCCAACTTATCTTCCCCGCTGAGTTCGTCCGCTTCCTCGATCAAACCTTGGGAGCTTAACACGACCGCCTGCAGGTCGGAGTTGGTCTCGTCCAGGGCGTTCTTCCGCTTCTCCTTATTGACGGACTGCACCAGCGTGACGCCGTGCGCGTTCACCTGGTACTCCGCGTAGTTCATCATCGAGGGCGTGATCGCGACCTTCTCCTGCTTGTAGGCCTCCTCGCAGACGCCCTCCCACCGCACGCGGGACGCGACGATCTTGTCCAGCTCGCGCTTCGTCTTGGCGTTGGCTAGGGATAAATCTCGGCAGACGTACACCGGCGCGGCGAACAGCTCCGAGGTCTGGGCCGCCACGGCCCGCCTCCCCGTCCCGGCCTGGCCCAGCATCTCTACTAGTCCAAAGGCATCATCAGGACCTAGTAACGCCACTTCTATTTCTCCTGCACCCGTTTCTCTTGTTCGAAACACTTTCAGAGCACCACTCCTTATAAACACGACCTCCTCCGTCGTGGATCGTTTAGCGACCGCACCTTTGGGCACGATGCGCCGCTTCATGACGCTCGCGAGCTTGTACAGGTCCTCGACCCGCCAGTGCCTATACAGGGGCGACCGCCGCAGCAGCGCGATCTTCGTGTCGAAGAGCTTGTTTCTTTCAGCATAAACGGTTTCGAAAGCTCTAGGACTCGTCACGAAGCACACCGTGTGACTCAGTTCGGGCGCGCACTCCTGGGCCACGGTAAAGAGGTCCTCGTCGCCCGCGGCCACGACCGACGCGTTCCGGTTGGGGCAGTGCTTGGAGAAGGCCACTTCCCCGAAGCCGGCGCCGGCCCTGAGATCCACCAGTTTCCGTCCGTGGGACTTCCACCAGTTGACGCCGCCGCCGAGTTTGTAGACACTGACGACGCCGAACAGACACACGTAATAGCCATCGGGCGGGTCGTCCTCGGCGAAGACCGTCTCGTCCACGGTGTAAATCCGGAGTTCGCCATCTCTCAAAACGTCCCCGATCTCCTCCAGCGTCAGGGACGAGACCATCTTCGGGGCCACCATCGCCAGGATTTGTCGACACGCGGTCACGTGGTCCATCTCCAGAGCGGTCAGGGGCGTGCCCGGGCGACTCCCCGTCCGCGACTTCCACTTCCAGGGCGACGGGGGCGTGCCGCTGCCGTCGGAAGCTTCCGCGGGGTACGTGCTGAACGTCGGCGTCCGTCGCCACCCCACCAAGGCCTTCAAACGTAGGACCTGGCAGTACCGGATGTACTTCTTCAACACGCCGTCCCCGCGATCCAAATGAATGACGGGGTTGAGGAACAGGAGCCACTTCGCGCTTTCTCTACTCCCTCGGCAGTACTTCCGCGCTCTACCCTTGTCTAACTGTCGGAAGTTGTGCAAGCGCAAGTGGGCCATGAACCGGTCGTCGCGGATGTCGTGCGCCGCGAAGTGGCCGTCGCTCCGCAACATTCTGATGTTTTTTACCATCAAGACGCGGCCCTCGGGGCACCAGCATATGTAGTCTTTTCGCGTTTCATCCCCTAAGATCGCGAAGAGCTTGTAGAGAAAATCCGGGTCGTCTTCAGGAAAGCCCTGGAAGCCCATGTCCACGCCCAAATCATCGAGCTTCTTGTAGAGTCGCGCGAACTCGCTCTCGTCCCTCCTCAACACGGGGTGGAAGGGCCGCACGAACTCCAGTTCCACCGTGCTCGCGTCGGCGAGGATGGCGGCGGCGGAGGCCATGGCGGTCTCGGCCGCGCCGCTGTCTGGCTGTGTCGGCGCTAGGCCTAGAGGTCGGCTGCTGCTGCCGCGCTGCCTCTCCGGCGCGGGCAGCCCTTCCCGTGCGGTGCGGACCGCTCCGGCGTCGGGCCGGTGGCCTCTTGCACTGCTTCGGCCTGTAGCCACGACGCTCTCTGACAATTTGGCGCTGCGAGCGCTTGTCTCTTTGCAAACCCGCGGGTCCGGCTGAGAAGCCTCTATACTTGAGTGTGTCATCTACATCTATGATTTCGCGTTAACGAGTGCTCGCGACATCGGCTCTTGAGTACGGGTTTCGTGGCCTTGCGAGCTGCTTTTTTTTAAGCCAAACGATTCACGGTCCCCCCTGCCATCCACGCTCAAATTGGTGCTTCGAGTACTGCCGGCACGCACTGCGGAAACCGACGCGGGAAATCGAGCTGTAAGGCCGGTTTTAGCGACCAAGAAAAGCATCAAAAAAGAACCAGCCTCGACCATGACTTCCTTCTCGCGCAAGCTGGGCTTCAACCCCTTCAAGTCGTCGGGCAGCGCGGCCGAGCCGTCGACGTCGTCGGCGAGCTCCACAAATGAACCAAGACCGACGCTCGGCGCGCGCGCGTCGTCCATGGGCTCGCAGCTCAACGCGTCGGCCAAGGCCGCGGCAAATAAGGCGTCGGACAAGGCCAGACGGCTGTCGACGACGGCGGCGCGCAAAGCAAGAGAAGCGCACCATTCCCTGGCCGGCGCGAAGCTGGACCCTGCGGCGCCGGCGCGCGTGGGCTTCGTGGGCGTGAGCCGCGACCGCACGCTGATAAGCTGGACCGAGGACGACCAGGAAGGCGGGGAGCGCTACGCCTCTTTGGCGCGGCGGATCTCTCAGCGCGCGGACCCGCCCGGCTGGGACGACGTCGCGGACACCAGTGCCAAGGGCGCCGGGCTGCGGGCCATCAAGCTGCCAGTCTGTGATCGGGACGGCACGACGGCCTACGTCGTGGCCTTCGGCATGGGCTACCCCGTCCAAAAGGCGCAAGCTCTTTGTGAGCGCCTGGCGCTGATGCTCGGGCCCATGGTCGACGCGGACTTGGAAGAGGCGGCAAAGCAGGGGCGCACGCGGTGTACGAAAGACGGCGCCGCGCAGCTGCGCGAGGTCTTAGTTCGAGAAATTCGGGACGCGAATTCAAGTGCTCAACTCCAACGGGTCTCGAACCAGGTCGAGGCCGTGCGGGGCATCATGGAGCGCAACGTGGAGATGCTATTAGACCGGGGCGAGAAGCTCGACCAGTTGGAAGGCAAGGCGGACGACCTGAACGCGGCGACGAAGGCCTTCCGCGCGCAAGCGCGGAAGCTGAAGCGCTGGCACCTCATGAACCAGGTCAAGTGGGGCGTCGCCGTCGGGACGCTCGTGACGGCGTCCATCGCGATCCCCATCGCCGTGCTGGCGGCCGCGTGAGTGTAGTAATTCCCCTTTTTGTGTACTTACTTGCTACAGGGTCCCATGCATAAATGCATCGGACCAGGGCGGCGGCACCTCGACGGGCCGGTGGACGTACGGCCGCACCTTGAGGAAGACTTTGCTCTGCTCCTCTATATCGTAGGCGCTCAGCGGCGTCGCGTCGTCGTCCATCCCGATTGGCTTCAGCTCGCCGCTCTCCTCGTCGAGCTGTTTTACGCTTAACATCTGGCGCCCGGGCGCCAGCGCGTGCTGGCCACTAATCGTGCGGCAGAGCGACTGGATCTCCCGCTTCAGGCGGACGACCGGCCAGTCGACGTCGACGTCTAACACGGCCCGCGCGGGCCGCAGCGTCGGTGCGACGCAGAGCGGCTTGTGATACGTCTCGAGCTGGATCTCGAACATGATACTTTATCTCGCACAGACGTAGGCAACCCGGTAAGGACGGTGCCCAGGCAGCCCCTGGTCACGACACGCTGCCTCTCTACACGACGCGCTGGCCCGTAGGACGTCGTGTGTGCGTCTGACGCAGCTCGATGACGTGGTGGCAGGTGCGAGCGCGTGGGAGAGAGCACACAGACGATAGTCTACCGCGTTAAGGCGAAAATACCCGCACGTACTCTCCCCCGCGCGCAATGCTTGGGACTGCGAGAGCTGTACTAAAGCGGCTGTCACTTCAGTCGCGCTGCGGAAGGCTGCCCTTTGGCGGCTGACAATTACGTAGGAGTGGTGAGCGGCTCGTCACCCTCCACGCCGTCGAGCAGACTACACCATGGCAAGAAAATCGGACCGGGACCGCCGCGCCGCCGCCCCGGCGCGCGGCCGCACGCTGGAGGTTCAGTTACCGGCGGAGCGCGACGCGCCGCCCTCGAGCCGGGGCAAGAGCATGGAGAACAGCTTCCTCAAGGAGGTGTTTCCGGGCGTCCCGGAGAAAATAGAACATATCGAACAGAAGCTGGGGACGTCGCCCGGCAGCCGGCACTCGCCGCTCAGCGCCGCGGAGCGGGCGAGCGCGGACGCCGTCGCCGCAGCGGCGGACCGCCCCGGGCGCGGCCATGGCCGCTTTGTCGACGAAGTGAAGTCACTCATTGCGCAGCGGCAAATGAGGGAACTCCACGACGCGACGCCGGAGACGCCACCCGCCGTCCCGAAGCCGTCGCCCATGGGAAGACGCTACGCGGAGCTCGCCGAGCAGCCGCAGTACGAAGCACCGGAGCCGCACTGGCCAGCCGCTCCGGACTCACCTCAATCACCACTCGAACGCGAGATCATCGGCGAGGGCCCGGCCGTGGACCACCGCGCCGAGGACGCGCCGCTTTTCTGCGGCTTCTTCCTGGGCGGCGCGTCCTCAAACGACTGCACCTCCTTCTGGGGCGGCGCGCCCGCGCCGCAGTCTTCGGGCTGCTTCAACCCGTTCAACTCGCTATCGGACGAGGAGAGTTGCGGGGATTAAAGTGTTAATTTAGAGGCGGCCGCCTCGTCGAAGACGTACTGCGCCACGTCGCGCAGTCCCGCCGCCGGGAAGTCGCGGATCCCCTCCTCGGTCTCGATGGCGCGGCGCATCGCGTCGGACTTGCCCTGCGGGTACTTCTCGCTGACGCCGCACGCCGCCACCAGCACCTCGCGCGCCGCGCGGATCACGGGGAGCGAGAGCGATATAGACCCCGGATTTTTCATCTCGACGGGGAGGCACCACGCGTAGTCGTCCGTGACCTCGTCCCTACCTGGATAGAGCGAACCTATATGCCCGTCGTCGCCCACGCCGATGACCATGCAGTCGAAGACCGGGATCGTCTCACCCGTCGCCGTGGCGGCGACCGGCAGGAGGTTTTGCTTCGTCGCGAGCTCCAAGAGTTCCGCGTATCTACACGCCTCCGCGACGGCGTCGCTGGACCCGCTCAAAGCCAGCACGTCCGCGCCGTCCCAGCCGGCGTCGAGGAAGCCCGCTTTCGCATTGGCGTGCGTCGAGAGCGATGCGTCGTCGTCGTTCACCGCCTTGTGGTTGACGTAGGCGAGGACGCAGTCCTTCGCCCAGGCCGGCTTCGTGTCCGCCAGCATTTTAAGCACGGAGCCGCCGGGGATCGCGAGCGTGAAGGTGCCGCGCTCCTCGACGGCGCGCCGGCCCGCCTCGTCGATGCGCTTCCAGACCTCCTTACCAACGGCATCCGCGTCGGAGAGCACCGTGACTTGTGATTTGTCCGCCGGCGGCAGCGCTTTCATATCCCTCACCTCATCGAGGCTCAGGGCGGCATGCCGCGTGGCCGTCCGCCGGCCAGGCGTGGCGTGCTGCAAGGCGGTCGCGCTGGCGAGCAGGAATGCTACGGATCTATGCATTTTGCACAGCTATCGCTTGTTTGCTTGTTGATACTCTCGCTTGCTTTGGATTTTCAAGCCAGCCAAAAACGCTGACTGTATCTAATTGTGATCCGGAGAAACCCGTGCGCTAAAACCCGTGGCGTCTCCCCCCCCCGGGCCTCCCCCGGGCCCCACCCACTAATACCCCTACCACTGCAACAACACAGCAACTTTGCAATACTCTCTGCACATAAGTTCCACTTTACACATGCGTTGGGCGTGGTCAGTAATCCCCATCGCCATCCTCATAGAAGCCGCCGTCGCCGGGCTTCCACGGATAGGAGGAATTGCCGCTCCGCTCGGCGAGGACCACGAAGGACTTGACGGGGCAGCTGAGGAGGTCTGCCGCACCGCCGCTCACGTCGTGCTCGATGCAAACGAGAATCTCGCCCGAGCCCTCGGGGTCATGGTTGAACTGACAACCGGGGAAGAACTGCGCCGTCGGACACTCCGGCGGGCATTCTCCCGGGCACGAGCGGTTCGACACGTTGTACACCGACGAGGCGGCCCCGTTCTCCGTCGACACGTAGAACGACCACGTCTTCATCTTCTCCGCGAGCGCCTGCTCGAAGGAAGAGCCGTCCGGCGCGAAGCCGTCGTCGAGCAGCGCCGCGCGGAGCGTCTCGCGATGGAAGCCGTTGTACCGCGTCTCGCCCACAAGAGAGCCGTTGTGGTCTAAGCGTGACACACGGTGGAACTCGTCGTCGAAGGCCATGTCGTGGCAGATCCACGAAAGCGTTGCCTTAATCCCGGCGCCGAACTCAACCTTGATGCCGGCGCCCGACGAAGTCCGCGCGTGCGCCCCAAGGAATGCCTCCAAATCCGGCTTGCCCGCGACCTCGGCCAGAAACTTGAGCATGGCCTGCGCCTCGATGCCCGGCTCGTTGATCCAGCCGTGGGCGGCGGCCCGGACGTTCGATTCTTCCTGGCGGACCGTCGCGGCGTTCTCGGAGATCAGGTGGCAGTTGGCGTTCTCGAAGACGACGCCGGCGATAGTTATTCCGACGTGATTTCTGTCCCGATCCGTCTCGCAGAAGAGGATGGCCTCCTTGCGGACGTGGCGCGGCGCCACGACTATTACGGCTGGAGGCGGGCCATTTTGTTGGAGCGCTAGCGGGCAGAGGTCCGGGCGCGACGCGATCGGCGTGGCCGGCGCGTCGCCTGTTCTCGCGCGCTGGGCCGGAGGAGCCTCGTCGCCCG
>Ga0302122_10000069_pt1 | contig 49148 bp, 40 predicted proteins | sample CB21_SCM_MG_FD_203115 | JGI IMG/M metagenome (GOLD analysis project Ga0302122, IMG submission 203115) | Marine microbial communities from Western Arctic Ocean, Canada - CB21_SCM | ecosystem: Environmental > Aquatic > Marine > Oceanic | place: Canada: Western Arctic Ocean | collected 2017-09-28 | reverse complement strand
CATGTCATGCTGCCTACGCCAACCTGCCAAATGCCCTGAATTTTATACAACCATTCTCAGGTTAGAGCACACAGATTATAGGGTCACCGGGCGAGCGCTCAAGTCGCCAAGAAAAGACTTACATTTTCTTCTCTGCGACAACCTCAGCTATCATAGCCTGGCCTTATGTGAGACTGGGCAAGCTGCTGGCCTTATACACATGATGTTGAAAGTAGAGAATAGCGATGAGATCGGATATGGATGTGACGGCAGGTAAGTGGACCGGCTCACCTACATACCTACAACCATTAAGAAACAGAGTTTCTGGGGGCATGAATTTTATTTCCTCGAAGACTAAACTAGACGTCGCAGCATTATAGACCCTGCTAGATCACCCTATGATAAACGGCACCCATATTGGTAAGTACGGGCCGCAGATCCCTCCTATGAATTTTCCAGAGTTTCCGGCGCATAACGAAATAGTGAACTGACGGCTAATAAGAATCGCTCCATTCATAGGAGGACAGTGATGTCTAAAGAAGCCTGGTACACGAGCCACTTTCCAATAATTTCTGACTAAGAAAGAGCTCTAGTGCAGAAGAAACTCGGGAGGTAACTCCCGTACCCCTCGCTCGACGTCGCGCTGCACAATCGCAAGGTAAAGCGAGTTTAAGCTGAGTGGGCCCCATACTAATATTGCCCGGATGCTTAACTTTCACGCCTACAGGAGTCCTCGGAGTATTACTGCGATATTTATCGATGGACGCTACCGATTATCAGCAGGGCTGATACAGAGCAAACTTCAACGTTTTGCGAATAAACAACTATGAAAGAGACCTCTAACGACTCTATTTGGCTAGCGGATACCTCCGATAGTACAGATACCCCATTAACCTTGGGGGATGCACTGAATCATGCCGCGAAAGCCTGGCCTCAAAACGACGCTGTTATCTATAGTTGCCAACCAGACGTAGAGGAAACCCGCTGGAGCTATGAGACGCTCAACACGATGGCACAGTGCCTCGCAGACAGTCTGCTTTCATATGGATATGCCCCAGGAGATAAAGTAGCTGTTTGGGGGCCAAACCACCCACAGTGGGTCCTTTTAGAATATGCTTTTGCCAAAGCTGGGTTGGTTATCGTAGCCCTCAACCCGCTGTATAAAAGATCGGAGTTAGCTTACGCGCTTAACGCAAGTGAGGTCGTTGGTATCTTTTATGCCGACAACGTCGCAGGCAACCACCTCATCGAAGTCATAGATTTAGTAAAACCTGCCGTTCCTACTTTACGTTGGACCCACTCGTTTTCCCGAGGTATTAATGATTTACTAAAACGCGTCACATCTGCTGCCTGGGAAGTATCAGTAGATCCCAGTGATATTTTCATGATTCAGTACACATCAGGGACGACTGGAAATCCCAAGGCGACGCAGCTCACACATGCGGCAATAACGACTACCGCGGCGAATTCCTATCGGCGCTGGGGATTTCTTGAAGGCAGTCGAGTTTGTCACGGATTCCCATTGTTCCATGTGGGTGGATCTGGCAACTCCATACCCGGGGCAATGCTAACAGGTGGTACTACCCTGCCGCTTTATATTTTCAGAGCAGATAAAACTTTGGATATCCTGGAAAAAGAGAACTGCCATGGATTTATTGGCGTCCCGACAATGTTGACAATGATGCTAGACGATCCCTCTTTCGCATCTCGCGACTTTTCTGCTCTCGACATTATTGTCACAGGCGGCGCTCTGGTTCCCGAGTACCTGGTGCGCCGCTGCGAGGAACAGTTTGGTGCCGAAGTACTAAACTGCTACGGACAAACTGAAACTTGTGGTGTCACTTCATCGACAATGGGGGGGGATTCAAGGGAGGTCAAGACTCAAAGCAGTGGTAAACCACTGGACGGTGTCAGCGTAAAGGTGGTTGATCCGCATGGAAGGATTCTGCCCATAGGAAAACCCGGCGAAATCCTCTACAAGGGGCCTGGGCAGATGCTGGCATATCGGGATGCACAAGCCAACCAGGACGCTTTTGATAGCAATGATTGGCTAAGATCTGGCGACTTGGGAATAATGGATTCTAGCGGAAATATCAGTGTGGTCGGGCGAAAAAAGGAGATGATTATTCGCGGGGGAGAAAATCTCTCGCCCGCAGAGATCGAGCATTACCTATTGGAGCATCCAGACGTAGCAAGCGCAGCCGTCATAGCGATTCCCGACGCAAAATATGGCGAAGAAGTGTGCGCTGTTATTTGCCCTCAGGATCATATTCACCCTACAGCCGAAGACATCAAGGCCTGGTGCGGTGAGCGAGTTTCACGCTGGAAAGTGCCTAGATACATTATATTTATGGATGAATTACCCATGACACATTCGGGTAAGGTAAAAAAATATGTTCTGAAAGAACAGGTAATAACCCTTATCGGTCACGACATTTCGGGTGCAAAAACATTTTAGAATCCTACTGCCTATACTCAGGAGAAGAAGCAATGAACTACGAAAACTACGAAACACTAAAAATAACTAAAGAGCATCGCATACTCACAATCACCATTGACCGCCCTGGGGTTAAAAACGCAGTTAATGCACAACTGCACAGTGAGTTCTACCGGATATTCAACGATGTCGACGACGATGACGAGATCGACATTATCATACTCACAGGAGCTAACGACGCATTTTGCGCCGGGGGCGATCTGGACATGCTGCTGGCCATGCATGGCGATCCCATAAGCACCAGCAAGGCAATTCGAAAGGATGTGAAAATACAGAATGCATTACTAGACCTGGAGAAGCCTATTATCGCCAAGGTGGTCGGCCCAGCTATTGGCTTGGGCTGCTCACTGGCGCTGTACTGCGATTTTATTTATGCTACACCAGAGTCCATATTTGCAGATCCACACGTGTCTGTTGGACTTGTTGCTGGCGACGGCGGCGCGGTTATTTGGCCGCAACTGATCGGTTATGCACGCGCCAAGCGCTACCTTCTCACAGGTGACCCTATCAACGGTAAAGACGCTGCCGACATGGGCCTCATCACGGAGGCAGTGGCTGAGGAAGACATTGACGAGGTGGTGGACAAGATGGCAAAACGCCTTGCCGCAGGGGCAACCCATTCGATCAGATGGACCAAGGCGTCAATCAATGCAGGACTAAAGGTCACTGCAACTGCAGTAATTGACCGCGCCGCGAGCTTCGAGAATATTACACAGCTGCTGGATGATCACCGTATCGCTCTAGAGGCGATGCAAGAAAGGAAAAAACCGACCTTTACCGGAAAATAATTCTCCGAATAACTGCTAAGGAGACTAGCGCCGGCCCGATCTTTGGGTCAGTTAATGCTGTTGTTCACCCCAGTAAAAAATTCAGGACTCGTTGATGATAAATATCGATTTCTCTTCTATGCAGTTACCGCCCGAATGTGAGGCTGTCAGGCGCGAGGTGCGGGAATTTCTGCGAGAGACACTTGAAGACTATACGCCACTCCAGCGAGCTCATTCATGGATGGGATTCGACAGTGACTTCAGCCAGAAGCTGGGGCAGAGAGGTTGGATCGGAATGACCTGGCCTAAACAATACGGAGGGCAGGAGCGCAGTTTCTTAGAACGCTACGTAGTGCTTGAAGAATTGCTAGCTGCAGGTGCTCCTGTGGGTGCTCACTGGATCGCGGATCGACAAAGCGGCCCCCAACTATTGAATTATGGAACGGAATCTGCTCGTCAACGCTATCTCCACGCAATTACTAAAGGGGAACTCTACTTTTGTATCGGTATGAGTGAAGCAAACGCTGGCTCCGACTTATCTGCCATTGCTACTCGCGGGGAAAAAACACAAGGTGGCTGGATTATTAATGGCGCCAAGTTATGGACAACTATCGTCCAGGACGCCCATGTCATGATTGCCCTGGTACGCACCAGTACTGCCGAAGGCAATCGCCATTCTGGTTTGAGCCAATTTCTCATCGATCTGGAATCGCCTGGAGTGACAAGACGTGCTATCGAAGATCAAGCTGGGGGGCGACATTTTGGCGAAGTATTTCTGGACGATGTGTTCGTCCCTGATGATCGACTTTTGGGTAACGAGGGGGAAGGCTGGGCGCAAGTGAATGCCGAACTATCTCTTGAACGAAGCGGGCCAGAGCGCTACCTCAGTAGCTATCAGTTATATCACCAGTTGGTTGCTGCTGTTCAGGATTCACCTTCCGAGCTGGAAGTAGACCTTGTAGGGAACATTACGGCGGAGCTTTGGACTCTCAGGCAAATGTCCCTTTCGGTTGCAGGTAAACTCGCGCGAGGCGAGGACGCGGTTATTGAAGCTACAATCGTAAAAGACCTCGGCGCTTGTTTTGAACAAAAGCTTCCACACATTGTTCAGGCGAATTTTGAGCAGTCTTCGCATTCAACTGACGCCACTGCGTTGCACGAAGTTCTCAGCTATCTGCTTCAAGTCTCACCATCATTTTCTTTGCGTGGGGGTACGCGAGAGATACTCCGCGGTATTATTAGCCGAGGAGTAGGCCTAAGATGAACGAACTCACAAATATTTTGGTCGAAAGCGTAGATCGACTATTGCGCGATCTTATGATGGATGGGATGCCAAGTCGTAACGACCAAGCAAGACACAAAGTCATGTGGGACGCTATACAGAATCTGGGAATCACCGACCTTTTCCTTACCGAAGAAAATGGCGGATTTTCCGGTAGTTGGACCGATGCTTTCGCTGTTTTTAGCCGCCTGGGATATCATGCTATACCTCTTCCAGTGGGAGAAACTATTGTCGCAAAGGGGCTTCTGCAGAAATATGGAATGGAAACACCAAAAACAGCGATTACCCTCGCCATTGCTGGTGATAGCGAAATAATCACAGACCAAAAATCTCAAACACATAGCTTTAGTGGCACCCTGGAATTAGTTCCCTGGGGAGAGTCCAGTGAATTTGTGTTAGTACAATGCCAACATTCAGGACGCGATTGCTACCTGTTAATGTCAACTAAAAATGGGGCACCAGTAAACACCCATCGTAACGAAGCCGACGAGCCGCGCGACACTATTGTGTTCAGCCATGCTCCAGTCGCCCAACTAAAGATACTAGAAAAAAGTGCAGGTGAACTCTATGCATCTGGAGCTCTACTGAGAACCTGTCAGGCGGCAGGAGCACTAGAGGCGGCCCTCGAGTTATCAACAGGCTACGTGCAGGAACGAAAACAGTTTGGACGATCTATTAGTAAATTTCAGGTTATTCAGCATCAACTGGCCTTACTTGTAGAGGAGGCAGCTGCTGTAAGCTGCGCTGCACAATCTGCCTGTAAAGCCTTCGATATGGGCGATGGTCAGTTCGAGATCGCTGCTGCAAAATTACGCTCAAATCGGGCGGTCAATGAATCAACGTCGATCGCACATCAAGTTCATGGTGCAATAGGGTTTACAAAGGAGCACCAGCTCCATTATTCCACTCAGCGCCTATGGTCCTGGCGTTCGGAATTTGGCAACGACCGCTACTGGGCGCAACGTCTGGGTAATGAAGTGCTTCGTTCGGGCCGCGACAGCCTTTGGCCAAGGTTAACTGCAAACTAATTGACACATGGAGAACCTCTAGATGACTAAGCCACCAGTACTAACCGATGCAACGTTGGATGTTAATGACGGCGTTGCGTTACTAACGTTTAACCGTGACGATGTGCGCAACGCGCTGACAGGCACCGCGCTGGTAGGGGAAATTATAAAGGTCATTGACTGGGTTAATAGCAACCACAGTGTTGGAGCAATGATTATTACGGGTGGAGGAAAGGCGTTTTCCTCTGGCGGAAACGTTAAGCATATGCTAAATAAAGTAGGATTGTTTTCCGGCACTCCACTCGAGATTCAAGATAAATACCGGCGAGGTCTGCAAAAAATGGCCCGCGCTATGCAACAGTTAGAGGTTCCTGTCATAGCTGCGGTCAATGGAGCTGCAATTGGTGCAGGTCTAGATCTAGCATGTATGTGCGACATCCGGCTAGGATCTCAGTTCGCTAAGGTAGGAGAAACCTTTGTTAATCTTGGCATCATTCCCGGAGACGGTGGAGCTTGGTTTCTGCCTCGAGTAGTCGGTCTCCAACGGGCAGCCGAAATGACTTTCTCTGGTAGGATAGTCGGCGCGGAGGAAGCCCTAAAGATCGGGCTTCTTATGGAAGTTCTGCCCTCCAGTGATCTGCTTCCACGCGCAAAAGAAATGGCGGCGGGTTTTGCAGCGAAACCAAGAGAAGCATTGCGAATTTCAAAACGGTTGCTACAAATGGGCCAACGGCTGGAGCTGCCCGACTTTTTGGACTACTGTGCGGCCCAGCAAAGCCTCTGTCACACCAGCGATCAGCATCGTGAGGCCTTGGAACATGCATTAAAATAAGCCTTGAGTCGCCAGTGCGAGTCTCTCTAACCCAGTTGCTGCTAGACAGGTAATCCTAGGCTACCTTGGTAATTTGAGAAGATTAGCTATATTATTTTTTTGAATAGCCGAAGAACCGCCGAGAATTGGCATGATGAGCACGTCTCGAACATATCGTTCCATATCAAAGTCCTTTACGTACCCGTAGGCACCCATAACTTCCTGACAAGTTAGTACAATATCTCTAGCATTATCGCAAACGAACAACTTGGCCATAGATGTTTCTGCTGATGCCTCTTGCTTCCGATCGATAAGCCCAGCGGCGTTATATGTCATCAACCGACAAGCTTCCAATTTGGTTTTTACATCAGCCAACATGTGCCGAATAGACTGGATGGTACAGATGGGTTTTCCAAACTGGATTCGATCCTGAGAGTAAGACCACGCATCGTTAACCGCAGCTGTAGCAATCCCGAGCGCCATGGCCGCCACTTCTAGCTTTTCAGTATTCAGGCCTGGGCCCACCAGCTTCGACCAGCCATTGTTCCAACCCTCCTCTCCTCCGACAATTTGTGATGCGCTAACTTTTACGTTATCGAAGGAGACATCATAGGTTCCAACACCTTTTAGTCCCAAGGTTTCTTGTAGCTCAAGGGTCACTCCTGGTGAATCTGGAGGGATAAGTATTAACGAAAGGTTCTTGTAGCGATCGCTGGGATCTCCACTCCTAACTAGGGTATAGATATAGTCACAGACTCCCGCGCCGGAACACCATCGCTTACTGCCATTAACAACGATCTCGTCGCCGCTTCGCTTCGCAGTGGTTCTTACACTGGCAACATCGGCTCCCACATCCGGTTCGCTGATCCCATAAGCGAAGATCATGCCCTCGCCAATCACCCTCGGTAATAGTTCACGCTTCTGCTGATCACTGGCGACTTCACTTAGATTAGAGCCCGCGTAACAAGCGGATTGTATATACCCTCCCCCCACAGATAGGCTCCGAGAGCACAATAGTTCAATGACAGCTACTGTCGAAGTAATATCGGGGCCATTACCTCCGAACTCCTCTGGGACGGTTAGGCCCATTAGGCCGAGCGCCGCCAGTTTTTCATGAATTTCACGCGGAAAGTGGTTTTCCTCGTCCCACTTGCGAGCCAATTCACGTGGCATTTCCTTCTCGATAAAACGAGTAACCGTATCCCGCAAAAGAGAAAGAAGCTCATAATCAACACTGTGCAACATCAATAGTTTGCCCCTTCAATAAATATGTGTAGGAACTAGTTAGAAAACCCTTCGACCATAAGTAAGGTCGTTTCCACCCCGTTGTCTTTTCGCAGCTGAATCATGGGTTCATATTCTGGGTCCTGGTACCACTGCTGTAGGTGTTCTTCTGTGGGAAACTCGATAACAACGAGTGCACTAGGAGGCGGTGCGTTGCCTTCCAACTGCTCAGTTTTTCCACCCTTGACCAGATATTTCCCAGCATGTTTTTCTACCAGAGCCTCTGTCACTGTTCGATACTCATTGTACCAACCCCAGTTCTTGACATGCAGTTGTCCCACCAGATAAACGGCCATACTTAAACATCCTCCTGATGGGCAGTGTAGTTTGGGAAGTGACTCAGATTAAACTCGTGTTCTACAATGCAGCACAGCGCAATAATAGAGCTTCACCGTGTGAAGTGTTTCGCAGTCTCTGTCCCCTGCTCAGTGGTGCAGGACAATCGATGTGCTGCCGTTAAACTCTATTTTAGTTGGGCACGATCCAAGTAAATGCCCGCGCTAACTAAGGCGAGTTAAAGATGAGCGCTATCACGGGATAGTATACGTAGAATATTTTTGTAACAGTAAAGGATACCTATGGAAGCTAGTTTGAAGATGCCGATCGCCCGGACAATTTTTCAGGAAGAGCATGAGATGTTTCGCTCTACCGTTCGTAAATTCATGGAGGCAGAAGTAGTGCCGAATATGGAATGCTGGATGGAACAGGGTTACGTTGACCGGGACATTTGGCTGAAGGCAGGGCGCGTCGGCTTACTGTGCGCCACCGTACCTGAGAAATATGGCGGTTCAGGCGTGGATAGAAAGTACAGTGCGATTCTAATCGAAGAACAGCAGAGAGCCAACTCAGTCGGCCCGGGTTTTGCTATGCATTCAGAAATCGTAGCCGCCTACATCAATCGTCTGGGTACGCAAGACCAAAAAAGTACGTGGCTTCCCAAAATGGCACGCGGCGAGGTCATTGGCTCTTTGGCGATGACTGAACCGGGAGGGGGTTCCGATCTCAAGCAGATAAAAACAAGGGCCATCATCGACGGCGATGAATTGATCATTAACGGCTCTAAAACCTTCATCACTAATAGCTATCTCACGGACCTTACGATCCTTGCTGTCAAAACGGACGCAACGGCAGGCGCCAAGGGAATATCGCTGGTATTAGTAGAGGCCGACCGGGAAGGGTTCGCTAAAGGTTCGATTTTAAATAAGGTGGGGCAAAAGGCTCAAGACACTGGTGAGCTATTTTTTGACAATGTTCGAGTCCCACTCACAAACCTATTGGGCAAGCCAGGAGAAGGCTTCAAATACATGATGCAAGAACTTGCCTGGGAACGACTAATTATTGCGATTCGATCAGTTATGGGGGCTGAAGTTGCTATTCAACACACCATCGATTACGTTAAAAATCGACAGGTATTCAATTCATCGTTGATCGAATTTCAAAACACCAAGTTCAAATTAGCGGAGTGTAAAAGCGAGGCGCAAATTGCCCGCGTTTACATTGATAACTGCATCGAACTATTAACAAAAAACGAGCTTGATGCAGAGGCCTCGGCGATCGCAAAATGGTGGTGTACAGAGCTACAAAATCGGGTTTTAGATACCTGTGTTCAATTGCATGGAGGCTACGGCTATATTCTCGACACCCCGATAGCAAGAGCTTGGGTAGATGCAAGGGCCCAAATGATCTACGGTGGTACCAATGAAATCATGAAAGAGATTATCGGGCGAAATCTGTAGATTTTAACTAAAAGATAAATATAAACCTAAAGGAGGGTACAAGTGGAAGACACGACACGAATAGATAGAGATATGATGTTCTCCGACGGCGTCGCTGTTATTTTTGGTGGAAGTGGCGGCATCGGAAGTGAAATCTGTAGAAAAATGGTCGAAGCTGGCTCGGATATCATTTTCACCTACCGAAACAATAGCGATAAGGCCAACTCCTTATCCCGCTCGCTAGCGCAGGCTGGTCGTGTCGCTGATGCGTTTCCTGTCGCCATTGAGGATGAAGACCAGGTAACAGATTTTTTTGGTGAAGTGATCAAGAAGCACAAAAGAATTCATACCATCATCAACGCGACCGGATCTGCTATACCGATGGTTTTCATCAGTGAGCTAGACTCCAAGAAATGGCGTGAGGTAATGAATAACGACGTCAATGGCTTCTTTAATATTGTTCATGCTTCACTCCCTCATATGCGTGAAAACGGAGGCTCTTACGTCGTCATCAGCACTACCGGATTGAAACGATGGCCCACAAGAGATGTACTCTCAGTTGCTCCTAAAGCCGCGATTGACGCTTTAGTCACTGGCATTGCCAAGGAGGAAGGTCGGTTCGGAATACGCGCTAATACTGTCGCTTTGGGTTTGATTGACGCGGGGCTGTTTCAGCGTTTACGTGGATCCGACTACAGCGAACTTTATGTTGAGGCCGCAATAAAAAACTCCGCGCTTAAGAGGCTTGGGGCTGCGTCTGAGGTCGCTGATTCCGTTGTGTTTTTTGCATCCAACCGCGCAAATTTTATCACCGGACAAACGCTTGTATTAGATGGTGGGTATAGTCTTTAGCCAATTCTCGATCAGGACCGCCATTTACAGCGCGAGCTCATCCTTTACGACTTTTTTCGTTTTGGGGGAATTGAGTTAATTTTTTCGTTTTGGACACACAAAACATATATCCCTACATTGCAGTCAAATTTCACGCTATTGTGAAGAGTTCCCCTCTACCTATTCGCTAAGAAACTGTAGGCATTTCCGGTTAAACAACTTGGATTACTTGGTCAAATATTTCACGACCATATTGGATAGTTGTTCCACAAATTGGTCGTCGGTTATATCAGAGAAACCCTTTGTCAAATAGCTCTTGCAATTACTCATAATCGTGTTGTCCATGAGAAAAAGCGCCAGCTCCAGCTCATCGACAGAAAATTCCGCTCGGTGCTGCCGGAGATACGCCGTATTAGATGAAAAGGTGAAATTTGAGGTTGATAATTCTAGTCCCAAACCCTCTATCTGCGGAACCTGGTCACTAAGATGCAGGAGTACAAACTCCTCCTCCCTGTGCACTTTCAGAATTAAGTGAATCATCTGAGGCATAATCACCTCGACGGGCTCACTGATTATGCTGAGTAACTTTGCACGCAATACGACTGCAGCTTTGGATACGGTGTCTTCGATCAATGCGTAGACAATCGTCTCTTTATTGGGAAAATACTGATAGAGAGTCCCAACACTCACCCCAGCGACTTCGGCTATATGATTAGTCGTTAAATGCGAGTAACCCTTACGTTCCAGGATGCGCTTGCACGCTTCAATGATGGAATCCAAACTTACCTGAGCACGTTCCTGCCGAGGTGCTTTTCGAGCAGCGTGCTGGTCCTTCGTTGATTTGCTCATTGGTCAAGATACTCCGACAATATTTTATTAGATTGACGTGAAACAGACATATCTAGCAAGTCACTCATGGTTCCTTTCAAGACAGCTAGCCAAAAACAACCCAGTCAGAACCATTTTTATCTTACTGTATCCTCTTTGATGTGTCTAACCTCTATTTTATTTGGACCTTTTAGCATTGGAAGAAAATACTCTATCTGGCCCGACTGCACTCGCAATACTATTATAGGTTGCAGTAGGACTTCAGGTAATCAATAGGCCAACGCGGTTGACTTAAGTGGTCCCAGCTTAGAAACCGGTTGAATACCAGGAGGCGCTGCAATCACATCCGGAATACGATTGAACAAACAGGCAGCCGACATATAAGATGAATCCTCACGCTCCACTCGCACGCGAGCTTTGGGATCGCCATTGACTTCCCAGAACATATGTTCAACATCATTCTCTCTAAACTGACGTACTTCAATTTCTGATCTTGCACTCACTCCTTCTGCGGTGTCAATTTCTGCCACTATTCGAAGACCGACACAGTTGCCTGCTGGAATCACGCACTCCATGAATACACTTTCATAATCCTCATCAAACACAGCGGGCTCAATATAGGCTTTAGTGTTAGTAACAGTGTAGCCCAGCTCAGCCAAAACATGCTCTGGAATCGTTTTATAGGATTTTGCTATCGGGTTTTTGTTCACTTCATTTGTGTAGAATTCTTCAATAGTTTGCGTATTTCCAAAATAATACGTCTGCTCTTGGGTTTCAACCTGAGGCACTATGTCCGTGCAACTAGAATGAAAAAGCGATGTCAACTGGGTGGTGGGACCGGCTACTAAAAGACCGGACCAGATACGCGACATGTCCCAGATTCCACCCCCAGTAAAGGTGACACCTCTACTTTTTGCCAACTTATCCAACTTGGTAGCTAATTCAATGTCATTTCCTTTAGGGTAATACGACTCTGTCCCATGACAAATCACATTCAATCCCGCGCCCAATAAGCGGCTATGGGCCTCGTGGTTAACATTAAGAAGGTTGGTAGTGGTTACCACGCCAATATCTGCATCCAAATTGTCATAATTGGCACTGTCACAATCTTGAACAATCACGCCTAGTTTTTCGATTCCGGCCAACTCACCCACATCCCTTCCGACTTTATCCCCTGGCCGATTAAAAGCTGCCACAATCGGCCACCCCTTTTGAACTGCAAAACGGGCAACGTGCTTCCCAAACTGGCCAATTCCGTAGATCACAACTCGCGGCTTTGATATATTGCTCATAAAAATAACCTCTCTGTAATAGCGTTTTTTTAGCACCATCAGTCTACCGAAGAGCAAATCGTTATATCCTCAGCAAGCACCCCGAGCTAGAGCTAGAACTAAAAAAATAACATAAACCCATTTTTTCTGAGAGATTTAGTTAGACATAATTGCTAACCAAGTAACACTCGCCTGTTACTCGCGTCTATTTGCCGAATTAAAATCGACTGCTCACTTGGATATCTGTAGTTATATTCCTAATTTAGTGTGGCATCTTCGGTTAAATCTGCCCCATGCTTTCAAGGTATATAGAACCGCACGCAAAAGGCAGACCTTTCATAAACTAGAGACAGTGTAGCGTATGCGACCAAATGCCTTAGTTACTCCCCAAAATGGGGTGATCTATCCAGATATTGGATATCTATAATTACGGCAGCATTAGATCCTAGCGTATGCTGTGGTTTATTGGGCTATGACCGGCTAGTTTTGTCGAATCGTAATGCGAGCAGAATATGATGCATAAGCAAATAGTATATGCAATCGCTAATTGTTAGTGTAGTAAACGTGTAAAAATGTACATATATCTTAAAAATATTTGTGGGAGTTGAGGGTATGAAAAATAGAACTATTAAAGGGCTTATTTCGTTAGCAGTTATTCAAGGATTACTTTTGGTTCCCATGCATGGTTTTGCACAAGGAACCAGTGTAAACATTATTGAGGAAGTGCTCGTCACTGCTCAAAAACGCGAGGAGTCATCGCGGGACATTGCATCATCGTTATCAGTGGTTAGCGACCAGCAATTAGACGATTCCCAAGTAATCAATGTTTTGGATATTGCAGCGTTTTCCCCTAATGTGTCAGTAGGACATGATTTTGGAATAGCGAGAATATTTGTGCGAGGTATTGGACTAGTAAGCCCGTTTATGGGCGTAGACCCCTCTGTAGCTTTGCACGTGGATGGGGTGGTGGTCAGTCCAGGACACGCACAAATGGGGCTTTTTTATGATTTGGAGCGAATGGAGGTGCTGAGGGGTCCCCAAGGCAGCCTTTATGGGCGCAACTCAACAGGAGGTTCGATCAATTTGATCTCCAAAAAGCCAACGGAAGAAACTGAAGGTTATGCCAAGGTTACCGTAGGAGATTACAATGCGGTCACAGCAGAGCTCGCCGTTGGCGGAGCTATAATCGAAGACAAGCTTCTTGGGCGTATCGCGTTAAAAAGACATACTCGCGACGGTTATGGTGAAAATGAAACATTTAATAACGACATTGATGACGCGGATCACTTGTCCGGTCGTTTACACCTCGAATATAGGCCTACCGACAATCTGAATATATTGTTAACTGGTTCATGGCAAGAGCAAGATGATGATGGATTCCAGTTGAAGTATATCGAAGCGGATGGAACGAACCATCCGGGAACGCTTCCACCGATTGGTGCTCCTGGTTTTACATCGGAAAACCCGCGCAATATTAAGTCTAACTACCCGCTTACTAATAACGTACGTAATACAGACGCATATACAGCGACAGTTGTTTGGGATATCAATGATAACTACTCACTTCATTCTATTACCGGCACTCGAGATTTTGAATCGCTGCAAATTCAGGACCTTGAGTCATCTATGATCCCTGCACTGGTCTCAAGGTTTACAATCGCGGCCGAGTCAACCACGCAGGAATTTCAACTACATTACCAAAATGACGACTTATTTGCGATGGTGGGCTATTATTTCTATGATGAAAAGTTAACCAATGATACGCCCCTAGGCATCGACCCTATGGGAGTTAATGGGCCAGCTGATGTCATAGTTAATGTTCAGGGGGTAATGGACATAGAAGCGACAGCCATTTTTGGCCATGTTGATTATGATATTAATGATAAGTGGTCTATTGTTTTAGGTGGTCGCTACAGTTCCGAGGAGCGTGAGAAGGCGGACTTGTTTACTATCCCAGGTGCAAAAATACCCTTCGCTGATGCGGGTGATTGGGATGACTTTACCTTTGACGTTGGTATTCAATATCATCCTACTGCCGATGTAAACTTTTATGCTAAATTCGCACAAGGTTTTAAAAGTGGCGCAGCTAATCTCGGGCAAATCTCAGCATTTGTTGAGCCTGAGACAGTTGATTCCTTTGAAATCGGAGTAAAGGGACTGTTTTTAGACAAATCGCTTAGTTTGAATGCTGCCGCGTTTTACTATGACTTCAAAGATATGCAGTTGGCTAAAACAGTTGCCGCACCGGGTGGCGGATTTGGCTCATTCCTCGAAAATGCTGGTAAATCTGAAGTCACGGGTCTTGAATTAGAGTTACAGTGGTTGCTCACCAGTAATTTTCGCTTTGAGGCAATGCTAGGTTACCTAGATAGTGAAATTAAGGATTTCATATCCATTAACGAAATCGATCCCTGCGCAGGCGTCACGGCAGGTTGCGATCCATTAGTTAAAGGCACATTTATCGCACAGCAGCAGGCAGGTAATCGTCTTGTTCAAGCGCCGAAGCAAACCGCGAATGTACAAGCTAAATATCAGTTTAATCTCGACAATGGCGCTACGATAACAGTTGGAGCAGGGAGCTATTACAGAAGTGAGATATTTTTCACTCCATTCAATTCAAGTAATGTGCAAGCTGACGGCGCCACAATATACAATGCCAACATCAAGTATATTCATCCAGGAGAGAAATTTGAGTTGAATGTTTGGGGTAAAAATCTTACAGATAAGGATGTTTGGGGGTCTAAGTTTCCTGTATCATCAAGTCACATCATAATGGGTACTTTGACTCCTCCTTCTACTTATGGAGTCACCTTAAGCTACGACTTCTGATATAGATTTAGGTGATTTTGGCCCAAACCTTATATAGGCTGGGCCAAGAACACCAAAATCGAAGATGACCTCAATCTGCTCCGGCAGTAGTTAAACTAGACTAAAGTCAAAACCCGCAACAACTAGTGCATTAGCGCAAATTTGATCTGGTAGTAACCCGTGGTAACAAGAAGCATGGCCGTTTAGATTTGAGCTAACTCCCTCTCAGCATCACTTTATTTACCTTTAACTTGTAGTGGTCTAATAAAACCGGACACCAACTTAGGTGGTAAACTCGCCACTAGGCGATGTGCTTAGTGGCAAGCCTACGACGATCATTTAATACGGCTTTCAAGCGTGCAGCGCCCAACCCTGTGCTGCGGAAGGGTGTTGAACTGGTCTGTAAGGTAATTGATGTTAATCGACTCCGGCTACGAAGCCAGGTTGACGCGATAGTCACGCGCAGCCGCGGTTCAGCAGGTAGCCGTATCATCAAAGATATTCTGCAAGCTGAGGGCGCGATTATTGGTCATAAGGTGCGTAGCCTGATGACTTACTGCAACTGGGAACGACCCCATCGTTACAGTGGCAGCCTGGCTCCTCCGATAGCGGAAGAAAAGCTTAACCTACTGTCCGGAATTACTTGACCACTACAACTGGAGTACTTAGTGGGGTTTACCGGTAGAGAATTCAAACTTTTCTCACTGATAGCTCGTGTAGCGCTGAGCCAAAAAAATGACTTACTTTTACTACGGTGGAGTAAAAGTCGCACTAAACAGAACAGGTCAAACAAGACGCTATCGCCTTAGCGCGGGAAAACCATTACAATCAAATCCAACATGCTGAACTCAAGCGCCTTTTGAAGCTGGCGTCGATGTATCCAGCTATCTTTGAGTGCGTACCACGCCAACTATACGCTAGCATTTAGAACGTGATCGATCATGTGACCTTGAACAAGAATTATAGGGGTGCAAATAATGACAGATAAGAAAGAAAAGGCAGCTTTTGAACCTCGTAAAAAACCGACTCAAGTTAGAGCAAGGTCTACCGTTGAATACATTATCGAAGCAGCTAAACGGGTGATTATTGCAGAAGGTTATGAGGCTGCATCAACAAACCGTATAGCCGAGGTAGCGGGTGTAAGCGTTGGTTCTCTGTATCAGTATTTTCCAAACAAAGAAGCCGTCTTATTGGCATTAGTTGAATCTACTGTATCTATGGCTGCAAATCGAGTACGAACAAAGCTTCGGGGGCTGATGGATATTCCTTTGAGCGAATCTATGGAGGCTGTGATTCGAATAGTCTTAAGCACTTACCAAGAAAATGAATTCGTATTGCTGCGCCTTTTTAATAAGATACCCCGGTTGCAGGAACACTCAGGAGAATTAGCGGTAGAGTTCTTTACTCATTCAACAAATTTAACCTACCTACGGCAGCATGAACACGAGATTGTGGCAACAGACTTAGAAACTGCGCTGCTGTTCATTGAAACCGCAGTTATCAGTAATATTGATGTCTATGTAGGCAGTAATCCTAGAGGTCTCTCGGAAGATGAATTTGTGAAGGAAATGGTAAAACTCGTGCTGAATTATCTGACGAAATAGACACTCAATTTTGTTCGGTTAGAAAGGCTTGGTTTTCAAATATTATTTGGTCTGAAGATGTTGCTAGCGGCTTTAGTAAAAGTTCAATTATGGTTTCCAATCTTTTCCTTGGCGGAGCCAGGGGTTATCGTTTTCATCAATAGCAAGCGCATACTTAACCTCACATTCGGTAGACACGCTACTACCCACACTTAAGGTCAACTTCAGCTTCGCCCAGGCACAGCCTTGCGCATCGATATCAGTCTCACAGACATGACCTTCTATACTAATGCGCTCCCCAGCATAGACCACATTCTTCATTGCGAAGTTCATTCGTCCCATTCTCCCCAGTGACCCAGACCAGTCATAAAGATACCGCTCGAAAAATGCCGCTTGATGCTGTGTGTTCACAAAAATATCTTTATGCCCTGCCTCCTCCTGCGCATAACCCCTATCGTGATGGAGCTGGGAATAGTCACGATTTGCCAAGGCCCCAGCGATAACGACAGTGGTTGTAATATCAAACTCCAGCACGGCCAGCCGCGAACCCACCTCTACTTGTGAGAAGATAAGATTATTCATCAGTATTCTTGATTCCCGTAGGCAAAAAAGTTAAAGATATCTACCCCTACCAATTGGTCAGTACTATCGAAATACTCCATTTCAATAGTCCAAAATCGGCCACTTCCCAGCCGGGTTTTCTTAGTTTCACCGATAGATTTAAGGACCTGCTGAGTTCGTAACAAATCGCCAACCACTGCGGGTGCGTAAAACACCGTCTCAAAACTTGCAACAATGGAGAAGGGCAAATTCAAGAGCTCCTTTAAGTCGAAGTGCAGCTGTAACGCCCTAAGCTCCTCGTCGCGGCTCGGAGCCCACAACTCAGGACGCCCCCAGGTAGCTAGCATACTCGCCGGCGCAAGCTGAGCCCCCATTTTTTCCAACGCTACATCTCGATCCCAATAGACTGGGTTGCTATTTTGAACAGCAGCACACATTGTCCTAATACTAGCCGTATTCACTTCGATATCTGATATCACGCAATACTGCGGTATATCGATTAGGTTTATAACCTCAGGCGGCACTGCGGTGCTAGTATTCATAGTAATGTGCTCTTGACTTACCGATTATTTTCATTCGGACCTAAATTACTCAGTTATCTCCAAGCGGCTGCCAATGCGGCAGACGCTTCTGTAAAAATGCACTAGTACCCTCCTCAAAATCGGGATGTGTTTCTTGCTCAATGATTAGCTCCCAGGCATATTGCATCGCGTCGTCCAAACCCATATCAAGCCCTCTCCATATCGCCTTTTTAGTTTTTGCCATAGCCTCCGGCGAGTTAGTTTTGACCATTTCAGCAATTTCCTGAGCGCGTTCTAGCAAGTCTTCCGGTTGCACTACCTCTCCGATCAACCCAATATCCAGAGCGCGTTGAGCGCTCATACGCTCGTTACCGCCCACCAACATCATTCTTAGTACTGCTTCGAGAGGTATTTTTCTGGCTAGACAAACCGGCTCTAGACCAGCCACTAATCCCACTTTGACGTGAGTGTCGAAGAAAGTCGCTTTCGTGCTAGCAAGAACAATATCGCTATCTGCAACGAAATGTAGCCCACCACCAACAGTCAATCCATTGACCGCGCAAATCACCGGTTTCCAAACATCATTACGCAGGGACGTCCAGCGCATAGAATCAACAGTTTTGAAATCCCGTCCAATGGTGGCATCCGGCAGGTCAGCCAGATCCGCGCCAGCACAAAATGCTCTATCCCCAGCGCCCGTTAATATTGCGACAATTGCATTTTTATCTTCGCTGAAACGGCGCCACATAAGAGGTAATTCTCTAGCCATCTGTATGTTGACGGCATTGTGTGCGTGAGCTCGATTCAAAACGATATGTGCTACCCCATTTTCCACTTCATAATTCAAGCTCTCATATGGCATACTTTTCTCCTCGAAACTGGCACTCTTTTAGCCGCAGCGACAACCTATCCAAAAATTTCACTGGCAATACGCTCCTCTAAGTAGGTGGGATCCCAATTCAGCAATTGCTGCGACTTTGCCCGTCTATAGAACAGCTGAGGGTCGGCTTCTTTACTAAAACCTATACCGCCATGAATCTGGACTCCGGTCGCAGTACTACGTCGATATACGGCAGTACATTGTAACTTCGACATAAGAGCTAGTTGCGCAAAGGGTAAGCCATTATCAAGAGCCCAGGCCGCTTGAAACATGAGATAACGAACCCCTTCGACTTCCGTTGCTGTGTCTGCCAAATAGTGTGCGATCGACTGAAAGCTGCCTATTGGTTTGCCAAACTGTTCGCGCTCTTTTGCGTAGTCAGTAGCCATTTCTAACATACGCATGGCGCCACCTACCGCTAGGGCAGACTGGACAATAATCCCTTCCAGCATTGTCTGATCCCATTGTGCGCTAATGTCTTGGGTAATAAGAGATTCATCTTCAGGCAGAGACAAACTATCAAACGATACTGAAAAAAGCGTTTCATCAGCCATATTCTCTTGAGCTCGCAAACCATTCTTAAACTTTTCTGAGGGCACAAGAATAGCGGCAAGCCTCCCCTCCATCCTGGCGAGTACGATTAACGCGTCAGCACTATTTGCATAGGGCACTAGTATTTTCTGACCCTGTAAAATCAGATTATTACCCTTACGAATAGCTTGTGTTTTAATTCTACTGACATCCGCATAGGCATCTCTTTCCTGCCACGCAGGGACCAGTATAGCCTCACCAGAAGCAATCTTTGGCAACCACTCCAGATGTGACTCGGACAAGCTAAGTAGTCGGGCAGACAGCACAGCACTTGAGAAATGTGGAGAAGGTGCTAGGGAACGTCCCATTTCTTCATAGACGATCGCGCAATCAATCACGCCCAAATCTACGCCACCAAACTTCTCCTCAATACGGATGCCACCTATACCCAACTCGAACAACCTATCCCAAAATTCGCGGCTAAACCCTTTCTCGCTCTCCTCCATCGCCCTGACGACAGAAAGGTCACAATATTCTGCACACAACTTGCGCATAGTGTCGCGCAACATGTCTTGCTCTTCACTGAAATCTAGGTCCATAGTTTGGTCATCTCAATTGAGAGGAAAGTAATTGAATTTCACCAACTGTTGATCAATCATGGAAGTTGGAGACCTCGACGTGCGATGATGTTTTTCTGTATTTCGGAGGTACCACCACCAATGGTGTCCACTACGGTTGCTCGGTAAGACTTCTCCCACTTTCCATTTAACGGCGCTTCTGCCGCTTGTGATTCCAGTAAGCCCAAAGGTCCAAGAGTATCGAGCGCAAAATCTGCCATACGCCGCCCCAGGACAGTACTGTAGAGCTTGTACATTGCCGCCTCGACGGTGGGAACGTTGTTTTTCATCGCTCCGCAGATAACCCGTCGCTGTAACATTTTTGCAGTTTCAACCTCGCTGGCTAGTAGGGCCATCCTACTGCGGATCACAGGATTTTGCGAAAGTGCCACACCATCACGCTTTGTAATTTTTAGCATCTCCACCAGCACATCCAGCTTCACCAATAAAGGACTTACCGTATAGAGAGTGAATCGTTCAAAATCTAGGGCCTCACAGACGTAAGTCCAGCCCTTGTTGACTTCACCCACAAGGTAATCATTGGATACGCAAACATCGTCATAAAAGACTTGATTAGTACGATGGCCACCCAAGGTCTTGATCTCTGTAATTGTCAGTCCTGGGTGATCCATGGGAACGAGAAAAACGCTTATACCTTTGTGTTTTGCGGCCGAGGGGTCTGTTCGAGCAGCCACCCAACACCAATCGGCAAAATGTGCGGAAGAGGTCCACATTTTTTGCCCATTCAAAACCCATTCATCTCCTCTGCGCTGGGCCCGAAGACTCAATGACGCAAGATCAGAGCCCGCGCCGGGCTCTGAGTAACCAAGAGCGAACTCTATCTCCGCGTTGAGTATTTTAGGAAGAAACTTCTTCTTAAGGGCTTCAGAGCCATGGGCTATTATTGTCTTGCCGATACACCCCACACCCTTTCCAATCAAGGGGGCGCCGACGCCGGACAGCTCCTCATTGAGAAGATAGTCATAGATGCCGCCCTTGCCTTTTCCACCATACTCAGAATCCCAGGACATACCCAGATAACCAGCCTCTCCCAAGCGTTTATTAAATGCCCTACGTTCCGGCGTATCCGAAAACCACGAATCGGATTCGCGATCTGGAGCCATATTTTCTTCAGCGTCAGGGTGAGCCTTTTCACGGCCAAGAAACTGCTTTACCTCTGCGATAAATACTCTCTCTTCTGCAGAGAATCGAAAGTCCATCTTTAGCTTCCCTGGGTCGCATCAAGGATGCCAGAACCCGTGTTAAGCTTTTCAAGATTTTTAGCTATTGTCTTAGGATCGGTGCCTTTATGCCCCCAAATATCACCCTCAACAAATTTGTTTGCTGTCCATTGATCGTCAAGCAGGATTGGGTCGCACCCAATCTCTACTTCAAACCCAAAGGGACTAGACATATAGAAGGACAACATACGATCGTTAACGTGACGTCCAAGTGTAGACGTGATGTTGATACCTGCATCAAGGACTCGCTCTAGACACGCACCGACCATGTCAACATTGGCGACCTCGAGCATCATGTGATGAACGCCAATTGCTTCACCGATTTTAATCAAACCTATGCTGTGATGTCGTGAGTTACAATGATAGAAATTGGCGGAGTTAGAGCCACCAAAATCAATATAATCAGTCAACCTAAAACCTAACAGCTGTGTGTAGAAGTCATTTGACTCCTGAAAATCTCTAACGAGCAGATTAATGTGTCCCAGGCCTAAGGCGCCGGCAACAAATTCTATTCCTAAGGGTGATTGAAAGTTTCGATCAAAGATGGGGCCGTAGTACAGCTCTATCGGATTCCCCGAGGGATCTTGGGTATAGCCGATTCCGGAGACAGAGCGATTCAAGGCCTGCTCCTGGCTTCCCATTCGGGCATCAACGCCAGCATCCTGCAATTCTTGTATAGCCTCAGCCAATGCCCTCCCACTTTCTACCTCAAGTCCTAGATACATCAGCCCTCGGGTTTGTTCTGACGGGTGAATAGCGATGCGCCACTGTTGCTCATCCATCTTTAGATAGACACTGCCATCCGGTGCGACACCGCTACCCCCGCTCGCTGGACCTGGACCGATTCTGGGAACACCCCAATCCTCTCCCGCACATGCCCGTGCAGGCATGAGGCCTAACACTTCGGTAGCGTACGTCAACCACTGCTGTGGATCGGGAGCGCCGAATCCTACATAGCCCAAACTTCGAATATCCATAAAATTGAACCCCCAAGGTTCCTTAAACACTTCGTAGCTATGCTCGCTTTAGTGCGCCACCGCCGGTCAACTAGAATCCAATACAATCCCGGAAAGTGGTGAACGCGCTACCTTAGACTAACATATATTGTATGCCTACGGTCACCGTTACGGCTATTCGCTTGGGACTCATATTTCGATAAGGACTAGTCGATGCCACGGGATGAGCGTGGCATCGGGTAGATTTATTTCAGCGACCTCCGGACCCAAAAAATCTACAGAACTCTCCAATACGAGAGGCGCTGTTCCCAGCTGCAAATTTACCCGTATTGTAGTTTGCTCCACTTATGCTTTTATTCGCTTGAAGCTCGCATTTATGGTATTCCAAGTATCTATAGAAAAATTGGTGCTAATATTTCAGTCTCACCTTCACTTTTAGAGCTTACGTACCCCCATGCCATCGAATAATGATTTATCCACGGAAGAGTTACTTATCTCTCTGTCTGACAATATTCTACAAATCACACTGAACAGGCCTAATAAGAAGAATGCCCTCAGCTATTCCATGTACGAAACACTGACTCAGCTATTGAAACACGCCGAACAAAATCCCGATATTTTTGTCGTGGTATTGACCGGCTCAGGCGACTATTTCACTGCTGGAAACGATATGGCTTCATTTCGGTCCGGGGTGAATTTGGCCTACAACGAAAAACCATCATTCCACTTTATGAATGCACTAGCCACTTTCAAAAAGCCTATTATTGCCGCAGTAAACGGCGATTCGATCGGGATTGGGGTAACCATGCTAATGCATTTCGACCTTGTTTATGCAACACAAAGTAGCTCTTTCAAGATGCCGTTTCTTTCCATGGGGTTCGTGCCAGAATTCGCCTCAACATTACTAATGAGTGCTTCATTAGGCCACATGAAAGCCGCTCAGTTACTAATGCTCGGTGAACGTTTTAGCAGCGAAGAAGCGGCTAATCTAGGTATGATTAATCAAGTATTACCGCTGGAAGGATTTATGGATAGTGTACTCGAACGGGCATCAAACATTGCCTCAAAGCCCACAGCCGCGGTGCAAACTACGAAACAGTTAATGAAGAAACGTAGCAATGAGAAAGTACTGGAGGTTATCGATGAGGAGGCAAGGGAGTTTTCCAAGTGCCTGCAAACACCTGAGACTCAGACCATTGTCGCCAGCTTCTTAAATAGAAAAAAATCTTCACATTAGATGGGGCCTCGCTCATGAATCAATTTCGCCACACATTCTACGACCAAATCACCGACTGACACTGACTACAAACCCCCTAGACCTTATACCAGTGTAATAAGGCGCCAGCACGGTATTACAACGTTATCTTCCAGTTTCATAAAGTCAACTTCAACGTCTTGGTTAATAGCCAATTGATCCCCTCGAATGGCGTTGATAGCCCACCCCTTCTCAGGGAGAATATTCCCCACCATTCGCAGGGAGGCATGCTCTGCGAGTTCAATAACCGCAACCACATAGGGCGCATATTTAGCGAAAGCAGGTAACAAGGGAGGATGGGCGATGGTATAAGACCAAATTCGTCCTTTGCCGGATACTACCTCCCAGACTAGCTCACCAGATGGACAATGAGCACAAGCAACCCTCGCTGGAAACCAGAAACTCTCGCATACGCTGCAACGTTGAATTTTCAATTTTCCGGCAGCAGTCGCCTGCCAGAATGGGCGGTCAAGTGGATTGTCAATACGCGGAGCGGGTACCGTTTCAATCATGCTCAATTCCTCAGCAAGAGTGCACCATTTGGGGTGCTATCACAGCTGGTAACCAGGCAGGTAGACGCATTAGCCACCTGGTTAACAGATTCACCACGCATCTGCCGCACCCCTTCAGTAATAAGATTCATACCATGAATATAGGAGTCTGATAAACTTCCTCCTGACGTATTTACTGGCAAATTTCCGTCGATACACAGACCTCCATCGGCGACAAATGTCGCCGCCTCGCCTACGTCACACAATCCATAGGCCTCGAGTGAAAAAAGGATCAATGGCGAAAACGCATCATAGAGCTGGGCCACATCAACATCTTCAGGACGCAAATCTGTCTGCCTCCACAGGTTTTTGGCAGTAGACCATGAACTACTTATCATAGGATTTTCACTGTGATAATCCGTCATTAGTTGGTGCTGTTTACTCATGCCCTGGGAGAAGGCGTTAATATAAACAGGAGGTTTCAAGCAGTTTTGTGCTCGTTTGCTACGAACTAACACCAGCGCCACCGCACCATCAGTCTCTAGACAGTTATCGTAGAGACATAGGGGATCAGAGATCATTCGAGAATTAAAATAATCTTGGCGACTAAGCGGCTTTCCATACATGCCCGCTTTAGGATTATTATTGGCATAGCCACGCAAGGCCAGTGCAATACTAGCCAATGCCTCTCTCCCAACATTGTGTTCGTGAAAGTAACGGCGAGCCAAAATACTAATTTCATCGACGGGCCTGAGGAGACCATTAGGGCGCGACCACTTCCAGTGGTCATCGATCTCTGAGGATGTTTTAGCCCAAACACGTTTTGTAGGATCACTGCGCTTTCGTGATCGCCATACTACTCCGACATTAGCCAAACCCATGGCTAATGACATAGCTGTTTGCCCTACCGCAGCTGCACCAGCACCGCCACCGTAAGGGATTTGAGTAAATGAAAATATTTCGCCAAAACCAAGATTACGAGCGACCTCAAATTCTGGTGTATCTTCCCAGGTATAGCTCCCCATTGCATCCACTTCAGATGCTTCGATCCCCGCATCGGCAAGTGCAGCCCGAATAGCTATGCAAGCTAACTCCAATTCAGTCGCTTCTAGGTTTTTCCCAAATTCAGAGTGCCCTATGCCAACGATGGCAACTTTATCGCTAAAGTTTTTGTTGATCCCCACTAGTTCCATCCTCTGTGCTTTTGCATCAATACACTATCCACTAGATGATGACCTTATCAGCTCAAGGGCGATACAAAAGCTTCCATTTAAAGAGTATTGAAGGCTTTTCACTACCGACAACATGTATGGCCATCTCAGTGGTAATCAGAGTACCGCTCTTTTTTTCTTCCACCGCCACGCATCTAACACGACCATGAATATTTGAATCTGAATGAACTGGCGACAGAAATCTCAGTTGATCGATACCGTAATTCATAGCATTACTGTGCCCAACAATTGAATTGGTCAATTTGGGACGTACCGCAGGAGCCAGAGCGAGTGTTAAAAATCCGTGGGCAATCGTGCCTCCAAAAGGGCTTTCTTCGTTCGATCGAGAGGTATCAACATGTATCCACTGGTGGTCATTGGTTAGCTCGGCAAATATATCGATCATCTGTTGACTGACAAAATATGGTTCGCTGAATTCGCCGAACTCAGGAGAGACCAAATCGCGTAAAGCCGTCAAATCATCGAACGCAACTTCATGTAACATTATTTTCTACCCCAACAAAATCATCTACCTTGACGTGACTACACATGAGCTCGACGGTTAAGCGCTCATATGAAATCCGCCACTTATGCTCAAATGCTGCCCAGTAATATAGCTGGCCATTTCGGATAACAACATACAAGTTGCTGGCGCAACATCTTCAGGCGTTGAGAATCGGCCCAAAGGTATCTGCTTGATATAGCTATCGCGAAACTTGTCCCCACGAATTGTTTCTGTCATTGAGGTTTCGACCATACCAAAACACACACTATTAACGTTGATGTTATAACGCCCCCACTCACGTGCAGCCGACATTGTTAGCCCCAGCACTCCAGACTTAGATGCCCCATAGTTGATTTGACCCATTGTGCCGCGTCGGCCAGCATCTGAAGACACATTAACGATACTCCCAGGGTTAGTGTCACCCTTCTTTGCTTTGTCAATAAAATATCGTCCCACTGCACTTAAACAGATAAACGAACCGGTTAGATTAACATCGAGAACTTGATGCCATTGGCTAAGAGTCATTTTATGGATCATTGCTGGACGCACGATCCCAGCATTATTAATTAGGCCATGCAAATCGCCAAAATTCTCAACAATAGCCTCTACCGTACTCTTTACAAATTGTTCATCAGTAATGTCGCCGACATAGCCTTTGGAACGATCCTCACCAATCATATCTACGGTTTCTGCAAGCGCTCCCGAATCAATGTCAATCAGAGCGACATGAGCGCCCATACTCGCAGCGTATTGTGCCAGCGCTCGACCGATACCTTGCCCTCCCCCCGTGATTAGAATGATACGACCTTGTAAGCTGATCTTACTTTGCATAGGTAATCTCCCGATAGCTGATAGCTACATAGATGCTGGAGCGAACTATTCGATGAGTACAGAACACCCTCAAAACTTCAATTGCACGCGATTAAAACCGGACAAAAACTCACTGTATGCGCGCGTACACTGGTCTTCCAGAATTTGGTAATCACCCACAGCTTTGAGTAATTCGGTTAGCGCTATCCGTCCACCCATCGTAGCCAAGTGCATACCAAGACATTTATGGCCGCCGATACCGAAGATAAGGTCGCGCTTATAATCTCTAAATATATTAAATGTATCAGGATCGTCAAATTCATCAGCATCCCGGTTGGCAGATGCATAAATGTAAAGTAGGGCCTGACCAGCCTTAATCATTTTCCCGCCCAGCTCGAAGTCATTCACAGCCCTACGACACAGTATATTCGTGGGCTGGTCATACCGAGCGGCCTCAGAAAAAACTCTACCGACCAAGGTCAAGTCTTTAAGCACGGCGGCTTTTTGCTCAGGGTATCGGTTAAGGTAATACACGGCACCGCTGCAGACATTTGGTGTCGTTCCCGAGCCTACCGTGAGCATGATAATAAGGAAATCTACCAACCCTTTGTCATCCAATTTAACTCCATCAACTTCAGCGTCGAGATAGGTCGCAGTCTGACCGCGGGCTAGCTCTGGGTGTTGGCGAAGATTTGAGATGTGTTCAAATAAATATTCCATTAATTGCTGTCCGGCTTTCAGATTTCGATCCGTTACCGTACCGATCTGCCCTATTTCTCGATGCTGTGTTTCGTCGATAAGACTCCGCCATGTAATTGAATCCTCTTCAGATAAACCCATGTTGTAACCCGCGTTGACCGCGAACAGACGATTGAAATACTCAGAATACACATCGAATTCGCGCTTCTCGAGTAATGGGTTTAATATTTCGCGGGCTAGGTCTGTGAATCTTTGTTCATGAGATTGTACTGAATTCGGAGTATACTCAGTGCGTAAAAGTGTTCTCCACTTACGGTGCTCTTGCCCATCCATGGTCGGAAAAGCGCGAGGTACAGGTTCGCCCAACAATACGTTTACCAGTGGTTGCCCCTCGCTAAAGGTAACATCCTTTTCATGAGATAAGCTTGCATTCCACACATCTTCAAATCGAGCTAGAGCCCAAGCGTCATATTTTTTTATATAGTGGGGTCCACCCTCTTTTCGCAATTCACTATACAGCGAAAAAGGGTCTCTCATTGCGGCGTCGGAAAACGGATCATAGCCAATTGTCATAGGGTTACCTAATAGTCTTAACTAATGCATGATTACACAGTAGATTCCACCATATCACCGCGCCTATTCAACCTCAGCTCGCTTAAACTCGTTTTCGAGATCTCTAGCCTTCACAGGTTCAATTGTGGATGAGGATTTGGCACTGGCCTCACAAGCCCGCGTCCCTGTCTTGATCACGACCCTGTTGTGTGAGTCGTCTATAACGACAAGACTTTACGCATCCTTGTGGCTATTAAGCTTAAAATCAAGAAGTCAGGGTCTCTAACTCTTCATTTGAAGATCCTGTTTCAGCCTGACGAAACATCTGCAGATATTTATCCTGCTCGCCTTTCACCATTTCGATACTCTTCTCCTTAACCACATCATAGCCACGAATTTTCGAAGGCAATCTCGCCAACGCGACAGCATGAACGTGATTAGTGTCACTAAGGCCGGCAAGTAGCTCCTCGATAAGCTTTTCATAATCAGTGATCAATTGTCGTTCCATACGGCGATGCTGACCGAATCCGAAAACGTCTAAGGCTGTGCCACGGAGGTACTTCATTCGTGACAGAAGCTGGAAGACCACCATCATATAGCCGCCGAACTTTATTTTCTTAAGACGCCCTGTCACGCCGTTACGCTTCGATAGTAGCGGAGGCGCCAAATTGAACTCCAGCTTTAAGTCACCTTCGAATTGATTATGCAAAGACTTAAGAAACTCAGGGCGAGTATAGAGGCGTGCAACCTCATATTCGTCTTTATAGGCAAGTAGCTTGCTATAATTGCGTGCCACCGCTTCTGTCAACTCATGACAGTCATCAACCCTTGATTGCTCAGCTTCAGCAACACATTCAACCAGTTTCTGATAGCGAGCGGCATAAGCCTCATTCTGAAAATCGGTCAGAAATTGAATCCGATTTTTAATCAGGGTTTGCAGTGATTGCTTGGGCTCAAACTGGAGTACTTGCTCACCACTGATGTCAGATAACATAGACTGAACGTATTGCGGCTTAACGACGGCCAGACGACCAAGCTTAAATGCACGTAAGTTCATTGCTACCTCCACACCGTTAAGCCGTATCGCCTCTTCAAGCGCCTCCCCAGACAGCGGAATTAAGCCTTGTTGCCACGCGAACCCTATCAGGAATAAGTTAACGCCGATGGCATTCCCGAAAATCCTGGCCGCAAGACTTGTCGCATCGATACCAAATATCTTGCTTTCATCACCGGCAGCGCGAAGGCTCGCTTCCATACCCTGCGAGTCGAAATCGAGATCTGCATTGCGGGCAAATTGGCCTGTGGGTGCTATATACTTGTTATAGACTACCGCAGTGCGACCAGCGGCCATCTTTGATAAGCCCTCGGCGCCTGCCGCTACCACCAAGTCGCAACCCAGAATCAAATCGGCAGAATGTTGAGGAATACGCACTGCTTGCTCTGCGTCAGCACCGGCAGAAATACGCACATGACTCGTAACTGGGCCATTGCGCTGTGCTAGGCCGGTAACATCCAGTACCGAACAAGTTTTATCTTCCAGGTGTGCAGCCATGCCAATCAAGGCCCCCATCGTGACCACACCCTGCCCGCCTATGCCGGCAATCATCATGCTATAAGGTCCATCTTGGCCCAGCACCTCTGGTTCCGGCAGATTGCTTAACAAGCTCTCGTCAAAATTAACCTCAGAGTCACGGGTGTCCTGCCCTACCTTGCGTAAACGACCGCCTTTTACAGTAACAAAGCTCGGACAGAAGCCCTTCACGCAAGATAAATCCTTATTACAACTGGATTGGTTAATTGTGCGCTTACGTCCAAATTCGGTTTCCAAAGGTTCCAGTGCGATACAGTTAGACTGCACCCCGCAATCTCCACAACCCTCGCAGACAGCGGTATTGATAAACAGCCGTGTATCTGAATCTGGATATTCACCACGTTTTCGAAGGCGCCGACGCTCTGCCGCACAGGCTTGCTCATAGATGATTAAGGAAACGCCTAGACACTCACGCAACTCTTTCTGCACGGCATCTAGGTCATTTCGATGGTGAAAACTCACCACATTTGGGTAATCCCCACGGCTGTGTCGCGACAAATCTTCCGTCACCAACGCAATACGTTTTACTCCCTCGGAATAGACTTGATGCGCGATACGCGGGGCGGTAATTTCCCCCGCAAACTGCTCCCCTTCGATGGGTTGACCACCCGTCATTGAAATGGCTCCGTTGAGCAATATCTTGTAGGTGATATTAACCTTGGCTGTCATGGTAGCGCGAATAGCAAGCAGCCCCGAGTGAAAGTAAGTGCCATCGCCGAGATTCTGAAAGATGTGCTTGTCTTTCACAAAGGGAGCCTGTCCAATCCAGGGCGCTCCCTCACCGCCCATTTGATACAATGCTTCTGTCTTGCGTTCTGGCATCCATACTGCCATGCCATGACAACCTATGCCGCCAAGAGCGCGGGAACCCTCAGGCACATGAGTCGAGGTATTGTGGGGGCATCCTGCGCAAAAGCTGGGCATTCTCATTAGAGCACCAGCACCACCACCATAACCTACTGTTAATTTGTGAGATGGTGCTAACTGCTCCAAACGGTCGGTCAACTCATGGTCCACAGCAAAACACTGAATCCGGGCAGCAATAACTTTGAGGATCGTGTCTGGATCAAGCTCGCCTACAGAAGAGAGCAGAGTATTGCCATAGTCATCGCATTTCCCAACTAGTCGTGGACGTTCAGCATCCTTAAGTCCATACAGTTCCCGAGCTATTTGGTCCTCCATCACCGGTCGTTTCTCCTCGACCACCAACAGTTCTTCACAGCTTTTGGCAAATGTGGCCAAGTTTTGAGGCTCAATAGGCCAAACCATTCCAACTTTGTAAACTGCGACACCCAACTGGTCAGCACGTTCCTGGTCAATGCCCAGCTGCGACAACGCTTCCATGACGTCTAAATAAGACTTCCCAGCGGTAACTATACCCAATTTTTTTTCGCCACTAATTTGTCCCAGTGCTACACGGTCCAAACCATTGGCTCGGACAAAAGCTTGGGCGGCGCTGTGACGATGCTGGTAGAGCTTTTCTTCCGCTACTAGAGGAAAAAGACCCAGCTGTAAATTCAACCCTCCAGGCGGCAACTCGAAGTCATTGGGCTTGATGATATCTACACGCTCAGAATCAACAGAGATAGTTGCAGTACCTTCGACGGTATCCGTGACACACTTGAAGCCAACCCAACACCCGGAGTACCTCGACAGCGCAAAACCATAGAGGCCGAAATCAATAATCTCCTGAACTGACGATGGATGAAGAATTGGTATGCCGAAATGTATAAGCGCATGATCACTCTGATGCGCGGTTGTCGAAGATCGCGCACCATGGTCATCTCCACAAACAGCCAGCACCCCTCCAAATTCACTGGTTCCGGCATAGTTACCATGTTTTATCGCATCGCCTGACCGATCTAGTCCCGGACCTTTTCCATACCACATAGAGAACACACCATCATATTTTGCCTCGCCCATAGAGCCAACTTGCTGGGAGCCCCAGACGGCAGTGGCGGCCAGATCTTCATTCACACCTGGCTGGAAGTGGATATGATGCTCTCTAAGATGACTTTCGGCTTGCCACAAAGCGAGATCATAGGTGCCCAACGGCGAGCCCCGGTATCCGGATATAAAACCAGCCGTGTTACATCCCTGGGCCAAATCTCGACGGCGTTGCATCAATGGCAACCGCACTAAGGCCTGAGGCCCCGACAGGTATATACGGCCCGACTGCTGGCTATATTTGTCATCTATAGATACCTGCCTCATCACACACTCGCCGAAGCATTCGAAGAGTCAACTTGCATCAGCTCTACCATATTTCCGTCAGGATCTTGCACCTGCGCGACTCGGGTACCCGGACGAAGAACTATAATATCCAAAGGCACCTTATATCCTGCTGCCTTTGCCGCCGTCACAGTTTCATCGAGGTTAGCTATCGATAGCGTTAAATAACGGATACCTGTCTGGCTCATGAAGCCTTCAGAAGAGCCCTTGTGCACTGGCTCGTTCTCAGCAATAATTATACGCAGTGTACTTTTACCGGCCTTAAATCGTTTTATGACACCAATACCTGGAATGGTAATGTCGACATCCTGCGGAAGACCCAAAAAATTGGCATAGAATTCAATTGCCAAAGTTTCGTTGAAAGTGACCAACCCGACGTCAAGGTGTTGTTCAGTAAGTTGTATAGTCATTGCTTTATAGCCTTTTATTAGAGAAATTCTTTGCTGGCTTTCCTGTGCCCTTTGCCGGCTCCAGCTATAGTAGATTTAACGATTACTACTTGTTACTGGACCCAGCTATAGCTGTGGTAATTCTTATCGATGCTGTAAAACAAGACGATAGTAAACCTTCCCACTTCGCAATTTAGCTATCGCCTCATTGATTTCGTCGAAATAACACATTTCCACAACTGGCTTGATGTTATGGCGCTGAGAAAACTGCAACATCTTCGTCATCGTTGCAGGGCTGCCTATCATCGATCCCGAAACGGAAAGCTGAGTGCCCATTAAATCAAGAGGGGTGACATCAAGTGCTGCACTGGACGCACCTACAAAGTGTAAGCGACCGCGAGGTTTTAGCGTCTGTAGATACACTCGCCAATCAAGCGCAACATCTACCGTGGAAATAATTAGGTCGAATTGACCCGCCGCTGTCGCTATTTGCTCTGGATCCAGAGAATTTAGTGTGTGATGTGCGCCAAGCGAGTGCGCCTCTTTCATTTTCTGCTCGCTTGAAGTAAAGGCAGTGACTTCACAGCCCCAGGCATTAGCAACTTGTAAGGCTAGATGGCCAAGCCCCCCTATTCCGACAATTGCCACTGTGTCGGAAGGCTTAATAGCGAATTGTAAGAACGGGTTAAACACTGTTACGCCAGCGCAAAACAGTGGCCCGGCTGAGGCCAGATCGATGTCACTAGGAATGGGGACAAGGCTCGCGGCATCAGCCCTTACTTTATCGGCAAACCCACCATGACGACCCGCCATAATAGGCCGAGCTCCTGCACAAAGATTATGATCACCGCGATCACACTCCTCGCACGCCAAACAATACCCTGCATGAAATCCTAAGCCCACTACTTGGCCGATTTCTAGTCCACTAACGTTATCGCCTATCCCGGTGATGCGTCCTACAATTTCATGCCCGGGAACAAGTGGGTATTGAGAAAACCCCCAGTCATTGTCAATCATACCCAAGTCAGTATGGCAAACTCCGGAGTACAGCACGTCTAGCTCAACTTCGCTGACGCCTAGCTCTCCTGGATCGTATTCAAAGGGTGCTAATGTTCCACCTGGTTTTGAAACTGCATAGGCATTAATCATTTAGTTTACTCACTGTATGTTATGGTTTTGGTTTCCGACCTACTATCTGTTACTGGCGCTATCAAACTCAGCAAGCTCATATCCTGCAAACATTTTTCGATATAATTTTGCGTAAGGTGGGGCAGCTCGGATGCCGAGAGTAGGCCGTCCACAAGGTGTTGAAAATGATCACAACCCATGGCCCCCGCATCGGTAAATTGAGGTATCGCAAAAGCATCAATAATCTCTAACACGGAATGTTTCTGCTGGTCTTCTAATAGCTGGCCATGGGCTTGTTTGAATGCCTTAAACCACTCCTGATAGTCTGTAATACGAGAAACTGGATGACCAGCTTCCTCTATCCAATCCACGAAGGTATCAAGTGAAATGCCATCGTTACGATGATAGTTCTCGATATTATAAGCACGGTATTGAGTTTGGCTGTTATCAACACCCACGACACAAGTTGCAACAACATCTACCGGTAGACCATCATAATGGCCGCGGACTTTAGTGCCATCATCGTTGAGAGCAAAGAATGAGTACGGTGCTAGGCCAGTATGAATAATACTGTAAATTAAACGGATAAACATATCCGCGGTATTGGCCTGCCCCTTATATAATTGATGAGGCAACATCATATCCCCACGAAACACATTGACCTCAAGCCCGTATTGGCGGTGGGCTTGCTGTAACAGTTGCTCGCCGGCCCACTTGCTAGCGCCATAGCCCGCAGCATAGTCGCCAGACAGAGTAATATTATCGCATAGCGGTGAGTCCTCATTACGCACTTGGCTGGTATCGAGTAGCGAGTAAACGGCAATCGAAGATATAAAATCGATACTTTTCTTACGCGCGAGCAAAGCAAAACGAATAGTCTCCGCCGTACCCAACACATTGGCACCAAACAGATCAGCATAGGAAAAGCGATGATTGACCTTAGCAGCTACATGAACTACACGATCTACTTGCATTGATAAACGCTGATAATCAGCTTCGCCGAGGCCCATTCTTGCCTCGCCAACATCACCTGCCACTACCTCCAAATGGTCGCAAGCTAGTTTATATCTGGATGCCAATTTAGGATCTAGCCCTGTGAACACCGCATCAAGGCGCGCTCTGGCTGACGCGTTATCGGTGGCTCTTATAACGCAAATCAACGTTCCACCAATAGTCACGAGCTTTTCCAGCCATGCCAAACAAACAAAACGCCCGAGAAAACCGTTGGCACCAGTCAAGAACACGGTGCGCGACGGAGTAGCGGGAGAGGATAAACTTACCACTGAGTCGAGAACATCGATCCCAAAAAAATTAGACAAATTGAGTTCGTAGCTACTAATGTTTATCGCATCCTTACCATGAATACTTGCAAAGGTTGGACGATCCATGCTTCCCGATAACACTCGCTCAATATAGTCCGTCCACTTTTGTAAATTGCCTGTTGGGCTAAGAATCATATCCGCTGGAAGCTCTACACCTAATATTTCTTCGATAGAAGCTGAAAACAACATAGCGCCTAGTGAGTCGCCGCCCAACTCATAAAAAGTAGAAAGCTCTCCGCTATCAACCACCCTAATATTAAGATCTACTTCTAGTAGTTTTGTTAATATCTCAAGCAAAGACAGAGACGACTGCGCGCCGATCAAGTCTTTCCTTTTCTGCCTATTAACCTGTTCCAGGCTGTCGTAAATAGCCTCAAGCCTATCACCATACTTTCGTGCCAATGCCGGCCGTACTTTTTTACGCAGCCCGGAAAGCAGACCGTTTGTTTCGCTGAACAGCTCCGACTCGATGATAAAGCTCTTGGGAACTTCAAAGCTCTTCACACCTTCTTCCCTCGCTACCCGCTGTAACTCTTGCTGAATCAAGTTCTCTAAGGCTTCGTCATCCGGCTGATCCCCAAGATAGGCTGCCAAAATAGTCTTATTAGGCACAACCACCGCCAGCAGATAAGATCGCTGCGAATTACCATAGATATATATTTGGCTAATTACATCGCTGGCGCCTTCAAAAACCGAACCCAAAGCACCAACCGGTACGTATTCCCCTTGCGAGAGTTTCAGTACATCATTGCGACGATCAATGATGGCGATATGATTGGCTTCATGTTCCTCCACAATGTCGCCCGTACAGATAAACCCATCTTTATCAAACAGATTTTTAGTCGCTTCAGGCGCATCATAATAACCACTGATACTCTGGATACTTTTGAAACACAATTCTCCACGAGGAAAAGGCTTGTCTGTTGAGTAATAGCCTAACTCTGGTACATCTCTGAGCCTGTACTCGGTTACTGGTGGCGATTGAATAATACCGTTAGTAGCAACCGCGCCACCTTCAGTATTGCCGTATGCGTCCAGCAGCGTCACGCCAAAACAATCGGCAAAAAACTCCCTGACTGGCGGTGATATTTGCGAGCCACCGAACAGCGAGAAGCACAGACGATCACCTAAATAACTGCGGCCCATCTCCCGTTTGATACGCTCCTGAACGGCTTCTTCATCGCTATTATTTTCTGCTGTGCAACGTGCCACTTCATTCTGATAATGCTGATAGATCAGTTCAATAATTCTCGGGAAAAACCCCAAAAAAGTCGGCCTGACAATGCGAATATCCTCAAACAATGTAGACATATCAGGCGAAAGTGTGAAGTAGGCAGTGCCTCCGTGCTTTAACACCGAAGCAAGCATACCCTTGCCGAGAAGATGGCTAAAGGGTGCCAGGCATAATGAGATTGATGGCGGCGCGCCTTCGACAACGCTTGTCCAGTAATACTGAACTGCCTTTTCCGAAACCATCGCCGCTTTTGCCTTTCCAGTACTTCCAGAGGAGTGAACAATTGACGCGGTTCGCTCTATCCCGGCACTATGGGCTTCTAAATACTCCCAATCAGGAGCGCCTGCCAGCGATTCAAGATCTTGAAGAGATGTCAACGCTATGTTGGTTTCGCCCTGATGAAGAATATCCTTAGCCGCTAAAAACGTTTCACGTTCGTTATCGTCTCGCTCATCGTATTCAAAAACCACAAGATTGCGAACAAACGTTTTACCGACAACTTGTTGAGCTATCGATACCAGGTCGCTAACGGTAACGGCTACCGTCGCCGGTTTAATAGAATCAAAAACCTCATCGATATCTATGTGCGATGTAGCCGTTTGCATAGGTACGGTAATAGCATGGACATAGGCCGTAGCAAAATCGAGAACAGTAAATTCCACACTGGTAAAACCGAATATGCAGACTCGCTCGTCAGGTTTTACAGCATGGTCCGGATGATTTTTCCAAACATTCGCTACAGCGTGTATACGTTTTTGTAGCTGGGAATAAGTGATGGTCTTGAAATTCGATTGATACGACCTTACGCTGGCGTTGTCTTGCAACGACTTGACAATAGTATAATCACGAGACCCCACTGCCTCGCGATCAGCATACCCCTCAAAGGCCTTGTCCATTACTTCCGCGAGGGTTAAGCCTGGAGTACAAATTGATTTGCCAACCGACGCTAGTGGCACCAATGATGCGAACTGAGTATCGTTCTCTAGCAGCGCTTGCACTTTCTGCATAATGCGCTGCTGTCGATCAACGGTTTTTAACGGTTCACTCATCACTTTCGCCTGGGAAATTAATTACTTTTTATAAATTTTGTCATGTACTCGCCAAAATTCTGTTGGATATCAGTATCATGCAAACCAAATTCTTGCAGAGAATATTCATGTTTCCCATGTTTCCCCTGTACATTATGGTTATGCCACGCCAACATTTTTTGGTCAGCTTCCTCGCTTAATTCAAAGGGCGATCTGGCATAAGCTTCACGGACGATCGGCATTGGGTCATGGCGCACCATTTCATAGTCGACATCGAGAACGCGACTCTCCAGATTTAGCCGCTTTCGTACTGCCAAATACCGTTGCAGCGCAACAGTCCAGGTCCTCAAGGTTTCAGCTCCGTGGTCATGTTTATCAACTGACTCTGCATAAATACCCGACAATTCGGTAGTGAACTTAGCAAAAGACGGAATACATTTATGTGGATCACGGTGTGGGTGAATCAAGGTTGCATTAGGAAAACTCTCTAGTAGCCTATCCACATAGGCTAAATGAGGAACTGATTTGAAAACCCAGGGCCGGTTACGCTTACCGCCATCCTGCCACTGTAAATACTGAAAAACCGTTTTAGCCAAGCGATAGTTTTCAGCACTAGACTCCGCCATGATCCAGTCAAAATATTCTGGACTGTCTAGAAGGCAACTCCAGGTGTAATCCTTAAAACTCAGCTGGTAAACAAGCCCTTCCTCCTCGACTTCCTCTAGGGCAATGCGATGGGCTGCATCCATGTCCGGGTTGTCTTCTGTTAATAGGTCTGAATCCATCATAGCAGTAATACGTGGGTCAATTTCTCCCGACCTAGCGTCAGGAAACGGTGCCGGATTCATTATTTTCCAAAACAGTGTCTTCTGCACATTTACAGGGGCCGAAAGCATCTTGTGTAATTTGGTCGTTCCGGAGCGGGGCAGACCAATAATAATAAATGGATCTGAGACGTCTTCATCCAATATTTCTGGATGCGCCTTGATATCCTTTTGCATGCGCAAACGATTCACTAGCAAACGAACAATATCCGATTTAAGCAGGTATATGCCCTGCTCACTCAGCGGCATGTCTTTGGCGAAACAATCAAGTAATTTTCGCAACGCGGGGTCAAATTCAAAAGGTCCAAAGTCTGTTAGACCTGAGAATTGCTGCGCTTCATCGATAAGTTTATCTGCATCTAACTCGAGACGCTGCTTCTCATATCGCTGTTGATTCACCATGGTGGTATTACCTCGATAATTTATTGTGCTTTAACAAACGCCGTTGACTTAAGCGGTCCCAACTTATAAACCGGCTGAACCCCGGGAGGCGCTGCAATCACATCAGGGATACGATTAAACAGACAAGCTGCCGACATATGAGAGGAATCATCACGCTCTACTCTCACGCGAGCTTTCGGATTACCATTAACTTCCCAGAACATATGTTCAATATCGCTTTCTCTAAAATGACGTATCTCTATCTCTGACCTTGCGCTCACACCTTCTACAGTTTCAATTTCAGCAACAATCCGAATACCGACACAGTTACCTGCTGGAATAACACATTCCATAAAATCACTGTGATAATCCTTATCAAATATGGCAGGCTCAATATAAGTTTTAGTGTCAGTAATGGTATAGCCTAGTCCAGCCAATACACTCTCAGGAATAGATTTGTAGGATTTTGCGATTGGGTTTTTGCTCACACCTTTTTCGTGAAATTCTTTCATAGTTAACGTATTACCAAACGGATACGTCTGCTCTTTCCTGTCAACCTGAGGCACAATGTCTGTGCAACTGGAATGAAAAAGCGATATTAACTCCGTTGTAGGACCAGCAACCAGAAGACCTGACCAGATGCGCGACATATCCCAGATTCCAGAGCCGGTAAATGTCACCCCATTGTCATTGGCCAACTTATTTAGTTTGACTGCTAATTCGGGATTATTTGATTGCGGATAATATGACTCAGTGCCATGACAAACCACATTTAACCCCGCACTCAATAAGCGACTATGTGCCTTGTGGTTAAGGTCAAGTAAATTCGTTGTGGTAACAACTCCAATATCCGCTTCCAAGTCATGGAAGTCGACGAGGTCGCAATCTTGAACAATCACACCCAGCTTTTCAATTCCGGCTAGCTCGCCTACATCGCTTCCGACTTTATCCCCTGCTCGATTAACAGCCGCTGCAATCGGCCACCCCTTCTGCACCGCAAAGCGGACAATGTGCTTACCGAACTGACCAATTCCGTAGATTACCAATCGTGGCTTTGATCCACTACTCATATAAATTTCCTCTGTAAGTGTCGTTTTTTAGTGGACTTAATCGTCTAAAGAGCTGATTATTCAAACCTACCTTTTTTAACTGGAGTTAGGTAAGGTAATAAAGAGCTATCTATCGCGAAGCCTAATTTAGCCAGAGTCATGAACTGTAATAAATCATTATAACGACCTCATTACAATTCAACTGTTACTCGTATTCTAGAACGTCCCGCACACCCATGTGGTGGCACGAGTATTTTTGGATAGCGCAGATCAAGGAAGTACCGCAGCTATAAAATGGAGCAAAAAATGTACGATGGAATGTGAAAGCTCAAAATTATCCGGCACTATTCAATAAAACTAATACGCCCTAACAAAGTAACGCTGCACACGTTACGGTTATAGAAGCCGCCGAGGTTGTGAGCCAATCCTAGTTTCGGACTTTGCAATTGACGATCTCCTGCGCTCCCTAGTATCTCGAGATAGCTCTCATAGGCCATACGCTAGTCACCTCTACAAATTCGGCCTGCTCTTCTTCCAGAAAACACACAATCTGCAATAGATAAACCGCTAACATAAAGGTTGGAAGCCACCCCTATTGCATTTCGCCCGGCAGCATACAACTTGGGAATCGTATCGCCACCAACACTCAAAACCTGTCCTGTCTTCTCATCGATGGCAAGGCCTCCTAGGGAAATTGCCGGGAAGTAACTGGTTTTACTTCCTATCGAGATGTTGAGAGCACAAAACCAAGGTTTCGATATCGCGCGCAAATATTCGTCCTGTTTAGGAAATATAGGGTCCTGCTTGCCTTCAAATACCGCGTTGTGATGTTCGATCGAATCTCTAAGCCTGTCAACCGGAATCCCCAACTTCGATGCCAATCCTTCAATCGTTCCTGCTACAGTTGCACCGAAAAGTAAACTCAGCAGTGCCGGTGCACCTTGTGTTCGAAAATTATTACCGGGCCGAGGGAGCGACTGCCACAGCGCCTCAAAATACAGTGTTCTATCGAGAATGATAAATGCGGTGCCATCGCTATCTTCGACTACATGTTGGCCAATCTTGGCACCATAACAGTCTTCAGCTACTACCCTATCCCCCTTACCATTTATGATGATGCCTTTTACGCGAGCCGCAGGCGGATTAATATTCAACCACGCCGAGATATTTCCCATCCTGTCGACTGCACCGCCGACAGACTGCCCTAAACGAATACCACTGCCATTGCAGCCTATGCCGCCTAGCGGATCTGCTTCGATATACTTCGGTGCATAGTGAGCTACCATCTCCCGGTTATGACTGAAGCCTCCAGCACACAGTATTACGGCTTTGTCGACCCGAATAACTGAACGCTTTCCATATTCCTCAACGATCGCATCAGCCTCAGACATAAGCCTGGCGGCGCGTTTGGGCGACAATAGGGTCAGCATACTTGCAAATTTTTTGTTAATCGTCGCGAGCTCTTTCTGTGCAGCTGGACTTTCAGTGAGCTGAATAAAATCAACACCAATTATTGCTCCTGACCCATCTAGAATAATTCGCCTGGCCTCGCTATAGCTATAAAGCTTGAGACCCTTAGCAAACGCAGCCTCCTTTAGGGGCTTATAGAAGTTTGCACCAGAGAGACCCTTACCAACACATCGGTGTCCACGTGGTGCAGGTTTCGCATACTTCGAATAGTTCGGTTGCTGTTCGTTACCAGAGTAATAAAGAAAATACTTGTCACTCGGATAAGAGGTCTTGCCTGGACATAGCGATGACGAGAACTTAACACCATGTTTCTCAAGCCACTCAAGAGTCTCGCTACTGCTTGAACAGAAATCGTGAAGAGTTTCGTCACTTACTGCATCTTGCACTTCCAGCGTCAAATAATTAAACATCTCCTCAGGTGTGTCCTGGTAGCCAGCCTCGCGCTGATGCGACGTGCCTCCTCCGTAGTAAACACCACCCGATATAGCCGTGGCACCACCACCATCAAATCGATCAATTGCAGTTACCCTGTCTCCACACTCAAGGGACTCCAGCGCGGCACTTATGCCTGCACCTCCAAGACCGATAACTAAAACCTCGGTTGTATCATTCCACTGTATAGAGTCGGGGTCTTGAACTACCATTGGCGACTCTGTGCGCGAGTGCCAGTTCGGGCTTGAACTATCCATACCTGTCTATCTCGATTATGTTTCGGAGGAGCCTAGAGAAACAAGATGTTTTGCGGCCTGGTACGCAAATGTCATCGCCGGCCCAAGGGTCGCTCCCGGACCCGGGTAGGTTGTCAAAATACCTGCGGCACAGTTACCACTCGCGTACAGACCCACAATCGCACTGGAGTTCTCCCGAAGTACGCGTGCATCTTCGTCTATGACCATTCCGCCTTGCGTTCCAAAGTCGCCGGCGTCAATCTTCATCGCATAAAATGGGGGTTGGACAAGTGGAGCAAGACAGGGATTAGGCTTGACCGACGGATCGGAATAGTAGCGGTCATAAAGAGCTTCGCCACGGTGGAAGTCGACGTCTTCTCCAGTGGCTGCATAAGCATTTACCTTTTTTACGGTTGCAAGTAGTCCATCTTGGTCTATGCCGATTCGGGATGCCAGCGCCTCAATGCTTGGTTCTTTGCTTAGAAAATTGTCCTCCCAGTAGCGCTTCGGTATGAGTGCGTCCGGCCATATTTTCCCCGGGAGCATCGGGCCCACGATATAGTTCTTGCGATATCGAGCATCAAATATCATGTAGTAAGGTTCGCATGCTCCGCCCTTACTGCGCTCTGCATGAAGCTCCCTCATAAAGGTCATATAGTTCTGGGATTCGTTGGCGATACGTTGTCCCAGCGAATCGACCACATAGCTCCCAGGCAACGACTTCTCAAAAATACTCAGCCTGGGATACGACTCCCCCGGGACACTAATGGTCGTGCTCCACCATGCATGTGTCATAAGCCGTCTAGCTGCGCCGAGTTGTGTGGCGGCTTCAAGCGCATCTCCTGTGTTACACCGGCTACCTCCACTCCACTGGGCGCTTGTTGGTTCTGGGAGGTTTTGCTCACGCAATGCCTGATTCTGTTCGAATCCCCCTGAGGCTAAAATCACGCCTCGAGTCACGTGGATCGTCTCCAGATGGCCTTGCCTTTCAACTTTGGCGCCCACGACGCGCCCACCTTCATACAGTAGCTCTACAAGTTTCGTATTTAACCAAATCGGCATGTCGCGTTTCTTCATCGAAAGTCTCAGTCGCGCGATGCCGGCTGCACCCATGGTGAGCCTTCTCGACTGGCGACCTCTAATGCGCATAGGAAAGTCAAAGGCGTATTTGCAGGCCTCCTTCAACGCAATCGAGATCCAGCCCGGAAGGCGCCCCATCAAATAGTGTAGCTCTTTCTGAGTAAAATAAAGCCGGTCAAAGGTTTTTACAGCCGGGTTTGGTGCAATCTGGTCCTGGAAGGTGCCGCCGAGTGTTTTTACTGAAATAGGCGCCGGCTCCATGGATCTATGCCCTGTCTTTGCCCCGCTCGCATCGGAAAAATAGTCGGGATAAGCGCCCAAACTCTCGTAGCGCACATCCGTATTGTCATGCAGGAAATCAACCATCTCCGGGGCATATTTGAGATAAGCCCTCAGCATCTTATCCGCCGTCTCATCTTCAGGTATTGTCCCGCGCAGGTATTCAAAGGCTTCATCAAGCGTATCCGACGCTCCGGCCTCAACCGCATAGCGGTTGCAAGGCACCCAAACTCCACCTCCTGACATTCCGCTTGTGCCACCGTATGTTTTGTCTTTCTCTATGACTAGCACCTGCTTCAAACCCATTATTTTCGCAGTCAGCGCTGCTGTCATACCGGCATTACCACTGCCGACAACCAACACATCAACTTGATGCTCTTTCATAATGACTCACCTTTATAACAAACCAACACATACCTCCGGGACAACCGATATTGGAAGGATAGACTCAGACTGGTCAAAGCCAAAGCCGTATCAATAGAGATCAAGGTGAAATAGTTACACAAAACAGGCACAAACTATTACTTGCTTTCTACTCACATTTTGGAAGCGTTTTATCCATGCTCGCCTGAACCCTTCTACAGTGGTTGTTCGTCTAACTGAGACCTAGTAAACTAAAAGTACTAATCCCATTACCATTAGCTTTAATGCTAAATATTGTATTAAAGAGGTCGGTTTAATTATGCATAGTGCCTCGCAATACTTTTTAATTGAATGAGGTGTTATGAGTATGAATTCCGGTATTTTAAGTTATGGCCTTTATTTGCCTCGCCGCCGGCTTCAAAGAAGTTCTATCTATGAGGCCAATAGTTGGTATGCCCCTGGATTGGGTAGTCTGGCGAAAGGTGAAAAAGCGATTAGTAACTGGGATGAAGATCCTGTGACAATGGCGGTTGAGGCTGGACGTTATTGTATGGATGGCATTGATCGAGCTTTAATTGAGTCAGTTAGTTTGGCTTCAACTACGCTGCCCTTTGCAGACCGATCTAATGCAGGTATTGCTAAAGAAGCGCTGAATCTCTCTGATAATATCATGAGTACGGATCGAACCGGCAGCCTTCGGGCTGCGACCAGCGCACTGATGCAGTCATTACAAAATGATTCTACCAACCTGTGTTTGGCCGCTGACCGACGCAAGTCTAAAGTCGCGTCTCCCCAGGAAATGAACTATGGCGACGCATCAGCTGCCTTTTTAACTGGCTCTGGTGACGTTATTGCAAATTACCTTGGTGGATACTCCAACACGATTGACTTCGTTGATCACTATCGTGAAACGGGTGCGGATTTTGACTACGCCTGGGAAGCTCGCTTTGTGAGGGACGAGGGCTATCAAAAAATTCTTGGCTCAACCATCAAGTCCGCCTTGGAAAAGTTGGAAATCTCAGGTGATGCCATTGATCATGCAGTGATCTCTGTGCCGTTGAGAGGTGTACCGCAAAAACTTGCGACTGTTGCAGGAATAGCAATCGAAGCTGTAGCCGATACGCACATGGCAAGTGTCGGTGATGCCGGTGTAAGTCATCCATTATTAATGCTGGCGATGACACTACAAAATGCCAAGCCTGGTCAAAAAGTGCTGCTCGCCAGCTTTGGCCAGGGTGCTGACGTGATGGTCTTTGAAACGACTAAGCATTTGGAAACGGTTAATCAACGACAATCAAAATTTATGCTACCCGGATTGAAAGATACTAACTACTCACGGTATTTGTTTCATCGCGGTTTGCTGGATATTGATAAAGGCATGCGTGCCGAGTTAGACGAAAAACAGCCGGGTACCAGTCTTGCTCGTGACCGTAAAACGGTACTTGGGTTGATAGGAGGAAAATGCTTAGAAACCGGCGTGGTGCAGTTCCCTAAGACCGACTTAGCAGTAAATACTGTTTCACGCGCTTCCGGAACCTTGGAAGATTATCCATTTGCCGACCGCCTCGCTAAGGTGCTTAGTTTTACTGCCGATCGGCTGGCCTATTCACCCGATCCTCCTAGTTATTATGGGATGATCGATTTTGAAGGTGGTGGGCGTATGGTCGTAGAATTTGCAGACATTGAAGATGGTGAGGTAGACGTAGGTAAACAAATGAGAATGGTTTTTAGAATAAAGGCCTTTGATGAACTTCGCGGGTTTAGAAAGTATTTTTGGAAAGCTATACCAGTACAACGAGGAGATTCCTGATGGCACGTGGCATTAAAGATAAGGTAGCCATTATAGGCATGGGTTGCGCGCGCTTTGGCGAACGCTGGGACACCGATGCCGATGGTTTAATGGTCGAGGCTTTTGACGAAGCGATTGCGGATGCAGGCATAGAAGTGTCCCAGCTAGATGCGGCTTGGCTCGGCGTTGGTTTTGATGCCCAAAACATTGGGCCATCCGGTATTCCTGCGGCGGTGGCACTGCGCTTGCCTGATATTGGTGTCACCAAGGTTGAGAACTATTGTGCCAGCGGTACCGAGTCATTGCGTGGAGCGGTCTATGCGGTAGCTTCAGGCGCGGCAGATATTGCATTGGCTATTGGTGTTGAAAAGCTTAAAGATACTGGCTATGGCGGTTTACCGACCCGTAGTCGTGGTTCACGTTGGGACATGATCGGTGTCACTGGATCAGCACCAGGATATTTTGCCCAATTGGCCAGTGCCTATGGCGCCAAACATCGTATTGAAAAAGCCGACCTTAAACGTGCCATGGCACATGTCTCGGTTAAAAGTCATGCCAATGGTGCTAAAAATCCCAAGGCGCATTTACGCCAAGCAATTAATATTGACAAAGTTTTGAATGCTCCAATGATAGCTGAGCCCTTGGGTCTTTTTGATTGTTGTGGTGTCTCTGATGGTGCTGCCTGTGCGATCGTCACCACTCCGGAAATAGCGAAATCTTTGGGTAAAAAAGACATCGTAGCGATAAAAGCGATGCAGGTGGTCAGCTCAAATGGATGGGAAATGCAAAGTAACCAGTGGGATGGAAGTTACCTACACACCACTCGTGTGGCGGCTAAAAAAGCCTATGAAGAGGCTGGTATAACGGACCCTCGCCGTCAGATTTCACTGACAGAAGTACATGACTGTTTTTCTATTACCGAATTAATAACGATGGAAGACCTGTTTATTTCAGAACAAGGGCAGGGGTGGAAAGATGTACTGGACGGACTGTTTGATGCAGACGGTAAAGTCCCTTGTCAAATAGACGGCGGCTTGAAATGTTTTGGACACCCCATTGGCGCATCGGGTTTGCGCATGGTGTATGAGAATTACCTGCAACTATTGGGTAGAGCCGGTGAGCGTCAGCGTAAAATTGCGCCAACCTTCTGTTTGTCACATAATTTGGGCGGTATGCCTTCACAAAATGTGAGTTCAGTTTCTATCATTGGCCCTCTCGGAACCTAAGTTTTATGTATGGAATTTTAAAAGGATTACGCGTTATCGAGGCATCTTCTTTTGTAGCTTCGCCTAGCGCTGGTTTGTATCTTGCACAGCTGGGTGCCGAGGTAATTCGTGTTGATACCATTGGCGGTGGTCCAGATTATAACCGTTGGCCTAAAAGCAATGAGGGTGCAAGCTTTTATTGGGAAGGTCTAAATAAAGGCAAGAAATCCGTAACGGTAAATATAGGTACTGACGAAGGTAAAAGCCTGATTCAAGACCTGGCCTGCGCTCCTGGGGAAAATGGCGGCATATTGCTGACCAACTTCCCACAAAATGGGTTTTTGTCGTATAAGAAACTAAAGGAAAAGCGTAAAGATGTGATCGTTGCGCGTGTTATGGGTCAAGCCAATGGCGGGCCTGCATTAGATTACACCGTCAATTGTTCGCTCGGATATCCTTTAATGACCGGCCCCCAGTCTTTGGCAGACGATGAACCTGTTAATCACGTGTTACCTGCCTGGGATCTTTTAGCTGGGGCATACGCGGCATTTAGTTTGTTAGCAGCAGATAAGCACCGAACTACAACCGGGGAAGGTGGCGAATACAAAATACCATTGGCTGATATTGGTGTGACGGCAATGGCCAATATGGGTCAACTCGCAGAGGTGTTGTATCAGAATGATAATCGTGCCCGGCATGGCAACGAGGTTTATGGCGCCTTTGGTAAAGACTTCAAGACAGCCGATGGCAGGCGCATGATGATCATGGCTATCACTCCACGGCAGTGGAGAGGCTTGTTAAGCGTGCTCGAAATTGAGCAACAAGTCACTGAAGTGGAGTCTGCCAGAGGTGTGACATTTGCCAAAGATGAGGGCGTCCGTTATGAACACAGCGATGCACTCTACCCTTTGATTGAGTCACGTGTTTGTCTGCGACAAGCAGCAGAGCTTCAGTCTGCGTTGGACGCTGTCGGTGGTTGCTGGGGTGAATATCAAAGTATGCGAGAGGCTGCTGAGGACGAAGTTTTAGTTAAAAATAACCCCATTTTTAGTGAAATTAAAAACCCAAGTAACTATACCTACCCGACCCCGGGCTCGGCCTTGACTATCGCCGATCATAAGCGGCGCACACCCACTGTGGCTCCACATTTAGGCCAGCACTCTTCGTCTGTTTTGACTTCAGTTTTGGGTCTAGATAAAGATAAGGTTTCGCAGTTAATAGAGCAGGGTGTAGTTGGGGAGAGAAATCTATGAGTACAAAAATGACAACCTATCAGGCCGCTCTTAAATCACTGGACTTCAAGGTCGTGCTCTTCTTTGGGGAAAAGCGTCTGACATCGACCTTGGTAACGCCAGGCTCCATCGGCGACTCTTCTAGATAGGCTGATGCCAGTGGCCCTGCATCTCCACTGGCAAGCCGATTGTAACTAATCCCTTTTGGGCGATCTTTTCCTGTTACCGCTTCAACCATAGTCTTCTAATCTTATAATATGAATGTTATACAAATCAGCAAAGGCACTAACCTCTGCAAAGTCATAAATTTTATTTGTATTCTAGATCCTCATCCGGTTCGATGTCTGGTTCAAGTTCGGCTGACATTACCCGTGCTGTCCAAAGATGACAAATGGAACATATGCCCGACGCCGCGATGCAAACCGTAATTAACGCATAGTTAAGTGATTTTACACCATATTCCGTCGAGAGAGAGTCGCTCAACATTCCGACTAATAGCGGGCCTAGTGCCGCACCCATTAAACTACTGATCATTAAGGCGAGCGACGACCCCACAGCCCGCTCACCAGCACCAAGAGAAGATTGGAGTATAGATAATGTAGCACCTTGTGGAATCATATAAACAAAATAGGCGAGTACAAAAAAAGCGAGAAAAACCTCAAAACTATCTGCCATTACACAGAACCAAAGCGCCACAGTGGCAATAACAATTGCAATAGCTGGAATCCAAGCACGCCAGCGTGCATTCCGTTTTGCCAAATAGTCAGCAAGGTAGCCGCCGATTAAAGGGGCGGGTATACCAGCTGCGATATGGGTCAGACCAAGATATAAACCCACTTTGCCCAATGACACATCAAAGTTACGCAGCATAATCGGCGCCAACCAAAATGACATTGCATATCCAATCATAGTCAACATCGCGAAAGACATACTGATCCGGATAAAAACAGGGTTGGCGGCCAGTGATTTAAGTGTTTCCTTGATATCTTTAGCCTGCTTATCTTTTGCTTCACCAGCATCTAAGCGTCCTCGCTGTGGTTCTTTAACGGTAAAGAAAAATAGCAAACCCATTAGCACACCGGGTATCCCCAGCACTAAAAAGGTCTTGCGCCAGCCTATTATTTCGCCAAGAATACCGCCAATTATTAGCCCTCCACCTATACCAACCGCAGCACCAACCATTAAGACACCCATGGCACGTGCTCTTTCACTAGGCTTAAAATAATCAGCAATAAGTGAATAGGTAGGCGGACTACCACCCGCCTCACCAACACCGACACCGAGACGTGCAAAAAACAAACTATAAAATCCAACGGCAGCACCACATAAAGCTGTCATGCCACTCCAAAGAATCACTGCCAGTGACAGGATGTTTTTGCGATTGCCAATATCTGCCCAACGTGCAATTGGGATACTCATCACGGCATAAAACAATGCGAACGCCAAACCTACAAGTAATCCAACCTGAGTATCGGAGAGGTGAAAATCCGCTTTGATGCCTTCCATCAAAATAGACATGATTAACCGGTCAGCCATGTTAATCATGGTTACAACTGTCAGCATTATCAGTACGTAATATCGGTAGTATTTCTGCATACGGCTTTTCCTTTTAGCTAACAAGAATCGTTGGCTGATTCAGGCTGATCTTTATTTTTCTCATTCATGGACATTTATCCTTGCAATCGCAGCCCCGTTCTCACCTCTGAACGAATAAAGTAAGTAGGTTTAAACTTTGTCAACGAAGATATCAGGGTCCCTTACTTGATTTACAGGAACATTGAACTGCTCGGTTGAAGAACTATTCAAACTACCGTGAACTTATGACTTTCAATAGCGACAGTAGTTTGTCATAAGTTTGTTTTTAATGCATTGTATGGATTTTTACCAAATAGCAATATGGGCGACTATTTACGCGTTTCTCAAACAATAAAATTAGTTAGTGAAAATAGGTTGCGTGTATTTGGAGCGCACAGAGATGATTCTTTAGGTATACCTGAGCTAAGTTTAGAAACGGTTACCCAGTTGCAAGACGCTTTAAATGCGATCCAATCTGGAACATTAAAATCTAATGGAATTTATTCTGTAACTTATAAAGTTAATGATAGAGTTGAACTTCTCTCAGAACCAAAGTGGTCGCAGGATTGGGATCCAACTTATCCAGAGCTAAAAATTAATACAAAGTAGATACAAATTTTTTAAAATGCCTTTATAAAAAGGATTTCAGAGGGTATTACCTATGGAGTGGGAGTAGCCGTCACTTGTTAACTAAAAGCTCCACCCATTAAATTGACACTTCTATAATCAGAGCAGGATGGTCACTTAAAGGGCCTTCTTCTGTGACAAATGAGTCATCTTCTCCTACAGAAATAATCTTAAACTCTAACTCTTCAC
>Ga0302122_10000067_pt1 | contig 49836 bp, 27 predicted proteins | sample CB21_SCM_MG_FD_203115 | JGI IMG/M metagenome (GOLD analysis project Ga0302122, IMG submission 203115) | Marine microbial communities from Western Arctic Ocean, Canada - CB21_SCM | ecosystem: Environmental > Aquatic > Marine > Oceanic | place: Canada: Western Arctic Ocean | collected 2017-09-28 | reverse complement strand
TCAACGCTATCAATGGCTTGCGCCCGATGCCGTCGCTGCACGCTCCCAGCGCGCCGACGCACAAAAACGTCAGGAACTTGTCCACGCCCTCGACGTCGCCGGCGACCCGCGCACTTTTTGATGTGATCACGGCGGCGCCGTTCTCGTTGACGGTCGATGCGATGACTTTCGGCAGCACGGGGATGCACAGTCCGAGCGACAAAAAATAGAGCCAGTTGTGCAATACAGCCCAGCCGTAGGAAACCTGCTTTTTGTTGGCGCCGCCGGTCGTGGCGAGCGTGGCCGCCTCGGTCTTGAGACCAGCCTTGAGCTGGGGTTTCGGGCGCGGTGCCTTGGTGGAGAGCGCGGCCGCAGTTGCGAGCAAAAAGAGGAGCCGCATGGGCTCTGCTATTGCGTGGGCTTGAACAAGCACCAGCGCTGCGAGTCTGGTACCGAGATCGAAAAACCCGTCCCACTTCTAAAGTACGGGTTCGCTTAAAAGTTTCAAGCCGTCGTCGTAGTTCACGCACTGGTGGTGTGGTAAGGGGTGCTTGCATCTTGCGCCAACGCACTGTGCCAGCGCAGCGTTACGAGCCGCGCACTCACGCCACACGCGCCACTTGGCGTAAAGCCCTTTCCTAGGCGCGTGACCGCTGCCGCCGCACGCCGGCCCGACAGACGCGGGCGTAACCAGGCGCGTGACCGCCGCACGCCGACGCCGCGGCCCGACGCCATGCCGCGCCCGCGCCGGCGGCTCCTCCTCCTCGCCGCCACGCACTTCGTAAGGAGTGACCGCCTCCAGGACGAGGGTTTGGAGCTCCGCGTCGCCGCCAAGGAGACGCGGTGTATTTATGAGGAATTAGCCGAGGGCGTGGGCGGCACGCTCGAGGTCTTCGTCATGAGCGGCGGCGGCGAGATGGACATCATGGTCGCGGTCGACGGGCCCATGGCCATCGACGAAAGTACGGGGCTCCCGCGCAAAACGGGCGCTCGACCGGCCGCGCGCGTGAAAGTGACGTCGGGTGGCGTCAACGAGGATAGGTTCGCCAGTCCTACCCACGTGGCGCTCGCGGCGCCGCGGAACGGCCCCGGCGCCTACGAGATATGTTTGGACAACTCCGGCAGTCGCATGACGGAGAAAATCGTCTCATTGGCCGTGCGCACCTCGGAGGACAAGGGCAACGCGGCCCCGAAGCACAAGAAGGAGAAGAAGGCTTCGGGCAAGAACGCGGACCAGGTGGCCAAGGTCGAGCAGCGCGTCGTCGCGCTGCGGGGCCAACTGGCCACGCTCAAGGACAAGCAGGCGCGGGAACGGCGGAGATTGGCGAAGCACCGGGCGCTGTACGACGCGCGCCACGACGGCATGGTGCAGGCGTCCCTCTTCGAGACGTGCGTGTACGTCCTGTGCTCGGTCTTCCAGCTCGTCTTTGTCAGGAGGTGGTTCGCGGGCCGGGGGGGCATGCTGCCCACCTACAAAAACGCGGACTAAGTATCCGGAACTGTATTATACTTCTAAACTTTCTTAGACTTTACAGCGAGTATGAACAGCGGTTGGACACAGGGGCGCGTGCGTGTGCACGGCCCGAAGAGCTATCGGGTAGCGGTTTCCGGCGGGCACATGCGCGAGGCGCCCGGCGGGCCGTCGCCGACGGGGCACTCCTCCGAGCAGCTCGCCGAGATGTCCGAGTTGACCGCATTCCAGGCCAAATCGAAGACGTTCGACACCAAAAGGCGGTACTCCCGCGGCGCGCTGTAGACCAGGAGGTTCGCCGGCGTCCACAGTTGTGCCGAGGCCACCACGGTCGGCGCGAATTTGTCTCCCACGATTCTCGGCACCCGCCGGTGTTTTACGCCGTTGAGCATTGCGGACATGGGTAAATCATACAAGGCCACGTACAGCGGTACCCACAAGAACTGCTCGAGCGCCATCTGCACGGCGACGCGCGCCCACGCTTCGTCGACGGCGTGCACCGCGAAGGCGTCCGCGAAATCGAAGTATTGGACCCAGAGCATGCCGCCGCAAATGCCCTTGAGCGCGTAGTTCATGGCGCGCTTGCTGTCGTACGCCTGGTCGCGCTGGGCGATGGCGTCGCCCGTCACGCCCACGAGCGCGTTCGTGACGCACTTCGTCGCGAGCGGGGCCTCGTTCAGGCACCCGATGTATTGGGTCCCGATGGCGGTCAGCGCGTCGTGGAGGGGGTTCGCGGCGTTTATGAACGTGTTCAAGGCCTCGACGGCGTCGAAGGGGGCGGCGGACAGCGGCACGAGGGGCCGTGGCCGTCGCCTCCTTCGCGTCCCGACGGCAACATTTGAGCTTGGCTGTTGAAAGCTTTCAATACCGAGCAGCACCGTCGCAAGGACAGCCAATTTCGCTGGAGCATGCCGAAGCCTCATGACGAAGACGCCCCAGCCTTTAAAATTATCTAAGCGGTCTGCTCGGCCCGACGAACGTTTGCTACAGCCCAATCGACGTGTACGCACCGAGATCAACACATCGTCTTGGATGACACATGATTAGCTAGTAGACACGTGTGAGCGCTGCACGATCAATGCGGATTGCTCAACAGCCGGGCCGATAAATTAAAAACCCGCACGCTGGCAACCCGCACTTTGAAACTGGCAAAAAAGCTCCTGAGCATCGAACTGCCTGCGACTTAGCAGTGCTTGTGAGTGCACCGAGCATCACAAGTGTTCAAAATGGCCCTCGTCGACTTCCGAGGCGAGCAAGAGCACAGTATAAGCTGGGCCGACGCGCCCACAGTGACGCCTTTCGACGCGCCGCCAGCCGCACCGCGTGCGCGCTCGAGAACACCGCCGCCGCGACGAGAGCCGCGAGAGCCGCGACGAAGGCGTATCCGTAAGGACCACGAGGCCTCGCTGGCGGCGACTATGGCAGTTCTCGGAGAAGCTCTCGGAGACGCGCTCGACAAGGCCGATGCCGAGGTCGCCGCATTATATGAGCAGCGGCCCTATCCGGAGCCGGAGACCGTCGAGAGCTTCCTCGCGTGCCCGGCGCCGGTTCTGCGACCACCGCGGGCGCCTGGCCCTGAGACGCGCTTCAGCGAGGCGCGGCGCGGGTATCTCCGCTGCGAGCGCAACCTGCGCGCCGGTTTAAACGACATCGCGACGCCGCCGTGCGAGCGGCGCTTGCTCGAGTGGTTGGGCTACGGGAGACCCCTCTCACCAATCTCGATGCTGGCGCAGAGCGGTCTAAAACTAGAGGCACCGTACGAATCGTCGGCGCGCGGACGGCTTGTGGCCCACGCGGTCGCGCGCTTCCACGGCTGCCCTAGCCGAACGCTCGACGACGCTACGGTCCTCGTCGAACGACCGCGGTCGCCGTCCCACGCGCTGCGCCACGGTGCCACGATAGCGTTCGCGTTCACAGCGCCGCCGAGGGGGAGGCAATTGGGGCCGGGTTAAGTGATGTACTACAAATTAAAAACACTAGAAGTATCGCCGCACCTCCATGGGCGGCCGGTCCGAGTAGATCACCGCTAACGCCGCGTCCGCGGCCGTCGCCGCCAGGGACTTTGAATGGATGTAGCGCGTCCGCACGCCCGCGTGGGCCGTCGCCGGTAGGCCGTTGAAGTCGCAGGCGCCCGCCGACGTGTAGGCCCCGCAGCACGGGAACAAGAGCCAGTCCCCGCGCCGGATGAGCGGCGCGTCCGCCACGCGCGAGAACACGACATCTAAGGAATCGCACGTCGGCCCGAACACCGTCGTGACCGCCCCGCTAGTGTCCGCGCTCGACCCGCCAACCACAATAGCGTGCGGCAGCCAGCCGTCGTAGACGATGGCGTTGAACGCGCCGTAGACGCCGTCGGAGATCCAGCACTGCCGCTCCTCTATTCGTGTTTCGTTCTGTACCAAATCGCGGCGCCGCGCTCCTACCACTCTACAACATAGAGCGGCGGCCGCCTCGGCGAAGTAGCGCCCGGGCTCGGCGATGATCTGCAGGTACGCGTATTCGTCCCCTGGAAAGTACCGAGCGAGCGCCGCGTTCAGCGCCTGGACGACGCTCGTGTCGCCCGAGGCCGACACGTGCGCACAGCCCGCGTCGTCGAAGCCGCCGCAGAAGCCGCCGCCCACATCTAATACATCCAGCGGCGGCGCGCGCGGCCGCATTTCAGCGTAGCGGTTGAAGATGCGCTTGGCAATTTCGACGGCGTCCGCAAAAGCGCCGGGCGACCGCGCGCCGCTGCCCACGTGGAACGCGACGCCCGCTAGTCGGATCTGGCGTTCTTCACATGCTTCGATCAATCCCTCAATTTCCCCCTCGAGGCAGCCGTACTTGGCCCCGAACGGCAATCTACAAGCGGCGTCGTCCGCGCGGATCCGCAGGAGCACGCGGCAGTCCACTTCACAAAGCTTGTCCAATTCGTCGAGACAATCGAACGTCGTCAAGCCTATGTCCGATTTATGTAAGAACGCCACGTCCGCCGGCAGCTTGCACGGGTTCGCGAACACGATGTTGGAGGGCGCGCAGCCCGCCTCCAAGGCGAGCCGCGCCTCGGCCTCGGACGCGCAGTCGAAGCCGCAGCCTAAGGACGCGAGTTTCCGTACGAGGCCCGCGTCGGGGAAGCACTTGACGGCGTACCGCGGCTGGACCCGCGGGAACGCGTCGCGCCACGCCTTGAGCAGCCCCTCGGCGGCGCCCAGGTCCACGACGTAGAACGGGCCGGCGAAGTCCGCGCCCGCCCGTCTAACCACGTCCGCGCAGTAGTCGGACAGGCCGGCCGCGCGGCCGTTCGGGATGGGTTCCACGCCCGTTGCCACTGGTAGCGCGCACCCCGCGTTCGTCACGGGCTCCACCGCGCGAGGCGGCGTGCGGCGACTCGGCCACTCGGCCGGCCACTCGACCGCGCGCGGCTGCGGCATTATCGCGGCGCCCGCGAGCCGCTCGTTCCACTGCGCGTTGATCTCGGAGATGCGCGCGTCGCGGCGGGACCACGCGTCCTGCTGCACCTGGCTCAGGCTGTTGGCGCGCGGCCGCGTCGCGAGCTCGCTCATGGCTGCGCTTCGACGGCGTTGTGGGTGCTCTGTCACGCTGCTGAGCAAAAATGGCTGCACCGCGTGTTGCTCTTGCTTGTTGTTGTTGCGTCTGCCGCGCGGCGATGGCATGTAGTGGGTGCTCTCTGGCACACAGCTGCGAAGGCGCTGCACGCGTCCGGCTCTTGCGCCGTCTTGCTTCGACACGCTCTTGCGTATTCGAGTAATCGCCGGTACCAGTTAGCAGTCCTGCCTCGCTCGCTGCCAGCTATTTGCAAAATTTAGCTCTCCCATGGACCTTTTGCTTTGCCGAGACGGCGCGCGTCTCTCGCCGCAATCAACACCACCAAGCGCTGCAGTGCGAAGCCACGGCACCAAGGCGACGCGCAGCGATCGAGAACCCGGGCCACAGCCGCTCCTGCGAGCAGTGGACCACTCTGCCCTCTCTCACTCCACTCACTCCACCACACACGCGTTCCTCGCCCGACGCGCAACGCCGGACCCACAGAGCACAGCACCGATGGCAGACCTCCTCTCCAATGCCTTCGAATCGATCGGCCTCAACAACCGACCGCGCGTCTCGGTCGTCGTCCCGACGCGCGGCACGAAGCCCGCGCGGCTCGACCGCGCGCTGCGTTCTATATTGGCCCAGACGCTGTCGCCGCACGAGATCATCATTGTCGTCGACGGCGACGCGCGGGCGGCGGCGCGCATCGCGCCGCCGCCCGGGCCCTGCAAGGTCGCGGTCCTCTTTTTGGGCCAGCCCTCGGGCGGCCGGCCCGGGGCCGTTCGGAACCGGGGCTGCGGCGCGGCCCACGGCGACTGGGTCGCATTCCTCGACGACGACGACGCGTGGGCGCCGGACAAATTACGCCAACAGCTCGAGGCCCTGAAACATGACGGCACGCGCTTCTGCTGCACGACCGCGGTCGGCACGCCGGCGCCGGCGCGGCGGCGGCTCGTCCTGAGCGATATCATGGAACGGAACTGCGTGGTCTGCTCGTCCGTGCTTGTGTGCATGACGGTCCTGCGGAGCGCGCGGTGCTTCGGGGACGAGCGCTACGGGCAGGACTGGCGCTGCTGGCAGCGGTGCCTGGCGCACACGGACGGGTCCTATTTGTCTGAACCATTGGTCCAACTCAATGATGACGCCGCAGACCTGGACCGGTCCACGGTGCGCAAGGAGGGGCGGCAGGCGCTCCACGCGGCGCTCGGGGAGAAGGGGCCCGCCGTGCTCGCGGCGCAGTTCGCGGGGTTTATGAAATAATGTCACAGACCGTGTCTTAGATAGCCCCCAGGATTAGCGCTGCTTGATCGCCGCGAAGATGGGCCCCACGGGCCCCGCCGGCGCCGCCTTGCCCGAGGACCGCGAGCCGCCGAACTGCGAGTTCGAGTCGCCCCCGAAGAGGGAGGAGATGCTCACGCTGGTCTTGGCGGCCTTGTTCGCATGGGACTTGGCCGAGGGCGCGCCACTCAAGTCCTGCCGGTCCAGCGCGGCGAAGAAGGAGCCGCACCGGCCCAGCAACGCGTCCTCGGCCGCCGCCGAGACGCCCGCGCCTAATCGCGGCTTCTTCGCGGCCGGCAGCCAGGCCGTCTGCGAATCCGAGGCCGACCTTATTAACGAGGACGCCCGCTCCAAGGAGGACGGCTGCAACTGCGAAAAGGGGTCGGACCGGACAGACGTCGCCGAGCGCGACGACTGTGTCCGCGAGAGCATGGACAGGATCAGCTGCGAGTCCTCGTCCGCGTCGAAGAGCGCGGACGCGCCCTGCGAGTTCTCGCCTCGCTCCGCCCTTTCAGCTTTTTCCCGCGCGCTCTTCTCTTCCAACACGCGGCGCATCTTCGCCCGCCGCGCCCACTGCCGGCTCTTGACCTTGATGGCCGCCTCGTCCTCCTCGGAGTCGGAGCCCGCCTTCTTCACCTCTTCATCCTCGGACTCGGACTCGCTGTCGGAGATGAGGGGCTCCTCATTCCTTCGTAACCGGTCGCCCAGATGCCGGTCCTTGATCTGCTGAGAGATTAAGGCCGCCAGGCCCTGCTCCTCGTCGACCTCCGGATCCTCGTTGTCCTCCTCATCGTCGTCGGAGCCAGCTCTTAATTTGCGGATCTCCTCGTCATTACTATCCTCCAGACCCAAGCGCTTCGCCTCCTTTCTCGCAGAAGCGTCCATGCCGACCAAATCGTCGATGCGGAACGCGCCGCCGCGCGCGTCCTGGCCACCGAAGCCGTCCCGCACCTTCCGTAGCATCTGGGCCATCTCCTCCCTTTCCCGTTTTCTCGCTTCCTTCGCTCTTTGCGCCTCCGCACCGGCCTCGTCGCCTTCGCCGTCGCTCAGTTCATCCACAACGGCCTCGAGATCGTCCTCCGTGATCTTCAGGTCCTCCTGGTCCTCGTCCTTCTTCGCCTTGGGCTTGGCGACGCCGAAGCCGAAGTCGCCCAGCCCCATCTGGCCGCCGTCGTCCTCGTCGGACTCCTCGGCCTCGCCCTCGATGCCCGCGTGGCCCTTCTTCGTGGCCTGCCGGGCGTCGGCCTCGAGCATGGCCTTGTAGGCGGCGTTGCGGTCCTTCTTTTTCACAGGTGCTTCGTCAATCTCCATGTCCTCGATGCGCGGCGCGGCTTCCTCCTCCTCCGCGTCGGCCGGCGCGGCCGCGGCGACGGGCTCGGGCTCGGCGGCCGGCGCGAGGTCCTCGGCCGCCTGTGCGTCCGTGACGCCGTCCGCTGCCGGCGCCGCGAGGTCCTCGGATACGGCCGGCGCCGCCGGGAGGTCCTCGGCCGGCGCCGCCACGACATCCTCGGCCAGCGCCGTCGCGGACGCCGGGAGGTCCTCGGCCAGCACCGTGGCGGACGCGGCCGGGAGGTCCTCGGCCAGCACCGTGGCGGACGCGGCCGGCGCCGCCGCGAGGTCCTCCTCCGGGCTCTCCTCCGCGCGGCGCTGCGCCTCGAGGCAGGCCTGGATCGTGTCCTGCGCCGCGGCCCGGTCCAACGCCAAGGCGTCGTCCGCGTCCGGCGCGAAGACCTCCTCCTCGCGCGCGTCCAGCTCGGCGTAGCGCGCGCCCGTCGCCCGCAGCTTCGCCTCGAGCTCCCGCTCCTCCTTGTCGCGCCGCTCCGCGTCGCGTTGTTCGACGACGCGCTGCGCGTCCTGGAACTCCAAACGGGCCACGTAGTCGTCCGCGTCCACCGCCTCCACCGAGGCCTGCTCCGCGTACTTGACCATGCCGGCGCGCGCGGCTTTGGTTCTTAACTTATCTCTCAGCGCGCGCCGCCCGCCGGCCCGCTGCGTCCTAGCTTTCTTCAAGGCTTGCGCCGTCGACGTCTTCGAGGGGCTCAGGGACGCCCGCCGCGCCTTCTTGGCCGGCGACGGCGCGCCGACGATCTCTAATTCCACGTCCGAGTCGTCGTCGTCGCTGGACGCCTCCTTCAACAGACGCGCGAGCGTCGCCCGCGCGGCCAGCTCCTCGCGCTGCCGGTCCTCGTCGAAGTTGCTCTGGATCTGCGCCGCCAGCGCGTCCCGCTTCGCACTAGCCTCGGCCTCGGCCGAGGCCTCCTCCTGTTCGATGGCCTCCTCGATCTCGGCGCGCTTTTGTTCCGCTTCGAGCTGCTCCTTCGTCTCGGCGACCTCCGCCGGGAGCTCCTCGCTCGGTTTTTCTTCGGAAGTTAGTAAAGCGTACTCGGCGGCGTGGGCCTCGGGATCGAAATCGATCATTTCATCCTCAAACACCTTGCGCTTCTTGGAGGCGGATTTGCGCTTCTTGTGCGTCGTGAGGGGGGCGTCGTCCTTGTAGCGTTGCTTGGCTTCGTCATCCAACTCCTTCCACAGCGCCCCTAACCGCTTCGTCGTCTCCTTGTTCTTCGTGCCCTTGTCCACGTCCGCAAAGGCCGCGTCCGCGTCGACGGCGGCCCGCACCTCCGAACGCCTGAGCTTGGAGAAGTAGAGGTAGGGGTTCATGGGCCGCTGCTCCGTCGTCTTGTCCCCGGCCGGGGCCTCCTCCTCCTCGTCCTCCACAAGATCGTCGAAGCCCAGGCGCCGGGCCTCGTTCATTGGCAGCTCGGCCTCCTCGTCACCTTCGGCGTCCTCGCGCGCCTGGCGCGCGGCCAGCTCCTCGATGATGGCCGCCTTCACGAGCTTCTTGCGGGCGCCCTTGACCTTGATGCCGCCGAAGGCCGCCTTCAGGTCGTTCGTGATGGTCTTCATGGTCACGGTCTGCAGATCGTCGCAGCGCGCGACGCGCCGCGCGACCCAGCCCCGCAGCTCGTCGTCCGACGGCTCCGTCGCCTTCAATAGCTTGGGGCTCTGCACGCTTACGGGCGACGGCACCTTGCGCGCCGGCGAGGACCCGGGGGGCGTTAAGGGCGCCGACCACGCGTCCAGGGACTCGGGCGCGGCGCCCCAGGCGTCCTGCGAGGGCTCCGCGTTGAACTCCAGGGCGCTGTCCTCCGGGGGGGCGTCCTCCGCGAGGTTGCAGGCCTGGCTCGCGGGCACGGCGGCGTCCTCCGCGAGGTCGCAGGCCTGGCTCGCGGGCACAAGCTGCGTCGGCGCGTCGCCCCAGGCGTCTTGCGAGGGCGCCGCGTTGAACTCCAGCGCGCTTTCCTCGGGCGCGGCGTCCTCCGCGAGCTCCTGCGACGCCGGGACCATCTGCGTCGCCGCGCACTCGCCATCGACGTCGTCCTGCTCCCAGTCCATCATCTTGCTGCGTCCGTGGGATGCGCGGCTGAGATGCGCGGTAAGCGCGTCGTTTAAAGGCTGCGCGGCTTTGAAACCACGTCCTCGATTTGCCCGCCCGTTGAGCTTCGCGCGCGCGTAAGATGTCGCGTACGGTGCTAGCTATGTACCGGTATGCTGCGAAGCAAGCGTAGAGGTGCCGTGGTATGATGTCCGTGGTTTGCAGCACTCTATTATCAAAAACGCGGCTCAAAATTCAGATTGCTCTCAGCGTGCGGGTTGCTCTCACGACGGCTCCGCGATGCGAATCTGGATCCCTACTCGCGCACTACTCTTCCGAAAGATCGGCCGACAGCTGCCTCAAAGTCTAGTGCGTTTCTCGCGCAGCCTCGTCGGGGCGCTAATTCAGGACAGCCAAATCGATCCTGCTTGGCGAGGGCGCACGGCCTCCCTCGTCAGTAGACGAAGTTTTCAGGTGTATCGACAGAGCAGGGCTGCCTCTCGCGACGCGGAGCCCAGGCGACCACTCGAACCGAGAGGGCAGCACACACTCCAGCTTGACCAGCCGCAGCGCCCGCCGCGACCATGGAGGGCGTCGGCGCCGACGCGCTCGAGCAGTTCACGGATTATGAAGCCTACCTCGACAGCCAGGTCTCGGAGACGGACATGTTCTACCTCGAGGACGAGGAAATGGCCCGCCAATTGGTCGAGCTCGGCTACCGCGGCTCGGGCGACACTCTTCAACGAGATGAGTTCGAGGCTCGGAGGCGAGCCTTGCGAGAACGGGGCACGCAGAAGGCGAACGTGCCCAAAGCCCTGGCTTCATTGTCTAAGGACGTGGGCGAGAACCCCTTTCTTGCTGCTTTGGCGTCGCGAGAAGCTCTAGTGCGAAATGGCAAACTCACTAGCATCATCTTCATCCGGACCACGAACACCAAGGGCCAGTTGGTCTCGGCCTACATCGACTATGCCCACCGCCTGAAGACCGAGGACTTTGAACTCTATTTCGACGGGGCGAAAAAACTACTCCCGAAGCCCACGGACCTGAGCTACTACAACTGGGAGACGCAGGCGTCGACACATAACTCGTCCCCGAACTTCCAGGTCGTGGCGGACCAGGAAGGGTTACTGTTCAAAAACAAAAGAGATAGGAAGGTGGTCAACGTAGACCCCGGAGTGCCGCCGGGCGACAACTCGTCGCGCAACGAGCTCGAGTGCGAGGACTACCTCCAGGTCGTCATCTTCGACCACCTGACGCGGCGCAAGAACTAGAGGGGGGATAATACATGGATTCACTTAACATACCCGCTGAGGATGCGGCGCGCCGCGGCGGTCGGGACGCCGACGTCCACCAAGTCCTCGACGGAGACGCAGGCCAGCGCCTCGTCGTCGATCTCGTTCTCGACGAACGTCCCGAGGAGGCATGACAGGCCCTCGTCCGCCAAGAGGCAGGCGACGACGCCGTAGCCCCAGGGCGCGGCGGGGGCGTCCGCGGCCGCGTCGGGCGTGACCGTCCCTGTCGCTACAACTTCGCTGACAGTCTGCCGTAGCCGCAGTTCGTCGAGTTTGGCGCGTAGCTTCGCGACCTCTTCGTCGCGGAGACGGTCCTTATCGCGTAGCTGGGCCGCTAGCGCGCCTGCCTCGCTCGAATCAGCCGCGGCGCCACGCTCCGACGCGTCCAGCGCCCGCGCCAATTCATTGTCCTCGGTCTCGCGTCGCCGCGTCGCGTCGCCGTTCTCGGCCGCCAGCGACGCAGCCACCGCCGCGTCGATGTCCTCGCCCGACTCGTCGTTAGCGACCGGCGCCGAAGACTCGCGCGTGCTCAAGGTGAGCGTGGCGCGCAGCTTATCGTCGTCGTCGTCGCGGCTGCTTTCCGCGCGCGACGCGGCCAACACCTGCTCTAGATCGGCATCTTCGGAAGAGGCCAGCGCTGGGACCGGCGCCTTAACCGGCGCCGCGGGCGCGTCCGCGAGCGATGCAAGAGGCGCCGCAGTTATCGCTCGCTCCGACGCGGCCAGCGCGCGCGCCACTTCCGATTCCTCTGTCTCTCGTCGACGCGCCGCGTCGGCATCCTCTGTGGCCAGCGACGCAGCTACCGCCGCGTCGACGTCCTCGGCCGGCGCTGCGGGCGGGGGCTCCTCCTTCGACTCCTCCCACGCCTCGCCGCCCTTGGACTCCTCCCACTCCGTCCTCTCTAGCTTGACCTCGTCGGACTCGTATCCACCTAAGCTCTCGAACCTCTCGCGCTCGCGTCGCATGAGCTCGCGCTGCTGCCGCTCTATCTCGCAGGCTTTCAGCGACTGGTCCCTCCCGATGCGCTCCGACTCATCTCTGACCTGCTGAAACGTCCGCGCCTTCTCCGCGCGTCTCTGCTCCGAAACCGTGCTCTCCGCCAGTGCATAATCTAGTTCCCGATGGTCCGCGAGGGCGTCTCCGGCGGCGCGAGCCCCGTCCGCGGCGGCACTCAAATCCAACGCACGCTGCAATGCTTCACTCTCGCTTGTCGTCTCAGGACCGCGCCGCGGCGGCCGCGGCGGTCTCGCCGGAGCGGCCGCTTCGTCGGATGCGCCCGCGCTGGTGGGGACCGGTGCGCGCCTCGGCCCCGAGACGCGCCGCGGCGCGCGTTCCGGTCCACGGTCGGCGGCGGCGTCTGTCGCTCGGCCGTCGTCGCGCGGCATGTCCGGCACCACGACCGACGACCACTTGATCTTGAGCAGGATCTGCTTGCCCTTGACCGTCTGGTGGACGACGTGCCAGTACTCGGCGCAGTCGAAGAAGCCGTGGATCCGCTTGCGCTCGTCGAAGGAGAGCTTAATTTCAGCGCCGACGGAGGCCGTGTCGGCGAAGGCCACGGCCGCGCGGAAATTCTCCCGTAGTGATGCGTCCTCATCGCCCGCGCCGTCCTCTTCGAGCAGCCGCAGCAGACCCGGGAACTCGTCCCGCCGTTGCCGCTTGACCGTCAGGACGAGCCGTCGCGGCTCGGGCTCTTGCGCGACGTGGCTCACGTGGGCGTTAGAGCGATCTTGATCCAGGTAGCGATGCAGGCGCTTGCGCACCTCGCGACTCAGCTTGAGCGTCCACCTGGCTTCCGCGCAGCGCGATGCTTTGGCGAGGAGCGCGAACTTCTTGACGGAGCGCAACGCATCGCTAAAATTGTCGACGCGGAACTGCCGCGCCAGGCGCGCCGCGGTCTCCGGCTCCTCGGATCTCGAGAGGTCAATCACACTGCTCACGAGCGCGGTCTCCGCTCGGCGCGCCAGGGGGTGGTCCATGTCGTAGAGGATCTGCTTCGCGCGCTTCTCGACGGCGGCGATGATGGAGGTGTAGCGGTGGTGAATCCCGGGCATGATCGGGTGGTTGCCGTCGACGAGCTTGCCGCCCGGCGCCGACGCGCCGCTCGGAATCCAGCGCGGCTGCGGGGGGCGGGCGCCGCCGCCAAAGGACGTCATCGCCGCGTCGAAGTCGTTCTGCAGCGCGTCGCCGCGCCCGGTCGTCCGCACGTCCAACGCCCGCTCGTGAATCGACGCGAAGCGTTCCGCCTCGGCCGTGGCGACGCCGAAACGGTCAACGGCGCGAAGCCAATTAATCGCCAAACGCGGCACGAGCTTACTGCGGTCCAAGAGGATCCGCAGCACGCTGATCATAGCCGTCGCCGAGGGCGGCGGCGCCGCGGCGCGCGGCGAGAACACTGTCGTCGCTGCCGAAGCCGCCTCCGCCGCGGCCCACACGCGCAGCTCGTCGTCGGACCGCGCATCGCGCGTCGTGTACGTCGCCGGCGCCGCCTGCTTCGCGAGCCAGACGATCTCGCGAAACGCGCAGCGGGCCAGCGCGAAATAAAACTCGTCGCCGTCCAGGTCTCCGCCGGCCATCTTATCCACGTCCGGGCGGTCGCCCCGATAGCTGAAGACCGCGACGTCGCGCAAGTGGTTCTATTCCGGCCGGCCCGCGACGGCCCGGAGCTTCCATACGTCGCCCTTGTTGCAGCACGGCGAGCGGAAGCACAACACTTCGCCGATGTAGGCGCCGTTACCTAGTAAGACCTCGCCCTCCGCCAATCCGATCCCTGCGTCGGCGGCGCAGACGCCTTGCGCGATCCAGAGGTCGCTCTCCCCGTTGGCGTTCACGCCACAAGGGATGTTCATCTTCGCCTTGGCCGCCACGAGCGCCCGTTTGATGGCATTTAGCACTTTCAGATCTTCGGGCGTGCCGTCGCTACTAAAGGGAGACTGCCACCGCCGCGCCGCTAGGTCCGCGCGCAGTTGCGTGTCGTCCTCGTCGTCCTCGCGCTCCTCGCTGACGAACGTTTCCGGTAGGATCTCGATCGCCTTCAGGGCCGCTTCGAGCGCGGCGAGTTGCGCGGGCGTCGCGCCCTCGTCCCGAATTCCGGGCAAGCCGTCCGCTTTCGTCCACAGCAGCGTGTCCTCGATGAACGCGTTCATCAACTTGTGGAGGAACCGCGCGTCGCCGCCGTCCCGGTCGCCGTCCTCCGTCAGCATCTGGCTGATCACGATGATCGCCTGGCAAAAGAGCATGTTTCCCGACCGCTTGATCTTCGCGGCGGCCTTGACCTCGAGGCAGCAGTGGCTCGACGCCCCCTTTATCATCGACGGCCGTAAGCACACCACGACGCCCTCGAGCGAAGGGTCGACAACTAGCATGCCTTTGGTCAATCCCATTCTAATCTGGACCGCCGTGACGGCCTCGCGCATCGCCCGCGACACGAGGTCCGCCAGCTCCTGCGACATTGTCCCGCAGCCGTCGGACCAGCAGTAGCCGCGTAGCCAAATGTCCGGGATGACCCGTATTTGATGCGGTTCCAGCGTCACCGTCGGCGTCGTCGAAGTAAACGCCAGCGAACAGCGCGAACCCAATTTGGAGTCCTTAACGCCCGTAAAATCGCCCAGCGACTGGAGGAAGTTCTCGGCCGAGTAGAAGCGGTCCAACACCCCGGCCTCGGGGCGCGTCCGGAGAAAGTGCCCGGTAGGACTAATGCCCTTGTCGAACAGGAAGTAGCAGGCCTCGCCGCAGCACTGGATGGGCGCGAGTTCCCCGCGTGTTGTCAGGTGCTCGACGATATCGGGCGCGTCGAACTTGAATTTTGTATGTACAAATCGGTCGCTCGCAGCCAGTTCAAAATGAGAGGCCCACGAGTGCCCACGAAATTCGATAGACGTCGGGATGAGCTCCACGATGTCAGTCTGCATGTTGTGGCTGAGCCGCGCCCGGAGGTTCAGCACCTGCACGCGAGCTGCGGCCGACACGCCCGCGCGGCCCGAGAAGAGCTGCTCGTCTTCTAGCGTGCCGATCGTTCTCTTTCGATACGCCGACGCCTCGTCCATGGCCTCGATCGTAGCTTTCGAGAAGCGGCGCAGCGCTTCGTCCGGAGACGTGGTGTCTCGGCGCTCCTCGGTAAGCCTCCCGACGAGCGCCGCCAGCGGGTCGGCCAGCGCGACCGCCGTGTGCCACGATTCTGACTGCCCGCGCCGCCGGCTCTTCCACATTACCGCCACCTTCGGTACAACTTGTTTGGCGAAGGTCGCCACGAGGTTGTGGCACGTGACCTCGTTCCTCAGCGGCTCGTTCTTAAGGAGCGCCGCTTCCAGCGCAAAACAAATCGAGAATGGCAAGCCGTCGGCCTTCCCTTGGCGCCGGAAGTCCTGTAGCAGGGCCGCTACATTAACCGCGCGTGACCCGTCCCGCCGCGGTAGATCCGTCTTGGCGAGGTCGAGCACTTTCCAGGGTGTGCCTTGGACAACACTGGAGATCTGCGCGCGCCGCTCCTTCTGTTCCCGCGCGGCGGTCTCCGTCGACTCCTTGACCGCAGTCTGGAACTCGGGGTTCTTGCGGTTCTCGTTGCACTCCTTCCAAAAGGAGGATTCCGGCGTCTCGACTACCGGCGCGCGCGGGCCGATCTCCGGCGCGGGCGGGACGATCTCCGGCGCGGGCGGGGCGATGCGCTTGGCGCCACCGCTGCGATAAGGCTTCGATCCGTAATTTGGGCAGCGCTTGCAAAGAAATGTAGGCTGCTGTAACGGGATAGGTATGCCCTGGTCGTGAAGTCCCTCGCCGAAGGTCTTGCAGAAGTAGGGCTCGCTGATGCCGCTATTGAAGGGTGTACTGATGTCCGTCGCAGGCCGCCCATAGCCGCAGCCCTCGCAGCAAGCCACCACGTCGGTCTGGACGCCATTTGGTCCGTCAAACGTCGCGCGCCACAGTCCGTCGTTTCCGAGGGAAATCCCACCCGGCTTTTCGTAGCGCCGCACCAACGGGGCCGCGGCAGACAACTCGTGCGCGTCGTCGGCCGCCGTGGGTGGTTCGACGTCACGCGCGTCGGCCATTTCGTCCCTCAGTCTGAAATGTCGACGAAGTCTTGGCTGTGCCGGCGGCAGCGGCGCAGACCGCCGGTAGCCCAGCCCCGGCTCGTCGTCTGGCGCAAACGATGCAAACGCTCCTCCGCGCGGCGACGGTTTCGCCTCGACGCGCGTCGTTTGGAGCGCTTGCGGCGCCTTTTCCGCGGCCGCCGCTGCGGCTAGGTCTAACGCATGAACGATTTTGCGCGGCATTTGATTTACTGCTGCTGCGATTCAGGCACCAACGACGATGCGTTCGATCACCCTGCTACTGTGTTTCCATTCTGCCCTGCTACTGTTAAAGCTCATACTGAGGCCAGTTTCGCTGTGCTTCCAGTGCTGCAACCTTGACCGCTCTCTTCTAAAACTTTCGTGCCGTGCTGCTATGGCTGCAGCCCGTACACTCCGGTGTTCTCCGCACATATTCAAAGCAAAAACCCGTCCGGTCTCCGCGCAAATGTAACCAACTTAGCTATTACTCCCCACAACGCTCGCCAGCGCCGCGTCTTCGTCCGCGAACCCGTCTGGGAACAATGCCTCCTCGAGGCCCCGGATATCGGGCACGATCACATCGAAGTGCCCCGACGCCTCGAGCTTCGACGCGGCGTGGGACCCGTAGCTGCAGCCGATGGCCGCGCCGTAGCCCGCGGCGCGCGCCGCCGCGCCGTCGGTCGGGGCGTCTCCGATATAGACGCAATCCTTCGGGTCGAGGCCGAGGTCGGACGCGACGCGGAGGCAGCCCTCGGGGAACGGCTTGGCGCGCTCCACGGAGTCCGCGCCGTGGACCGACTCGAACGCGCCCCTAGCGTTGTTCACCAGCAGCACGGCCTCGGCGTACGCGACCGCGGCGTTCGTCAGCGCACCTAAAACGGCGCCGCCGTCCCGTAAGCGCTCGAGCAGCGGCCGCAGGCCCGCATAGAATCCCGCGGTCTCCGTCGACACCAGAGCAATATACTCCTTGTCGAACTCGGCACCGAGCCGGCGACCGACGTCCTCGTTGTGCTCGCCCACGGCGTGGCGCGCCATGCGCTCCGGGGTCACATAAATGCAATTGTCATGATAATCCGCTTCGCTAATGGGCGGGAACGCGTTGCGCTCCAGGACCACGTTCGTGGCGTCGAAGCCGAGCCGGAAGCTGTCGGCGAGCGTGCCATCGATGTCAAAGACCACGCCTACACGTGCCATCGGTGCGAGTCCCTCGGCGCGGCCAAGGACTGCGGCGGCGAACCACGCGAACGCAAGCCGCGGCATGCACTCCTCGAGCCTGCACAAGCTTGCAAAACGAGCGCTTTGCTCTACAGTTGCACGCGCTGCAGAGTGAGAGGCTGTGAGGCGTACGAGGTGTGTGCGGTGCTGCGTAAGAATGGGAGCACACGTACGGCTCGCGTGTCGGTCGATCAACCCAGGGGTGAAACCCGTTTTGAATGCATTTTTGCGAATTAATAAGACAAGTGCGAAGCGTCCCAGGCAGCCCGAAGACTCATCGCAGGCGAGGAACAACGTAGAAGACCCTAGAGCACAACAACATCTCCCTTGGCCCAGCGGCATAGAGAGTGGGCAGCGCTGCACGATGAGCACGGAGAGCACGGGCGCCCGATAAAAAGGCCACAGGTATACGGCAATCGAGTTCATCGTCTCGTGCTTCCGGGTCGGGAAAGCTGGCGCCTGGCACCATGCTGTGGTGGTGGTGGGCTGCATTCCTGCTACCAGAGACGCGGGGCGCCACGGTCACCTGGACCGCCGGCGCCATCGGCCGCTGGCGGGAACCCCAGTTCTGGGATTCGGGCAGCGTCCCCACGAGTTCGGATGACGTCGTTATCACCTCCGGCACGGTCTACCTCACCGAAGATAGAACAATCGCGAACCTGGAGGTGAGCGGCGGCGGCAAGGTCGTATTGGCCACGACGGAGTGTCCCGACGGCTGGGCCGTGTTAAGACGAGACGGGGACGGCAACTCCGAGGGCTGCGCGAAAGCCTTCGGCGACGCCCTCAGTTGGACCGACGCCGAGCTCGACTGTCGAGAGCGGGGCCGCGGCGGCGTGTGGCGCGCGAACTCGAGCGACACCCTGCGCGGCGTGGGCTGTTACACGAATTCGAATGGAGAGCGCAGTTGCAGGGTCGAAGATAGGGACACGTCCAACAAACAGGCGCGGGAGGCCTACACGCGCTGGCTCACTAACGGCACCGATGCCGAGCCCGGCTCGCTGCACGGCGGCTACAGGGGCCACCTCGCCTTGATTGGCGACGAGGAGACCAATCGCGTCGTGTCCATTCTTTGTGCCGAAGCGACGAACGCCACAACTCTCCGCTTCGAGAACAGTAAAGCGGAGAGCACCGGGCAGGAGATGGCTCCAGGTGCACAATCGTGCTGGATCGGCCTCAGTATGGCCCTGGAGGGCGAGTCCATGGCCCACGACGTGTTCACGCACCGGTCCTCCCAGCTACACGGTCACGGAGCCGCGTTCCCCGAGTCGGTTGCGCCGAGGCCCGGCGTTTACAACGATCTGGGCGCGCACCCGGTCCCCGAGCAGCGCAGCCACTACGACCAGTGGTCGAGCGACCAGCACGCCGACGCGGGCGACTGGGCCTGGGTCAACGAGGGCGCCGTTCCCGCCGCCTCGGACGACAGCGGCGCGCACGGGTCCTTATATAGGAGCTGGGCGCGCCACGAGCCGCGGTATCGATTGGCAGACACCTGCGCCGCGACGTTGCATCGCGGCTACGACCCCGCAAGTCAAGCTCGGGCGCGCTGGACGTCCGCCACGTGCGAGAGCCCCAAGCCCTACGTGTGTACGAGGCGAGGCACCACGGAAAAGCACACGCTGACGGTGGCGCAACTCACGCTCATAGATGGCGGAACTTTAAGGGGCGGCGGCCTCATAAGACCGACCTCCATCGTGTCCAATGAAGACGGTGTTCTAGACGGTGCAGGCTTAGAAGCGTCTTCGTTAACTACGGACCTCACCGGAAGGCACGGGGCGTGGCTCGACATCGCGGGCACCTTCACTCTGAGTGGACGACTGTTAGGCCACGGCGCGTTTGTGCTGGGCGACACGTTAGCCTTGAGTGGGGGCCGGTGCGACTGGCCCGTCTACGCGACTCGCGTGGAGGGCTCTGGTTTTTTAAGTGGTGGCGGCGACCTGAGTAGAGGCACTCTAGACAGTGCCGTGTTGACGGTGGACGGCCACTCTTTGACGTTGCGCACGCCGCCCATCGACGTGCTCCGCTTGAAAGCCGACGCCCCAGTCATCCGAGAGGACTTCGAATACGCGAAGGAAAAAGTCGTGACCGTCACGGAGCGGACCTGGCGCGACTGGCCCTCTTCTGCAGTTAGAGCCGCCGGCTTCAACCACTTGCACTTTAGGGCGTACGAGAACGAGTATTATGGCAGTGGTTATTTGAGAGGCATCGGCTCGTACGGCGACTTCAATACAAATTATGGTGCCTACCAGCGGGGGGAGCGCGATGGGCTCAAGGGCAAGCTGGAGTCGGCCTTAGGCGACAAGGACGATTTGATGGTGTTGGAGCGATCCGCGTTCGTCCTAGATGGGCGGGGCAACGGGCGCTTAGGACCAGCCCAGGGGAGCTATCGTTTATCCGCGGGGAGCGAACAGACGGCATGCATCCCCTGGCACGCCTCAGCTAAAGAATTAAGTGACGCGATCAACGCCTTGCCATCCATAAGCGGTATCGGTGGCGCGACCGTCAATAAAAGGGGCGACGGCAGCCGGCGGTGGGGCTTCGGGTTCCACTACGAGATCGCCTACGACGCCGCCGAGACTGAGACCGTGCCTCCTTTAATCTTCGACTGCGAGGGCTCGGCCTTCGCCGGGACGGTGTCGGCGGCGACGGGCAATGACTGCGGCTGCGTGGATAACGTGGCGCGGGCGCGCACGAAACCGAGTGGCACGTGCTCCTACAGCGAGGCCCCGACCTCGGCTTCGGATAATCAGGGCCACTTCCTGGTCGCTCAACACGCCGCGAAACACGGCGACCCCGGCGACTACTGCATTTCGAGGGTCTTCGGGAGCGTGGACCGCGTTGTCAGTGGCGGCGAAGCCACCGTCACCGGGTCCACCTTGGAGTTCCGGGAGGGCTGGCACCGAGTCTCGGCTACGATCCCGGCCACGATCAGAGTCAGCGGCCACCACGCGCGCGTCGACGTCGCCGCGGCGGCCGCCGTGTATGGTAGTGTGGACGTGTCCGCCGGCACCTTGACCTTCGCCGGGCCGGGCTACCGCGGGGACGACGCCGCCGCCCTGTTGTTCGCGGCGAACGACCGCGAGTGGCGCGCGGCGCTCGCGCTGCGCGAGGGGCCTTCTTTCTATCACGAGGTCATGAACGGGGCAACCCTCGCGGGCGGCGAGATCCGCCTCGCGTCCGAGCGCTTGATCGACTCCTACTCGCGGGGCGCGCCCCATGCTTCCGTCACGTTCAAAGATACCCTACAATGGACGGGCAACGGCGGTATTAGAGGTAATGGCCGCCTGGTCGTGGAGGGCGCTTGTACAATGAATACGTGCGTCAACCACACGGAATGCAACCGGACCTTATATCCAGCGCACGTCCGCGACGGCGCGCGCGTGGTTTTGAACGGCGTGTCGACCTTTACGGGCGGCGATATCGTGACGGGCGAGGGCGCCGGCCTCGACGTCGCGTCCACCCTGACGCTGAGCGGGACGGCCAGCGTGCTCGCGGCGCCGATCCCGGAGCGGGCGCCGGGCCGCCAGGAGGACCCGTTAAACGAGCGGGGCTGGTACTCGAACCCGGGCTGCGGCGATGCCTGCGCGCGGCCGCCCCTCGTCAAGATCGAGGCCGGTGGTACCCTAACGGCGACCGCAAATAATACAATCGAGGCGACGCTCTTTGCGCGGGGGACGCTCGCGGTCGCGCGCGGCGCCGCGGTGACGCTGGGCGACGGCGGCGGCGGCGACGGCACCTTCGACATCGCGGCCGGCGGCCGCGTGTCCCAGCGGAACGGGCTCCTGGATTTGGAGCGGGTTTCATTGAGGGGCGAGGGCGAGCTCGGCATCACGGGCGGCCGGCTGTTCTTGCCCGGCCCGACGCGCATCGAACCTTCCCTGAATGTGGCGGGCGGGGAAGCGGCGTTCCGGGCGCGGCGTGTTTTAATGGCCTCGGCGGACGTCACGGTCTCGAACGGGACTTTGTCTTTCCTAGCGGATGCGACAAACGGGACCCTGCACGGCCGCTTCCACCTCTCGGATTCAGGACGCGTGCGCTTCCCCGAGCGCGACTCCTACGCGGAGCCCTCGCGCTTCCACCTGTCCTGCCCTTCCAGAGAGCAGTTCCCGAACCACCCGTGCCAGGGGCCCTATACGCTGGACCGGTCCCACGTCGACGTCCGGGGCCAGATGACGTGGCGCGGCGGCACGGTGAGCGGCGGCGGCGATTTGCATCTAAGGGCGGCGTCCACGGTGAGCGACGGCGAATTGAAGATGTGGGCGCGCGTCGTGAACCACGGCGGCATGTTATTGGAGGACGGGGCGATCGTCGCGGACACGGAGGGCTACCTGGAAAACAGGGGCACCGTGGAGATGGTCGGGCCGCGCACGACCTACCGCGGCGTCACGGCGCGGCGGCCGCGCTCCGAGACGGAGGTGACGCTGCTGCACGACTGGGAGGACAACATGCTCCGCGAGGGCCGGGGCGTGAACGTCGTCGGGGACGACTCGGCGCGGACGTCGGCGCTGGGGCTGTAGGAGTAAAGGGGGGTTTTTGTGATTGCCCGTTATCGTGCGGGTTTCACAGATGGATCGATGTTGCGGGCGTTGTAGCGTCCCCCTGCAGCCGCTGCGGCTTATCCGAGCGCGTTGGCCTGCCCACAGTACCCAGCCGTATAGTGCTTCCCCACGGCGAGAAGATACGCCCGCCGCGAGCGGCACCACTCGTTCTCTCGCGCCGTACCGCGGCAGCAGACGTTATAGCCACTGTCGCGGCCGCGCCAGCGTGTGATGTTAGAGGAGCCGTCCGACGACGAGAAGTCCTCGTCGCCGCACAACACAGCCACGGATGACTCGTCCGACGACTCATCCTGCGACGAGTCGCCGCTGCGGACCGCTGCGGCGCCCAGCGGGCGCACCGGCGCCGAGTCGCTGCTGCGGACTGCGCCCGGCGGGCGCACCGGCGCCAATGTATGGCACGGGGGCACGTATGGCACGGTCGTGCTCGTAGTAGACGGCGGCGCGGAGGTCCTGTGGGAGGGAGGCGACACGTCGACGCTGGACGCGGCCGCTTACGCCGCGGCGCTCAAGTCGTATGCAAGGAGCACGCGCGCGCGAGACAAAACTACTGACGCGAAGAGGTCTCTTCCTTCTGACGACACCGCCGAGTGGTTCGCGGTCGGTGACGTCGTACTGGTCGACAGGACCGGCGCGGGCCAGTGGGGCGTGGCCCGCGTCGTCATGGTCAACGATGACGCCTACGACATCAAGTACGCGGGTACCGTTAGAACAGTGCCGGCGAACCGCGTGCAGCGGCCACTAGAGTTAGACGACAAGCTGCTGTCGCTGTGTGGTGCTCTCGTCGGAACAATATTAGAGATCTCCAAGGACGGTGTCGTCACGGTGCAGTGGGCGGAACCGCCGCGACTAACGAGACAGGGCGAGGCCGGGAGGTCGAAGCGGCAGGCCGCGAAGAAGCAGGTGTGCTACGCTCAAGCCACCCTCGTCGACGAGCCCAAACCGCTCTCGGTGGCCGACGCCCTGGCGTTCCGCACGTTGTGGCGCGAGAGGCAGCAGAGCGGCGCGGTGCCCGCCGCCGCGAGCCAACGGTCCGAGGCCGAAGAAGATTCCGACGGGGACTCTTGGGGCCCGAGTCAGGCGGCGCCTAGTCAAGACTCGGTCTCGGTGGCCGCCCGGCCGACCGCTAGGACGTTGTCGAGGGTGACGACGTCGGCGCCGTTCACGCAGGAGTCGCGGCCGTCGCCAAACGACGAGATCGATGACGACGAGCCGCCGGCGAGACCACCGGCGCCGCCCGCTGTTCCGGACTTGACGTCGCAGCGGCCGACGCCGTTATCACCTTCGCCGCCGACGCGACCACAGCTCCCGCCGGCCTCGCCGCGGGCGTCCGCGGTGCGGCCGACGTCACTATCACCTTTAGCGTCCCAGGACGACGACCAGGACGAGAACGACTGGGACCCCGAGTCCGATGACGAGGAAGGCCGCCGCGTGGCCGCGTTGTCGTCGCAAGTGGACGACCCGTCGCAGCTCGCGTTGGCGTCGCAGGATTCTCGGCTTTCTGTCATCGGAGCCGCCGCCGTCGATGGCCCGGGCACCATCGACGTCAGTGCGATCCGAGCGAGGGTCCGGGAGGCGCAGCCGGCTCGGCCGTTCGTGGCGCCGCCGCTGCCGCCGGTGCTACGTAAAATATCTTGCCGCGATCCCAATTGGTGGCGGAACGCGAAGCAGCTGAGAATTACCGGATCCGAGGAACGGCGGGAGACGCTCAATGAGCTCGACGCCGACCTGAGCTGGCTCGACGACAAGGCGCAGTACTATGACCCCGACATCCAGCGGCTGAACTGCGAGCATTACGACATCATCTTGCTTGACCGAGCGGGCAGCTTAGCTTACCAAGAGCACTTCGAGGACTCGTCTCACAACTTCTCGCGCACAGAGCTCGAGCGCAAGCACGGGCACACCGTCGTCCGTAATCCGTGCGTCGTCGCCTTCAGCACCGACAACGGCGAGCCGCTCGAGACGTTTGAAGTCGTGGCCGTCGTCGCGATCAACACGGCGACAACGCGGGCCGCGTGGGACCCCGCCACCGTCGCCGGCACCGAGGAGTTGTTGCGTACCATGCCGCGTCACCACAACCCCGCGAAGCGCGGCTCGAACACCCAGGGCGGCGGCATGTACATGATCGGCGCACCCGTGAGGCGCTGGACCGATGACGATTTGAAGAAGCGCAATAAAGGAGGCCGCGGCCGCATCGACACGTATAGGACGAACAACGCCGCCGCCGCGGAGTCGAATTATTATGGGTACATCAATCCGCTGGGCACGCTCCTGGCGATCATGGCCGCGCTCGAGGCCGCGGTTTCTCCGCGCCTCCATCGGGCGCGCCTGGCCGTCTCCGCGGCGATCAACGCGCCGGCGATCGTCGGCGGCATCTCGCGCGAGGACGCGCCGTCCGTGACGCTGGCTTGCTCTCGGGCTACGTGTCGTCGCTGCACCTGGACCGCTCGGGCAAGTGGGCCTGGGATTCGATCGCCTGGCCGCCGTATCGGGAGGCTCTGTCGGATTGGACCTTCGCGATCCCCGGCGCGGGGTTGCTCGTCGACCTGTCAGGCCCGGGCGGCGTCTACGTCACGTTGACGCGTCGCGGACTGTCTTCGGCACGCTGCGGAGCGAGATTCGCCCGAACCACGACGGCATTGGCGTCGCGGATATTTTGAAGATCAACATGCTCTCGGAGGAGGTCGTCGACGCCTTCGAGGGGGGCTGCAAAAAGAGGCCGACGCTCGGGGCGCATAACTTAAGATAATCTATTATGCCAGTGCCCCACCAGTCGCCGCCGCACCTCCACCACGCGATAGAGCGCAGTACCGGGGGCACTGTTCCCGGTGCTGATGCTTCCAATCCTGGCGTTGGCAAGCTTGTGAGCAGTAGAGCGCCATTTTGCACCGGCCGCACCGCGAGAAGGGGGTCGTTCCCTCACCTTGGCGCTTCGGGCAGCCCATCGCGCTGCATTCGAGGTTTCCCGCGCCGTCGACGTCCGTGACCCCCACGACGCTAAAGGGCGTCCGGCTCGGCCCCGCACGTTCCATGGCCTCGATGTCATCGCAAGCGCCAAAGTACGTAACCTTCCGCCCAGCCTCCAACAGCATCGTGACCGCGCAATGAGTCGCGTCGGCGAGGCCCTCGGGCGCGCCGGTCGTCCAGAGCGGCGCCGACGGCGATGCCTGCCGCGCGCACCGCGGCAGCCGCGCGACGGCCCTCACTGCGGTCAGTCCGTTCTGGAGGTGGTTCATCATGCCTTCTAAATAGGCATCGCCTTTGATGGCCTCGGCGAGGTCGCTGGCGGCGGCCTTGTTCGTGCTATACGTGTCGACCGAAACGACACGCTCGCGGCAGAGTGGGCACTTCCCGAGCTTCCGGGCGCACGTACCGCAAACTTTGTGCCGGCACGGTTGTAGGCACGCGTCCAGCTGCGTCGTCTCTAGGCAAACGCAGCACGTGTCACGGGCCGCGACGACGGGCGCTAGCGCCTTTCCCATCAGGTAGCGGTCGTCGGTCGTCGCATACGTGAGATGCACGCACGCGACGCGCCCACACAAGACGCGGGGGCTCGCTCCGATCTCGATACCGACAAAGGCGAGTCCCTTACCGCCGCCGTCATATGTCGTCATCGCTAGGACCTCATCCCACGGACGCGTCGCGATATATGAATCATCGACGTTATCGGACGCGCACTGGACACCCTCGAGGCCCAGCACCCGTTTTACGTAGTCGTGTCCCTCTGCAAACGCGGCGTAGACGGGGATGGAGAAGAGCGCGCGCAGGCCGCATGCCCACTCCATCAGCCGAATCCCGACCGCGGGCTCCAAGCGCCGGCGCGTGGCCTCTTCCGAGAGCGCCGGTTCGCCCGGGTCGCCAAACCAGGCACCAGCCGTGACCGAGAACACTGGATCGGACATGAGCGCATGCATCGCCTCTGTGCCCCCAAAAATACCCTCAACGTCCGCCGCCGAAAACAACTGCAAAAGCATGCGCATTGGCCACGTCCCCGTACCGCGGCGGATAAAGCCCGACGCCCCTAGGTGCGACGCCGCCGCGCAGATCTCTAAAGCGCCGCGCGCCCCGGCGAGCACGACCTCCAATTCCTGCTCCCATGACTCGAACGTGGCAAAATCGCCGCTCTCGCCCTCGGCCAGGCGGAGCTCCTCGATGGCGTTGTGCGAGTACTGAACCGTCGACATGAACCAGCAAAGGCGCTTGGCGGGCTCGAGTGCGCGCGCGACGGCGCGGATGCGCGCGCTCAGGGCCACGGCGGTGCCCGCGTGGCCGGTGATGTGCACTAGTAGGTCTTCGCGTCGTAGAGCGTCTTGCACCGACCCCACCGTCGGTACTAAGTGGTCTTCAATACTATCCCAGGGCACATCGTGCGCAACGTAAGGCGCGTAGGCGTCGCGCAGACTCGTCCCGTCGGCGGGCTGCTGAAGGATAACGCTATAAGTGAACTGGTGGCGATTTAGCTGCTCGCGCTGGATCCGCTCTTGAATCGCATCGCGCGCCGCTTCGATCGCACGATCCTCAACGGCATCGTCGGGCGAGGCGTACTGCCACCAGAGCGCACGCCGGGCGAGCGCGCGCGCGTCGGCGCGTAATGTGAACGGTGCGAGCGCCGGTTCGGCCAGGAGCTTGCCCTGCAGCGTGGCCACGGCGATTTTAAAGCTTTTCTCGCGCAGCCGCTCGGGGAGCTCCCGTCCGGCCATCATCGGGCACATGATGAGCTCCGTGATCTTCGGCAGCATCCGCTCCGCGAACGCCGCGGTATCTCCGCCCCCGCTCGGCAGCAACGCGTAGGCCGCGTCGCCGAGACCCAGCACAAACTCGGGGTAGAACTGCGTAATCGCACACATCAGGATCTCTTGGGCTTGACCGTCGACGTCGGGATCGTCGAACGGCAATTTTGCGCACAGAGCTTGTATGACGCGCTCGAAGTCGCCCGCGCCCAGCAGCGGTTTCGAGACCTCGCGGCAGCGCAAGATGAGGTCGTCGACGTCGCGGCACGCCGGCTGCGTCTCGCGCGCCGCCGTTATGACGGCGTTGATCATGTTCGGCGCCAGCGTCGCGTAGAGCTCGGCGTACCCTAAACGGAGCCGCCAGGACAGGATCGTACTGTTCGGCGTAAAGCCTTCCGTCGTGCGGATCGTATCGGTATCATCGTTCTCGCTCATTATGTATAGATCAGCGTCGAGTCCTGGCTGCCCTAGGCTGCCCAAGCGGCCGAATGTGAGCACTGATTCAAACCCGTGCGCAAAACCCGAACCCGAACCCTCCAGGATAAAAAAAACAGGTGCACCTGCGCACTCGCGCAATTGGTGCGCCGTGCTTTGCAAGATCCCGAGGCTCGCTGCACCGCAGCGATCGACCGCTGCAAGCGCTGCACCCAACGCCATCGATGCGACACCTGCTCCTCCTCTTGCCGCTGGCCGCGAGCCTCGCACCCAACGAGCAGATCGCGCGCCTGCTGACGCTGGGCGGCATCGATGGCGGGGCGACGGGTTTCCACGAGCTCGAGTCCGGCTTTTGCAACACCGTCTACAAAGTCGACACGCGCGAGAAGCCGGTCGTCGTCAAGCTTTATTCGGCCATGGCAAAAGCAAGGTGCGCCCCGGCCTGCCGGGGCGTCGTCGACGAGGCCGTCGGCAACGCGGGTTTGGGGCCCCGGATCCACGTGCGCACGGATGACGCCCTGGTGGCCGAGTTCGTCGACGGCGACACCTTGACGGAGCGCGACTTGAAAGATGCGCAGTGCGCGTTGGCCATTGCGCCAACACTCGCCCAGCTGCACGCGTTGCCGATACCGCCGCCGCTACCTCATACACCGGCGGCGCTCTGGGTCGGCGTGGACGCGATGCTAAATGGCGGCGGCGACGCCCTCGACGCGGACAAACTGCGACGAGAAGCAGCTAGGATGCGCCATGCCGTCGAGCAGTGCACCAAGGCCGACGTGCTGGGCCACGGCGACCTCAAGCCGTCCAACGTCATGCGGCTGCGGAACGGCGGTTATACATTGATCGACTTCGAACTGGCCGGACCGAACTACCGCGGCTACGACATCTTCAAGCTCTTCCGGACGAACTCGCTGCCGGCCGCGTCCGACGAGAGCCTGCTAGACTTCGTGGAGGCCTACCTCGGAAAGGACGCGGATAAACGCGCCGCCGACGCGTGCCTGCTGGAGACGAAGCTCTTCGAGCCCCTCACGTGGCTCGAGGCGGCCATCTTCTTCTCCTACTCTGCGGCCATGCTCCCGGACAAGCGCGCCGAGATGGCGGCCCTGGCGCGGGACCGCTGGGCCGCCTACGAGGACTGCGCCGGCGCGGGCTTCGACGCGGCCGTGCGGAACGTCGCGCGATAATAATAAACTTAGTCACACATGCTCGAAGCCCCGCTTGTGGTGCCGGAGCCCTGGCCGCCGCTCCCCTTTTCGCACACCTGCGCCAGGGTCGTGAGGCGCCTCGGCGCGTGCGCGCTTACAACTCCGCGGAGATACCCTGGCAGCTGAGCATCTCCATCGTGAACACCAACACGGAGTTGGCCGGGATGTCGGCGCCCATGGCCCGGCCGCCGTAGGCGATCTCCGGCGGGCACACGAGCTCCCACTTCGCGCCGACGCGCATCTTCTGCATGGCTTCCGTCCAGGCCGAGATGACCTGCTTTGGCGCGAAGGTCGTGGGCTGGCCGCGGGCGTAGCTCGAGTCGAAGGTCTTGCCCTTCGGGTAGTTCGTGGCCGTTCTACCTTCGTAGTGGCACGAGCACGGCGTCCCCAGCTCGGGCGAGCCGCCGGCGCCGTCCGCGAGCACGCGGTACATGAGGCCCGACTCTGTCGTGAAGGTTTTCTCGTCCTTGGCGTACTCCTCGAGGAATTTTACTTCCCCAGCGTTCGCGGCCGTCTTCTTGACGGCTGCCAAGGCGCTGGGGAGCAATAAGGCGAGGACGGCGAGCTTCATTTTGAGACCTGCGGCGGCGGACCGTGTGACAACGCGTCGATGGCGTGTCGAGAGACGGAGCGTCGACTGTGTATCGTCCCCGCAGGCGCCGGGCCCTGGTCGCTGGTCGTGCGACTGCAACGCAGCAACGACGCGTGCGCGACGACGACGTCACATGTCGGGGCTGGCAGCCAAAGCAGCCAAATTGAGGCGGAGCGTCTCCGCGCGTGCGAACAATTGCATCCGCAGCATGCCAAGATTGATTGAAAGGTGTGTGGCGACGGCTAGACCTGCTGTGCTACGGGAGAGCCGATACAAGTTTGACACGCGTCGAAAACCCGTTAATAAATAAAAGCGCCCCCGCCGTTTTGGGGTTGAATGCCGCGGTAGCAGTGCCCTCTGTTCTTGTGTAGGCGCAGTGACATCACTTGCCACTGCTGCAGCGCTTTACCAAGCATAGTGCAGCACCAGAGACACCGCTGCCACTAACTCATACTTTTGTGGGGAGAGCTGCAGGCTGCACCTAGCATGGCGCGGCTGCTTCTCCTCTGCGTCGCCGCGAGCAGCGCCTTCGTACAATTGGCGCCGCGCCGCCTGGCACAGACGCTGCACGCCAAGAAGAAGAAAGAAAATAAGTTCAAGAAGCCGAGCGGCCAGCCCAAGCAAGAAAAAAAAAAGGTCCAGGAGGAGCGCTTCAACGAGGCCACGAAGCAGTACATGTTCACGCTGGCGGGCTGCACCAAGAAGACCCCCGACGCGCAGCGGACCATTCTTGATAGTGTTGATTTGTGCTTTTTTCCGGGCGCGAAGATCGGCGTCGTGGGCCAGAACGGCTCCGGGAAGTCCACCCTCCTGAAGATCATGGCCGGCGTGGACGACGCCTACGACGGCACGGCGCAGCAGTGCCCCGGTGCCAGTGTGGGCTACTTGGCCCAGGAGCCGACGCTCGAGGGCACGACGGTAGACGACGCTTTAGCCCCCGCCATCGCCAAGCAAAAAGGTGTCTTGGACAAGTTCAACGAGCTTTCATTATCCCTGGGGGACCTGGAGGGCGACGCCATGGACGCCGCGATGGAAGAGTTAGGAAAAATCCAGGATCAAATCGACGCCGGCGACCTGTGGGACCTGGACCGGAGAGTGGACGTGGCCTGCCAGGCGTTGCGGTGCCCGCCGCGGGACACGGTAACTTCCGTCTTGTCGGGCGGCGAAAAGCGGCGCGTGGCGTTATGTCGCTTACTCTTGGAGAGCCACGATTTGCTGTTACTGGACGAGCCCACGAACCACCTGGACGCGGAGAGCGTGCTGTGGTTGGAACGGTACCTGGCCGAGTTCAAGGGGACCGTGGTGACGGTCACGCACGACCGCTATTTCCTGGAAAACATTTCGGAATGGATCCTGGAGCTAGACAACGGCAAGGGCCTGCCGTTCGAAGGGTCTTATGGCGAGTGGCTCGCCGCTAAATCACAGAAACGCGCCGAGAGCAAGAAGGGCGCGGACACCGCCAGTCGGGCGGCCGATAAAGAGCTCGAGTTTCTCAGGAGCGCCAAGGCCGGGTCCAAGAACAAGGCCCGCTTGAAGTCCTACGATGCGTTGGTGGATGCCGCCCGTCAAGTGGACGACGCGTCGGTGGGCGCCGGGGCGATCTGGATTCCTCCTGGGCCGCGGCTGGGCGAAGAAGTCATTGTGGCGGAACATTTGCGGAAGGAGCTTGGTGGTCGCGTTCTCATCGACGATTTGAGTTTCGAGGTGCCCAGAGCATCGGTGGTGGGCATCGTCGGGGCGAACGGCGCCGGCAAGTCGACTCTGGTCAAGATGCTCACGGGCCAGGAGCCCGTGAGCGGTGGTGAAGTAAGAGTGGGCGGCACGGTCAAGCTGGCCTCGGTGGACCAAGCGAGAGACGACCTCGACGCCAAGGCCGGACAGACGGTGTTTGAAGCCATCGCCGGGGAACGGGAGACCCTGGACCTCGGCGAGCGCAGCGTGAACGCGCGGGCCTTCGTGTCGTCCTTCGGCTTCCGCTCGCGCGAGCAGTCGAAGAAGATCAAGGACCTGAGCGGCGGCGAGCGGAACCGGGCGCAGATGGCCACCGCGGTGCTCGAGAACGGCAACGTTTTAGTTCTTGACGAGCCCACCAATGACTTAGACGTAGGCACGCTGCGCGCGCTGGAGGAGGCGATCCTAGGCTTCGCGGGCACCGTTTTGGTCGTGTCGCACGACCGCTTCTTCCTGGACCGCGTCGCGACGCACATCCTGGCCTTCGAAGGGGACTCGCACGTCGAGGTCTTCAACGGCAACTGGGCCGAGTACGCGGCGAACCGGCTCGAGCGCGGCCTCGGCGACGAGGTTTCGAACTTCAAGTACCGGAAGCTCGTGGAGGCGTAATTGTTGAGTAGCAGAGAGTCCACAGTCGCGGCTGGTCCTTGGGGGGCATTCAGGTGCGCCTCAAATCGACAGCGCACCCCGTGCTGCTTAAAACCCGCACGATCGATGGGTGGCAGGCCAGCTTGCATGGGCTTGGGTTTTCTTTGCACTATCGTGGTACTTACCACCCGATCCGTAAAGATGAAGTCCATAGTTGTTGCGCTGGCTCTGGCCGCCAATGCTCAAGCTTTCGACATAGATTGGTCGGACACTTTGACTTACTTAGACCTTGCGGCGTCGCAAGCAGTGCACGAATCATCTTCTCGGCGCCCATCACTGTTTATTTGCACACAGGTCCAACGAGAAGACGATCACCTTCAATTGGCGCGGAAGCCACAACGTCTACAAGATGCCGTCCGAGGTGGCGATGCTCTCGTGCGACTTCTCCGACGCCATCGAGATCGCGCCCACGAGCAACGGCGGCTCCGTGACGGTGGACGCGCCCGCCGCCGGCGAGTCGGACTACTACGCCGACTCGCCTACAGCGGGCGGCGGCAACTGCAAAGACGGCCAGTACGTCGAGATCTTTGGTGGCGGTGATAATGATAAGATGAACATCGTCGAGACCGTGGCCAGCATGCCCGAGACATTCTCGACGCTCGTCGGCCTCTCACAAAAGGCGGACCTCGTCGACACCCTCTCCAACCAAGGGGTGCGTGGGTTCACGGTCTTCGCGCCGACGAACGACACCTTCGCGAAGATCGACGCGGCCACGCTCGAGTCCTTGGCCCAGCCTGAGAACAAGGACCAGCTCGCGGACATCCTCAAGTACCACGTGCTCGAGGGCCGAGTGTTTGCGGTCGACCTCTCCGTCGACTTTTCAGTACTCGGCCCTTTCAGTATCCCCTCGCTCGAGGGCGCGGACATCGAAGTCACGAGCATGACGCCCCCTACGATCAACGATGCGGAGGTGACCGACGCCGACGTGCTGGCGAGCAATGGCGTGATCCACGTCATCGACACCGTGCTGCGCATTCCGCCGTCCGGCGAGCCGACGGACAGCGACGGCGCGCTCGGCAAGGCCGTCGGCGTCGCCGCCGGAGCGGCCGCGCTCGTCGCCGCGCTCCTCTAGTAAGGGCCCGGCCCCACCACGGCGCTCGCATGTGGCGCCATGGTGCCACTCCCTAGCAACCCCCCCCCCACTTTAAAACTATGGTTTGATATACCAGGACGTGCGCGTGCCCCCCCCCTCAGCGCGTTTGAGTGACGTATAACACATCGGACCGACGTTACGAGTCAAGCGCCGTGCGCCGGGAGAAGGGCCGGCCTAGAAGAAGAGTCCCAGCTCACACTACTTACCTCGCCACGGCCACGGTCACCTGCCCCACGCCGACGATGTTCCGCACGTGCGGCAGGCGCGCGATGCGGTCCCGCTCCGCGTCCGAGAGGCGGTACTCGCCCTTAGATTCGAGGGCGACCTTGTACCAACCCCGCGCCAGGTTGAGGTGGTCCGGGATCTGCGGCGCCGCATTCAAATCGTTGCCCGACGCCTTGCACAGGACGTCGAAGGCCGCCTGGGCGTCCAGGGCGTCGTAGTAGTGCAGCTGGCCGAGCGCCGCGGCCGCGGCCGCGACGCCGCCGCGCGCCGACAGCGTCAGCGCCTCCAGCGCGAGGAGCCGCTCCGGGGTGTCGTCCCGGTACTCGAGCTTCTCCCGGTATCTATCTAATGCGTACTTGCCGACGAGCGCGCGCGCCAGGGACGCGTGCGGCCCCTCGGGTTTCTTTGCCAGCAGCGCCCGCAAGCGCCCGTGCTCCTTGGCGGGATCGCCCGTCCCTTTCTCCCCACACGTGCGGCAGGGCGTGCTGGCGCCCACCGCCACCAGGGCCTCGCAGTTATCAATTTCGGTGAGGGCCCCGCAGCACGCGCAGAGGCTCCGGGTCCTTCTTGGCGGCACGCACCGCTTCCGGTGGTTTGGCCAGGCCTTCCGCTGGCAGTCGACGGAACAGTACGCGACCTGCTTACACTTTGAACACCGTAGTACCTTCCGGCAGGCCTGCTCGCAGGACGCGCAGAACAGCACCGCCTTGGGCGCGGGCGTCCTGGGCGCTGCTGTTTTCGAGGTGTTGCCTCTTATGGGCACCTGCACGCCCGCGATCTCGACCGTGGCGGGCTCCATGGCTCTATGCAATGCAATTCGTGCTGCCTCTGCTTGCTGGCCCAGCTTGCTGGTCCGCTCTGATTTGCTTCGATGCGTTTGTTCTTATGTGGGCTGCCTCTCGTTGTGGCGCGATTAAGTGCCGCTCCGATGGCAGGCAGTGCAAGTTTGTCTGCTGCTGCCAAACCCGTACGCTTGAAATCCACGTTGGCGCGGCGCGCGACTCAGCAGCAGGTGGTCAAGACCTCCACGAGTCCCAACTCCGGTTGGGGGCTAGAGTCATTTTGTGCTCAGCGGCCCCAGCCTGCAGCCGAGCACCGAATAGGACTCCTCCGTACGGGCCTCGGCGCGCAGAGGAGCGTGAAGGGCTGTTTTTGATTAGCTCGACGCACATCTCGACGCAAAACGCGCTGTCCGCAGCCGTTCAAGGCCTCAAATCACCAGCCGGAGAGCCAAATACGCTTAAAACACGATGGGCGCCGAGCCTCAACTCGACCTGCCGGCCCCGCCGGACACGCGGAAGCGCGACGCGGCGGGCCAGAGCCGCACGAAGCACAGCCCCTACAGAGCGGGGCAACGAGTAGACGTCCTGGACACGGTGCGGAAGTGGGCCGAGGCCGACGTCATCAAAGTAGACGCCGCGGGGCGGAGGATTAAAATAGCCTACGTGGGCTGGAGCGCCAAGTGGGACGAGTGGCTTCCGTGGGACGACGCGCGCGTGACAACCCACCACGCGGAGACTAATGTCCCAAGTGCGCGGCCGAAAATGGGCCAGCGCGTTGAAGCAAAAGATGACCGCGGCCAGTGGCTGGAAGCAGAAGTTCTCGAGACGCGGGACGACGCCGCGTTCTGCCACTACAAGGGCTTCCATCGAAAGTTCGACGAATGGATTCCGCTGGGCACGAGTCGTCTAAGAGCCTTCGGCTCCACCAGACCGAAACGGGAGGTGGAGGCCGACGATCTTAAAGATAGAGCGCGGAGCTGCGACAGCGACGACCTCGTGGAGGTGTTGGGCGTGAAGGGTCCGAAGCGACGGGAGCGCCGGGTGCAGGGCGACGTGTTCGAGAGATATAGACGGTCGTTGCAACGGCGGGGCCTCCGCGTGGTCAGTATCGAGGGCGACGGGAACTGCCTCTTCCGCAGCGTCAGTCACCAAGTCTACGGCGACGACCGGCACCACGCGTTGAGCAGGCGCGCCTGCGCCGACTACATGGAAGTAGAAAACCAGTTCTTCCAGTCCTTCGTGGAAGGTTATAACGAAGAGTTCGCGCGGTACATCGCCGAGAAGCGCCAAAACGGCGCGTGGGGCGACGAGCCGGAGATCCAGGCGCTCTGCGAGTTGTACGACCGGCCCTGCGAGGTGTGGGCCTACGACTTGAACGTGGATTCGCGCAAGGGCGGCGGGGCCCGCATCCTGCGGACCTTTCATTCCGAAGCGCGGGGCGGGAGCGTCATGCGCCTGTCCTATTATGGGGGAGGGCACTACGACTCCCTCGTGGACGACCGTAACGAACGGAGCCCCGCGGGCCCGCCGGGGCGGCGCGAAGACTACGCGCTGGAGAGCGCGCGGCGGCAGCAGGCGAACGGCGACGCGGGGCAAGCGTTGGCTGTTTCCGACGCCGAGGCGACGGAGCGCGAAGCCGTCGCGCAGGCGCTGAGCACGTCGCGCGCCGCCTACGACGGCGCGTCCGACCTTGAAAATGCGCTGCGGGCATCTTTAAGTGCCCAGCGCGAGGTCGAGGAGACCGCCTTGCAGAACACGCTGGACGCCCACGCCCTGCGCGCGTCCGAGGACGACGATTTAACAAGGGCCATCGCCCTGTCGCAGGACGCCGCACCGCAGCACGGGGACGCCGAGCTCGCGGCGGCCATCGACCTTTCGGCCACGAACGCGGCGGCAGGCGACGACTTCCTCCTCGCGCAGGCGCTCGCGGCGTCCATCGAGGACACGTGAGCGCCCGCCCCCCCCCCGCCCCATGTTTTAAGCCAGTTTCAAGAACCCAGGCGCCATCGGCGCGACGCGTAAGGCACACACGCTTAAGGGGGGAGGCCCTACTACGCAGAAGCGGGCGCGTGCGCCAGCAGCTCGCCCTTGACCTCGTCGTTCTCCTCGGCCCACTGCGCCTCTAGTAACCCGAGCGTCTCGTCCGCGGCCGGATCCAAGTCGCGCGAGTCGGGCAGCTCCGCCTTGGCCACGAGCGCCGCGCCGCGCTCGCGAACGTAGTAAATGAAGGGCTTGAGGCGGAGCTGCTTCGGCTCCACGCTTAACCAAGGCCGTGGCGACGAGCGGTTCGACAGGCCCCGGATCTCCTTCTCGAGGCGCTTGTACTCCAAGGAGGCCGAGGACTCCTCGCGGCGCGCCTGCTTCAAACGCGGTTCTAAGGCCTTGAGCTCGGCTTCGATGACGTGGGCCGGTCGGACCGCTCGCTTCTTGTCCAATCTACGCTGCTCCTGGCGCTCCCTCGAGGCTCTCACAGTTTCGCACTTGTTCCGTAAGGAAGCACATCTAGAAGCCAAATCAGAAGCAGACGCGCCCATGATGCGCCTATCGAACAAGAACCGGTCCGTGGACCGCATCGCCGCACTTAATGCATGCCCGTCCGTGTCCTTCAATAGGTAGGAAGCGGTCAAGAGGAACCGATCCTCCGAACGGGTATAGGGTCGTTCGTCGTCCCGAATCTGGCACGCCGGCCCGCCCCCATCGATCGGCAGCGCATCCAACGCATTCCCATCATCAATGGACGTCTGCACGAGTTCCGCGAAGGCTCCCTCGTTGTTCTTCTGGTCGATGGCGGCCTTCTCGCCCCGCTCGATCTGCCGGCACGCGCGCGTGTATTCCGCCGGGTTGCGCCAGGTCTTGGCTTTCTGTTTATCATAAAAAGCGGTGTGGAAGGCCTTGATCTCCTTCAGGGTCAGGTCGGGCGAACTTTTTTGTAAACCTTTGGTGATGTTTTCATGATCTTGTCTCCCGTGGTTGGCGCTCAGGCGCCGCCACTGCATGAAGCGCTCCTTCGTCCAGTGCCTAAACCCGGCTTCCAGTAACTTCTTCTTCTCAGCCGCCACAGTTGCATCGAGGACGCCGGTCTCCGTCGCGGCTTTATAGGCGGCTTGATCGTCGAGCAACGCCGTGAACGCGTCTGTTTCCACCTTCCCGATCTCCTCCAGCCGCGTCACGTCCAGAAAGGCCCAGTCGTCTAAGCGAGGCATCCGGTGCTTGGGCGGCACGGGGTGCTTCTTCTTGGCCGCTTCCCGGGCCTGGTACTCCTGGGCGTTGACCACCGCTTGCGCGTTGTACGCGGATTTCTTTCTTTCCCCGGGCCCTTCCAGGGAAGACACCGTGGCCGCCGTCTTTAAAGCATCCAAGTCCTGCTTGTTCCGGTCGGCGTAGTTGATGCCCTCGAAGGTCTGGGTGTACTGGCCGCCGTCCAACTTGAAGTCCAACATATCTCCCTTGTCATCGGTCTGGAGCTTGTCGTCGAGGAGTTTCGTTCGTTCCCGGCCTCTCTCTAATATAACATCCAGGTCTTCGTCCTTCATGTCCGGGGCGTCGGCTCGGAAAATGGCCGACGCGCCGAACGTCACCGCTTCCAGTAACTCGTTCTTGTCGGGGCCCATGGGTTTCTTCTGGTGGTCCAATCGCCCCTGCTGCACGATCATGGCGTCTAGCTTTAATTTCTTCTTGGCTCGCTCTACTATTTTTTCTTCTATGGTATCCGCCGTCACCAATCTGTAGACGTGCACGGGTTTCGTCTGCCCAATCCGGTGGCATCTATCCATGGCCTGCAGGTCCGCCTGGGGGTTCCAGTCCGAATCGAAGAGAATACACGTGTCGGCCGTTTGTAAATTAATCCCGAGACCGCCCGCGCGCGTCGACAAAAGGAACACGAACAAAGGAGAATTGGGCCTATTGTACTCCTGGATGTACTCGTCCCGCTCCTCGTAGGACGTATTGCCGTCGATGCGGCAGAACTCGTACTTGCGCATGGCCATGACGTCCTCCAGGACGTCCAACAGAGCCGTCATCTGCGAGAAGATCAATACGCGGTGGCCCCGCTGCTTCAGGCGCGAGAGCAACTTGTCTAACAGCTTCAACTTGCCGCACGCGTCGATGACGTGCACGCCCAGCGGGTCCTGGGTCCGGTCTTCCACGCCCTGGAACAGGTAGGGGTGGTTGCAGCACTTGCGCAGTTGCATCGCGATGTTCGCGACGGACGCGCGGGAGACCCCACCTTCGGAGTTACCTAATAAAGACGCGTCCCGTTTCAAAAGACTCTTGTAGACGTCCTTCTGGGTCGTCGTTAATTTGGCGAATAAAATGGTCTCGGTCTTGGGCGGCATGCTCTTCTCCACGTCCGCTTTGAGGCGCCGTAACACGAAGGGTCTTAATAACTTGTGCAATTGCGTGATCATGGTCTTCTTGGCGTCGTCATCATCCACGTCCAAGTCGAACCACTCGTCGAACTGGTCGGAACTCGCGAAGACGTCCGGCAGTAAAAAATTCAACAACGCCCAGAGCTCGTGGAGGTTGTTCTGGAGGGGCGTGCCCGTCACCAATAAGCGGCGCTCCGCTCGTAACGATCTAGCGGTCCTCGCAAATAGAGAAGCTTCGTTCTTGATGCGGTGGGCTTCGTCAATGACGACGAAGCGCCAACTCACCTTCTCCAACGATTTCTGCTCGGCGTTGGCCACCTCGTAGGTCGTGATGACCACGTCGTAGTTGCGCGTGGACGCCCCTAATCGCAAGACGTCTTTGACGAAGGACACTCGGTCCGGCTTGGGCCCGTGAAATCGCACGGCGCGGATCTCGGGGCACCATCTTTTAAATTCGTTCATCCAGTTCCCCAAGGTACTTTTGGGCACGAGGATCAAGTGCGGCCCGGCGATGTTTCGCGCCTCTCTTAACCATGCCAACATAGAAATGGTCTGTAACGTTTTCCCCAGGCCCATCTCGTCGGCCAAAATACCGTTCATGCCGTGGTCGTGCAAGCGAATCATCCAGTTCAGGCCTTCTAGTTGATACGGACGCATCTGGCCGCCCTTAATATTGGACGGCTGGAAAGAGAGCCTTGTAGTGGTCTCCTTCTCCTCCTCCTTGTCCTCGAGGTCGTCCTCCTCCAAGGTCCTTGCGCGCCTTTTGACGGGCGACTTCACCTCTTCCTTGGTCTTGGCCGCGGCCGTGACGCCGGCGCCGAAGTGCCCGAAAATGTCCGACTGGGCCAATAAAAACTTCAAGCGCGCCTGGGCCGCGTCGGCTAATCGGCCATCTAAAGCTTCTCTTTCCGTGTCCATGCGCTCTTCGCGTTCGCCCCGTTCGCTCAACTTCGCGGTCCGCGCCTTTTGCTGCTCTTGACTCAGGACGCGGGGCGCCCGCTTCTTCTTCTCCTTGGGCGCCTCGGACACGGGCGCGGCGGCCCGCTTCGTGCCCCGGCCGCCGCCCTCCTGGTCGGCGCGCTTGGCCTCCTGCTCCTGCAAAGCCTCGGCGTCTCTCGCGGCGGACGCATCCTCGTGGCGCTTCTTGTCCTTGACCGCCTGGGCCTCGTAGGGGGCCTTGCCCTTCTCATCGAGGGCCTTCCAGTCGGCGCTGATCTCCTTCATGCGCTCGCCTGCGGGGAATTCAAATGACGGCGCGCGGCGCTATCGAGACGTGGGGCGCCGGGGACGTACCGAGGGGCTGGCCGCTCATCTTCTTGTGCATGGCTTGCTGGAAGAAGGCGTAGGCGCCCTTGGCCTTGGGGATCTCGGCCATCTTGCTTTGCTGCCTTTGGACGGTGGGTCAGCAAAAGGCTACAGTACTCCGTGAATACGGGGTGGCAGCCGTTGCGTGGCTCGTAGGACGTCCGGTAGGGCTGTCAGAACTCGCCAGACGAAGCGCTGTTGGTCTCGCGGCGTTGCGGACTTGCAACACACAGCGAGCAAGTGACAAAGTCAAATGAGCGCGACAACGCACAACCCGTTTTGTTTCGATTTCGAAACCGGAGACCTCTGAAAAAGCCCCCGAGCTGCCCATATTTTCGCGGAAGTGTACCTGACAAGCCTAGCCGGCGACTGGTCTCGGCCCCGGTCGGCGGCGCAACTCCCGACACACCGCGGGCGCCCGACTGCAAAGAGGGGTCGACACCCAAAATACGGTGCCGACGCGATATTCGCTGTCACCACAATTTTAGTTATTCCTCCACAGAAGGCGGGGAGATTCCGGGCAGCGGCACGACGAACAGGGCCCCGGGCACGGTGCCGGCGGGGACCGTCACAGTAATTTTTTCCCCGTGCTCGGCGCGCGCACGCGTAATTTCGACCCGGGGCCTGTGTCGGCGGGGACCACGACGCCGAAGTCCTGCTCCTTTTTTTGTGCGCCGAAGGTAAACCACGAGAGCGGCGACGGCGGCACCGGTGACTCCTCAACCTCCGCGTCGCACCTTGATGCCGTGGCTCGCGCCCAGTCCGCCGCGTACGCGTCGACCTCGAAGGTGGCAAGCCAGGGCGGGTCCGCCGTGAGCAGGGCCGCGAGCGTGGCGTCCATACGCGCGACGGGGTCGTCTCCTCTGGCGCCGCGCGCGCATGCCGCGAGCAGGGTGAGGGTCACTTGGGAGAAATGCATGGTTGGCCCACGCGCGTCGACCACGCGTCGACCGACGGACTGTGTAGAGCCGAACCCAGGTGGCGGCATCCACTCGTCTTTTCCGCGTGAGTAACCCCGCGTACACATTTGCCAAAACTTGGCAAAAGTCACGGGTTTTTCACAGTGGCAATCTGAACCAGCCGGACCGCAGAGCCTCAACACGCCGGATACAGACCAACGTTCATCACAAACTGCGCCGCCTGCGCCGCCCCACTGGCCCACGACGCCCCGCGATGTGTGCGGTGCAAAACGAGATACTGCAATTCGACTTACAAAGAAGTCAAGACACTAATGCGCAAAATGATACCTGTAACGCGACGCGTTCTCGGCGAGGCCAGTGAAAATACGCTCAAGATGAGATGGGTTTACGCGCAGTCGCTCTACATGGACAACAGCGCGACTCTTGACGACCTTTTCGAGGCCGTGACGACGCTCGAGGAGACGGAGTTGACCGCGCGGCGCGTGTTCGGTGGCGCCCACCCGCTCGCGGTGGATATTGAGACGTGCTTGCGACATTCGCGTGCCGTACTCGGCGCCCGCGACACGCCGCCGCCGGGGAGTGCCTAAATAAGCCTCCGAGTCAGCGGCTTCATAGATTCACGCATCATAGATTCCACCTAGATAGCAGAAATTAAGACCTCACATAGCTCATTACCCGTACCCCCCCGCCACGGCCTGGAACCGCGGCCGCGCAGCGCCCGGCGCGCGCGACGACTTGAACCCGCACGCGCCGGCCCGCCGCGGCGCCGTCTCGTTCAAGGCGTCCACATCATCATAAAATAATGCCAGCGTCACGTTCGCGGGGATGGACGTGTCCGCCCGGCCCTTGCTGGCGATGTACCGCCCGTACGCGTCGTCGACGACGCGCAGGTTGACGACGACGAGGGGCCCCGCCATGCCCAAAGGTACGAAGTAGGGCTGCGAGCCCTTCCTTGATTTCTTCGTGGCCGCCTTCAGCGACGCGAACGTGAGACTCTGGGGGCGCCACCTTCCATCCAACTTCGGGCAGTAGTAGACGCGCAGCGGGCACGCGGGCCCGTCCAATTCCGGCTGTAACAAAGCCAGTTCGTCCGTCGCGACCTTTTCCAAATCCTTGCGCCGGACCTTCAAAAAGACCGCCGCGACGGCTCTGAGATAGTTCGTCTCGCGCGGGGCTAGCGTCTCCGCGTCGTCGTCGGCGGAGAACGCCGCCGCGGCGATGGTCCCCGCCTCGCTCGCGGTCGCGGCGGCCAGCGCCGCGACCCTTGCTTTCTGCACGAACTTGTCGTAGGGCAGCTGCGGCCTTAACATGAACTGGTAGAGGAATCGCTCCGAGCGCGTCTCGTCCGGGGCCCGCGCCCAGCTCCGCACGTTCAATCTGTTAAACGCGGGCTCGTCCGGATAGGCCTGGTCGACGGCCCCGTCCTCCAACACTGGGACGAAGTACGGCGTCCGCTTCAGCGTGAAGGAACTCCGCGCTTTCTTGAGTTGCGGGGGAAAGTCCCGTAACACACTCCGCGGCAGGAGAAGGGTGTCGGGTTTCGTAAGGATGCGCCCCGTCTTCAGGGACGCTGTGGGCAAATCAGCGACTCGCATGCCGAGCAACGCGGCGAGCTCGCGCGGGCACCGCTCTTGATTGACGTGGTTGCGCGCGTCATTGATTGCGTAGTCCGCCACGGGCACATCCACAAAAATGGGCGGCCCCAGGCCGGCGCGCGCGGCGACCAGTTGGAAGGCCACGTCCGCGCAGCCTTGTATTGATTCCACGTAGGCGTGGACGGCGGGCGGCAGTAAGCACCGGTACGCGAACAGCAGCCAACTCGGGACGATCTGCAGGCGCCCACTCGTGAGGGAAAAGGTCGCGTCCTCGCCGCCGTCCAAGGCCAAAGCACTGCCCTCGTGCGACCGCACGAGGGGCGAGGCGAGGCCGGACCCCTCCCGGGCCGCGGCCAGCAACGCGTTGAGGGACGACGCCGACACGAGGACGTCGTCGTCGCAAATGAGGACGTGGGCGGTCGGGGCCTCGAACAGCGCGTATCTCCGACTCGGAGCGGCGAGGGGCCGCCAGAGCGTCGTGACCGCGATGTCGTCGCCCCGCACCCCGAGGACGACGCGCCGCGGCGCCGGGAAGGGCGGCGGCGGCGTCGGCGCGTGCCACACGATCACGATCCTCTGGACCACGGTCGCGTTCGCGTAGTGGGCCACGAGAGCCTCTAGGGGTATTTTGGACCCGTCCAGCGTGTTCAGGACGACCGTGAGCCGGTGCATTATCCGGTTATAACTCTTCGTGGCGAAGTGGGCCTGCACCGCCTCGCAGGTCTGCGGCCGGCATTTAGCTAACATGTGGTTCTGGCACAGGGCGAGGCCGCACTGGTGGCCTCTTGACGGTAAGGTTGCCCTATAGCCCACGCAGCCCAGATGCGCCGCGGCCTCGTCCGCCGAGCGCCACCATCTTAACCAAAGCGCCGGCGCGTAGGCTTGGGCAAAGGCGTTGAAGGCCGCCACGCGCCAGGGCTTCGCGCCCCCTCCAAAATGGACGTTGGCCAGGCCGTCCTTGGGCGGCGCGCCCATGCGCGGGTCCTTGGCCTCGAGCTCCCAGCGCCTCTCCAGGCCCGCGACTAAAGCCACTCCTCTTTCATCTAAAAGCATGGCGGGCGCCAGGGCGTACTTGGCGTCCAAACTGTGCCAGCCGTCCACGTCGCCGGCGAACCGCGCGTCACTCGGTCTCTCTTCTAAGTGATCCGCGAGCACGCGCGCCGCGTCCACATCGTCGAAGTGCGCGTCCGCGCGCTTCACGAGCCGGTCCAGCATGGCATTCGACGGCTTGAGAACTAATAACGACGATGAGATTGATTTCGGGAACGGCCCCGGCAGCGCGCTCAGGCGGTCCGCGGTGAAGAGCGAGTCCAAGGGCGCCACGACCATGGAGTCGGCGTCCACGTAGATGACCCGGTCGTAGTTAACAAGACCCCACGCGCGGAAGCGGGCGTAGCGGCAGGCACTTTCCTGGGCATAGCCCGGCCACGTCACATCGTTGATCCGCTGGGGCTTGACGCGGCTCGGGGCCATCATCCTTAAAACCTGCTCCGTGCTCCGTGAGACGCGCGGCGTCAGGAGCGGCACCAGTTGGGCGTCCGTGCCGCTCCGCAGCAACGACATCAGCAGGACCACGGCCGGCAGCGCGTCGTCGTCATCGCACAGGACCGTCGCGAAGGCCTTCCGCAGCGGCGCCACCGGCGCCGTCGTTGCTCGCAGCGCGGCCTTATCGCCGGCATCGTCCAGGAATAGCGGCGCCAGCAACGGCGCCTTCTTCGCCGCCGCTGGCGCGAAGTGCGCGCGGCCGCACAGCGCCGGGCGGCCCTCGTCGTCCGTGCGCACGCTCATCGAGTAGAACACGAGCAAACCGCCGGCGTAGGCGAGCAGGACGACCATGGCCAGCGCGGCGACGCTGCGGATGCGCATCGCTGTTCCTGTTGTGGCTGTGGGCTGTGCGCTACCCTTGCTTTACTGAACGCATCATAACCACAGGTTCAATACAGCTGCAAAGCAGCGCCTGCTGCGACAATTGCAAACGCTTCGTGCGCATGCGGCTCTCACACGGCGGCTTTTGAGCGCGCAGGACAACTCGAGTTCGCGCCATCCGAAAAACCCGTGTCCATTTTGTGGCGCAATGCGCAATGGGTGTCACACGAAGGTATAATTACAAGAGGTGGGTCAGACGCCCGAGGGGCTCGACTACGCCATGGCCGTGGCCGCGGAGTTGTCGCACTCGAAGGACGGCGTGTCTTTGGATGCGAACGTCGCCGCGGCGAGCTCCTTCATGTCGCGGCGAGTGAGGGACCAGTCGAAGAGCTCGACGTCTTGCTTCAGGTGCTCGAGCGATGATGACTTGGTGACGACCGCAGCGCCGAGCTGAACGAGATACTTCAAAGCTACTTGGGCCGTCGTCTTGTTGTGAGCCTTGGCGAGCTTCGTGGTCAGTGGCCCGGAGAGGATTTCCGAGGAGCCGTGGCCGCCGGAGCCGATGGGCGAGTACGCTTGCGACACGATGCCGCGGGCCGCGTTCATGGCTAAAAACCCCTGCGGGTCGGGGCCCATCCCTATGTGAAGCTGGAACTGGTTGACCATCGGCTGCACCTTAAAATCTTTCAAGCACTGCAGGCACTGTGTACAGTAATTCGAAACACCAATGGCGCGGTACAGGCCCTTCTGGTACGCCTTCACGGCCGCGGACCACTGCGCTTTGATGGCGTCACAGTTGGAGCAGCTGATGCGCTTGTTTGCGTTGCAGAGCGTCATCCCGTCCTTTCCCACTGTACACGGGGGAAAGTGGAGCAGCACCAGGTCCACGCGGCCCTGCAAGTCATAGCTACTATTGAGCATCGAGTAGTCCTGCTGCAGGAACGCGGCGGTGGAGCCCGCGCAGTCGGACGCGTTGACGCCATTGACGCCGCAGCCGGGGACCTTGGTCGTGATGAAGACGTCCTTCCGGGCGAGGCCCGCGGCGGCGAGGCCCTCACTCACGCCGGCCTGGTTGTAGTAATCGCACGCCGTGTCAATATGGCGGAAACCCGCGGCGAGCGCCGCCTGGACGCTCGAGGCGGCCTCGTCGTTGTCGTATTGCCATGTGCCCGCCGACATCAGTGGCATGACGAGGCCATTACGCAGCGTCTTGGTCGAGGCCTGATTATCATACCCGCCCGTCCCGGCGGCGATCGTGGGGATGACAACGCCGTTGCGCAGCGTCTTGGTGGGGGCATCATCACGCTGAGTTTGCAGCGCCGCCACGCGCGCGGTCGCGAGGATGCAGAGCAGAGATGTACGGGCCATCGCGGCTGACACTACTAATGACTATCGATACTATCGTGATGCGGAATATCTCGTGTGAGACGAAGGTAACCAGCGATTGCCTGCACTTAGCAGCTATGGTGGTGTGGTGTCGTTTTGTGGCCCAGCTACGACGTATACGCGCAGTGAGAGACGCCAGCTCGACGGCAGCGAAAACCCGGCCGAAAACCCGTATGGTAAACCAGCGCCCACTAGTCTTAGCACCGTAACGAAAAGCCCAGCGCAGACCACAGCTCGCCGCAATCGAAGTATAACCAACAAAACAGCACCTACTACGACCCCCCCGCCACGACCAGAACTTCCCCGGCGACCGGCTCCGCCGCCGACGCCTCCCTTTCCAACCTCCCGAAGAAGGCCGCCGCCGCGTCCCCCCAGTAGCTGACCCCCGGCAGGACCGGCGAGGGCGGCACGCAGCTCCGCGCGGCGAAGCTGAACTCCTTCCGCACGCTCTCGGGCGTGGGCGGCTGCGTGCAGGTGCGGCCCAGGATCTCGTCGGCCCGCGCGTCCGTCGGCGACCGGGCGTGGCCGAAGGAGAACGTGTGGGGGCAGGCGTCGCCCCGCCGCGCGCAGGCGTCCCGGTACAGCACGCGCGCGAAGGAGGATTCGTAGTTGTGCACGTGCGCGTCGCAGGGCGCGGCTAGTTCCAATGATGCGTAGATGCGCGCCAGCTCCCGCGGACCCCGCCGGAAGTGGCCCGAGAGGCGCTCGCCTTTTAATGATGTGCAGCTCACGTTGCGCGGTATTGGTTTCAGCAAATTGTCCATGCCCTCTCTTCTACAGTGCGCACTGATGACGCCACAGGCCGGGGCGGCGCGCACGTTCACCGTCGGGCCCAAATGCAGTGCATCTTCTCGAACGTCGCCGTCGTCCGATAAAGCTAATAATTGGTGCGGGGGCTTGGAATGCAAAATACCTTCCAACAACGCGACGGCTTCACTTGCGTAGCGGTGGAAGTCGACGGCGAAGCTCCGCGTCTTGTGCGTCCGGACCCACCTATCATATAATTTGTCGCCGTGCCGGACGTAGACGAACGCGCACGCGCCCCGGGCCCGCGCCGTGTGAAATGCCGCGTCCGTCTTATAAACGAGCTTCTCGCGGGCGACGGCCCGGCGCAACCGGTAGGCGGGCCGGTGCCATAAAGCTTTATGAAGTAAAGCTAAGCGCCGCTCCGAGTCCCAGCGTTCACTGGGCTCTCCCTCGAAAATAAGTTTCGAGGAGCTCCCCGCGGCGTTCGTGTAGGGCGGGCACTCTTTGTGGAAGGGCGCGTTTCGATCGCAGAGGAGCACGTCCACGTTCTCGGTGGCGACGACCAGCGCTCGCCCGGAAAACGCGCCCGTGGGACCCAGGAGCGTGCGCGCCGCCTTGGCCTTGGCCTTGGCCGCCGCGCGTGTCACCTTCTCGTGCGTCCCGCAGGCGTTCCACGGCAGGAAGAAGCAGGTCCACCGACTCTGCGCAGCGCCGCAGAAGCTCTGATCGTGGTCCGCCATGTACCAGCCCTTGGTGTTTAACGGATGTTGCACCGTAAACCCTCTTCTCAACGTATCCATGCCGATGTGGTCGTACTTGTTCAAGGTGGCTCCCAGCGTCGCGAGCTGCCCGAGCGTGACGACGCGCGCACACGCGTCCGCCCGTTCAAATTGGTGGTGCCGCCACTTCCGCCCGAGTTCCCTGGCTTGCCGGTCGTACCTTAGTTCGATTACATGAGAACCGTCGAATGGTTCCCTCACCATGACGTACTCGAGCCGCGTCGTCAGGAAGCGGTCTACCGCTTCCGCGGCGCCCGAGGCGACGTACCCGTCCGCAGTGATGCTCGCCAGCGTCGCGGTGAGCGAGTGGTTAGATACTGAGGCCTTTGCTAACGTGGCGTCGAGCTGGGCCGCCGTCGAGCGGGTCTCGACGCCGCGCGTCGCCACGGTCCATTCATTTTTGGCGGCCGCGCCGGCGACGCAGAGCAGCACGCATCGCGCACGCATGCCGCGGGCAGCCTCGCGGGCAGCCCGAAGCTTGCTAACTGACTGGCAGCCCGAGCTGGTCGCGCGCGCCTAACGTGCGGGTTTTTCATGTTCGACCACGGGTTTTTGGGGGCGGGTATTGGCGTGGTAGAGATAGACCTGCTGCAGGCATTGTTTCTTGGTACGCTTCAGCACAAGCTATCGATACCACTCCGCTAGCTCAATACGTGCCGGCAACGCAAAGAGCCGACCCAGCCCGCGCGCCGCCGCGATGGCGAGCGAGACGGCGCTCAACCGCGTGCTCTACGTGCTATTGATTGTCGTGGGCTACCTCTTCGTGGGCGAGATTCGGCGGGCGTGGACGCGGCGGCAGCAATCTTTGTGGGACGATAGGTACATTGACGCCGTCCGGTCGTCCCCAGAAGAGTGGAAGCTGGGGTGGCGGCTCGAGGACCTGGAGAGTCGGTTACACGCGCAGCGGCGGGTCGCCGATGCTTTAATCGATGCCCGGGGCGACGTCGAGTCCCTTGCCTACGCCGCGATCGGGCACCCGGACGAGTACCATACCCTGGAATGCGTAGCAAGGTTAGGCAAGCGGGTCCACGTGGGCCCCGACGAGTTCCGGGACATGAGCGACCGCTGCCATCTCTTCTCCGGGTTAGATGTGAGCGACGCGCCCTTTGTCGGCCCGCACGAGCTTTTTGAACTCGTACCCTTAGACGACGACGCCATGGGGTTACGAGCGTTGTCGAATGGCAAGTTCGCGCGAGTGCGGGCGCCCCCGGACGACGCGGCCTGGGACGCGCCCTGGACGCTGGAGTTCGCCTCGCCGTTACCGGGCCTGGCGGAGCGCTTCCAGCTGAAACCCGTGCCCAGGCCCGAGGCCGCGGACGCCTTCCCTTCTCAAGTAGACGACCCCTGGTCCACCACATCAACAGAAACGGTCTGGGCGCCCTCGTTCAAAATGCTCTACTCCGAATTGATGCGGGGTTATGTGCAGTGCACCGGCGGCGGCGTCTCGGAGCCCGTGCGCGGGTTCAGTGGCGAGGCGGCGGATGCGAAACTCATGTACCAGTTCAACATGACCCGTGCTTCTTCGAAAGTGATGGCCAAGGCGAGGGAACTGTTGGCGGCTTCAAAACATGCCGAGGGTCTAAGGGCTCAAGCGGATGCCTTAAGACGGGGCCAGTTATTGGCCAAGTCGGCCGAGACGGGCGGTTCTCAAGGGTTAAAGCCTGGGGAACGTTTACCGTTGCGAGGGCCGTCCGCGTTAGACACGGGCTCCTTGCAGATTGCCATCGTGGTGCCCATGACGTCGCGGGGCACGGACATGGAGAGCGTGGAGCAGTCGCCGTTGTGGTTCAATTTGTTCGCTTCTTTTGTAGAGAGCGTCGACTGGCGCAAGAACCGGCACGCGTTTCATTTTTACTTGGGCTTCGACCAGGGCGACGACTTGTACGACACGGGCGACGCGTGGCAGGAGATGCGGTACGCCTTTCGGGCCCACGCGAAGAAGGCTCTACGATGGTTGGGCTACGGCAACGTCACCGTAAGTCGTGTTTCTGATGGCGTCGACGGGCCGCCCATGCTTGATCTTAAATTGGTGCACTTTGCGGACACGGCCGGCGCCCCGTCCCAGGCCGTGTCGCAGATGGCGCGGCTGGCCGTTAGGGAGGGCGCGGACTACATCTACCAGCTCAACGATGACACTATCCTCGTTTCCAAGGACTGGCTCTCCACTTATGTAAGAGCCCTTGAGAACTCGGAGCTCGCCCCCAATTTGGGCGTGGCCGGGCCGATCGACACGACGAACGAGCGCATCCTCACGCACGCCTTCGTGCACAGGACGCACGTGGAAATCTTCGACGCGTTCTTCCCGCCCGCGTTCAAGAACTGGTGGAGCGACGACTGGATTTCACAAGTGTACGGGCGGCGGGCGACCTTCGCTCGAAAGGACGTGGTCATCACGCACAACGTGCAGTCGCAGAAGACGGGCGCGTGGAACCGCTACGACGTGGACCACAACGCGCAGAACCTGTTGCACGGCGAGGTGGAGAAGGGCTTTGTCCGAATCAACGCGTGGCTGCGGGCGCGGGAGTACCCGACCATGCCTTTACCTACCGTGTGTGGCTACGCGCCGATGATGACGCGGGTCTACGAGCGGCTGATGCGGCGCGGGTTGTAAGGAATTTGTGTCTTATCTTCATCGACGGCAAAACTGCCCCCCAATTCCCGCGAGCGTACGGGACTAGTCGGACAAGGGGGGAAAGGGAGAGGGTCCTACTACGCCTACCCTCGCGCGGCGGCCTCCGCGATCACCCGAAAATGGGCTATACTTGCGGCTGGGTGGTCAGCTTAATTAGGTTGTATAAGTAGGATGTCTAACACCACGTGCCCGTCAGAAGCGAACATTGTTTTGAAATTCCCGCGGCCGCCCGAAGGCCCAAAAATGGACTTTGGTATCTTCTCGGGTAGGTAGCGTGAAATAAATGAGCTCCCAAATTAAGTTAGCACCATAATCGGTCATCGAGACCAAATGTTCACGTGTATCGGCCGAGGCACATATACTCGCGGCTCCCGGAAATGTGGGGACATTCGCGGATGAGTCTTGCGGCTTGCCAAAGTAGACCAGCGCTTGACGCCGCCATCTACCGTCCGGTTAGTACATTATAAGTACTCCGGCCTAGTTTTCATACATATCCGACGGAACTGGAGCCGATAGCCCACGCTCGGAGGGCGGGAGAAGAATCCTACTAGACACTTCCCTTCGTTAGATGTGTTTACATCCCTTCGATAGTGGTAGAGTCCATCTAGCCCACCAGAACGATTACTGAGGCCGATCATGTACTCCGTATGCTCCACGCGGTTCCGCGACTTCGCGACCCTACGTTTACATGAATACGGGCACAAGACCAGAACCTGCGAGTATCAGCGACTCCACTATCCCGAGGGACCGTGCCGTCGTTGTTCTATTCACAATCGACCGACTTGCGCGTTCTCCAGAATTGGCCGTGCGTAGACGGACCTCCAAAAAGGCCCCAGACCCGTGAGTTATGAAATAAATTTGCGTTTCAGGCGCTTTGGTAGTTAGGTGGTCCATCCGAACCGCCCGAACGACTCGTACATAGGATTAACTGTTCCGTAAGCCCCCCGCGGATCGACAAGTGTACGACCCCACTATCTCTTGAACTCGGGCACAAGACCGGGACCTGCGACCATCAGCGGTTGTACCATCACCATGGACCTTGGCGCCATCGTTTGTTT
>Ga0302122_10000066_pt1 | contig 50032 bp, 36 predicted proteins | sample CB21_SCM_MG_FD_203115 | JGI IMG/M metagenome (GOLD analysis project Ga0302122, IMG submission 203115) | Marine microbial communities from Western Arctic Ocean, Canada - CB21_SCM | ecosystem: Environmental > Aquatic > Marine > Oceanic | place: Canada: Western Arctic Ocean | collected 2017-09-28 | reverse complement strand
CCTCGACGATTTAGAAGATATCCCCTTCAAGGACCAGTTCACGGCCTGGAAGAACGCCGTGGAGAAGGCCGAGACACCGGTGCGCCGCACGGCCTGGGCCGACCCCGGGCCGCGCGGTTTGCCCCCACCGCCTGCCTGTGCGGGGTTGGAGGATGCGCTCCCGTCTTTGACTGACTTGGGGTACGGCGACGCATCCGTGGATAAGAGGGGCGACTTCTTCGACCCGAAAGGGGGGGAGACGGCCGCGCTGGCGCGGCTCCAGCAGTTCGTGTGGGACGAGGACCGCTTGAAGACCTACTTCGAGACAAGGAACGGCATGGTCGGCCAGGGCTACTCGACGAAGTTCGCGCCGTGGTTGGCCAGGGGTTGTGTATCACCGCGGCGCATCGCCCACGAGTGCGCGCGCTACGAGCGGGAAAGGGTGGCCAACAAGAGCACGTACTGGGTTAAGTTCGAGCTGACGTGGCGCGACTTCTTTGTGTTCTACGCGCACAAGCACGGGTCGCGGCTCTTCTACCCCTACGGCGTCAAGGGCTCCTCCCAGAAATGGCGCAAGGATAACGGCGCGTTGAAGGCGTGGAAGGAGGGCCGGACGGGCGCGCCTCTCGTGGACGCGAACATGCGCGAGCTGCTGGCCACGGGCTTCATGAGCAATCGCGGCCGCCAAAACGTCGCCTCCTTCCTCGTCCACGACCTGGGCCTCGACTGGCGCTTGGGCGCGGAGCACTTCGAGGAGTACTTGGTGGACTACACGCCCGAGTCCAATTACGGGAACTGGCACGCGGCGGCCGGCCTGAGCGGCGGCCGCGTGAATAGATTTAATATATTGAAGCAGTCCAAGGACTACGATGCCGATGGGAAATACGTGAAGCTCTGGCTCCCGGAGCTCGCCAAAGTTCCCGCTGGATCGGTCCACACGCCGTGGGTCCTCTCGCCATCGGACAGGGACCGGCTGGGCGCCGCGGACTACCCGCCGCCGCTCAAGACGCTCGGCTTTAGCGGCGGCGGCAAAGGCAAGCCCCCGCCGAAGAAGGCCAAGGGCGGCGACCGGGACAAGATTAGGAAGGAGCGCCGCTCGAAGCAGCGGTCCCGTGTCCAGGCGTCGTACCTCGAGTAGATGTGGGTTGTCTAAGTTAACTTAATTTCAAATCGAACTGGAGCCGGGGCGTGCTCGACGGCGCCTTCGCGGGGGCCGTGCGCGCCCGCGACGAGGCCTCGGGAAAGTCTGAGACCTGAGTTTTATCTAGAGTACGGGTTTTTTTTGTTCGCTTGCAGCCATCAATTTATATTTCAAGTACAAGCACCGACCGGCGTCTCCGAGATCGCGGCGCGGCCACATCCAACATCAAGGCTCTAGCGCAACCACACACCGCCTTCGCTCCGCGCGGCGCGCCGCGGCTGCGAAACTAGAGCTTCTTCGTCTTGTAGACACCCATCATTGCGGGGATACATCTTGGCCATGCACGCAATCGAGCGCCAGCCGCACCACGCGACGACGCTGAGTTGCCGCGGCACAAGGTTTCATTCTACGACCAGTTTTTGGCCACAAAGCAGACGCCGCCGACGCCGGGCGCCCCGCTTACGAAGCGCTCTGATGCGGCGCACCCAGGTCGACGGCGACGGTGCGATGATCACCAACAACGGCGAAATCAAGGAGATCGGCGCACGCTCTCCCGCGTCCCGTTTCGCCCGCCCCACGAAGCGCTCTGATGCGGCGCGCGCAGGTCGACGGCGAGGACGCGAATATCGTCAACACAGGTGAGGTCAGCAGCACCATCACCACACGCTCCCGCGTCCCGTGTCGCCCGCCACACGAAGTGCTCTGATGCGGCGCGCGCAGGTTGGCGAAGACATACCCGTGGTAGGCGGCGACAACGTGAAGATGGAGAAGACTGGCACCAGCCTCACCGACGGCCGCGTCAGCATCAAAGCGCGCTCCTGTGTCATCATAACCCCTCCGAGGGGTCTCGACGCCGCCCTCGCGCGCAGGTCTTCGGTACGGTAAGCGACATCACGGTCAACGGCGGTGGCAAGGCCAAGATCAAGGTGCGCGACCCGCGTCCACTGCGCCCGCCCGCCCCCATGCGGAGGAATCCGAAACGCAGGCCGAAGGTTCGGACAACGTCGATTTCACTTGCTACAGCGCGGTGGTGACGGCGCCCGCTGGCGGAAGCAAGAGTTGCGAGGGGTCGCGCTGAAGGAGTCTACAGAACAGGGCACGGCTTGATTCGCGTGTCTCCCTCCCCTTTCCCCGTCCCTTCCCCAACACTGCCAGTGGCATAAAAACAAATAAAAGAGACACGCTGGTCCTGGGCTACGTACTACTAAATCGCACAGCTATAGCTCAGTTACCTCACGAGGACCAGTCGCCGCTTAGTGGTCTTCGCCCCGCGCCGCCAGGCTCCCGTGGGCGGCGAGACTCCAGCCAGGGCATGGAGCCAGGATACGTACCACTCCCACACGCCGCGTCGTCGTAACAAACCGCTAGTGTAGCGTAAGTGCCCGCAAAATACCCTCGCCGCTGCCGATGTGTCTAAAACTGTATTACTGCACATGACGCCGCCATAGACTAGAGCCGGAACGCCCGCGGCGCCGGGCCCCGGGCCGTGGGCGACGCGTAGGGCACGCCGGCCCGCGCTTGCACGGGCGGCGGTGGCGGCGGCGGCGGCGGCGGCGGCGGCGGCGACAGGCTCTTCTTGGCCGTTAATAACCGAACCAGCGTCGGGAGCGACGCCAGGTCCACCCACTCGTCCTTGCGGTTCGTGTACACGTTGGAGAGCTCGTCGAGCTCCGTCCGCGCCCAGACGTTTTTCAACCCATCGAAGTCCACGGGACCTTTTTGGGCGCCGTTCATGTCCTGGTAGTAGTACTCCATGTCGAGGAAGGCCTCGGCGTCGAAGCCCAGCCGCAGCTCCGCCGAGGCGGCCGACGACCACGCCTCGGACTTGCGCTCGGACGCGCCCGATAGATGGACGTTCTCCAGGGCGTCCTCGAGCTCGTCCTTGTAGTTCGCAGTGGGCTGCCGGGTGTAGAAGTTCGCCGCCGGGCGCACCGGCGCCGTGCTCGTCGAGCCCCTTCTCAACTTAGCAAGGGCCCACCGCAGGGCCCGGAGCCAGTCCTCGAACTCGCGCGGCGACGGCGCCCGGACCACGAACGAGTCGCGCGGCGCGCCTTGGGCGTCTGTGGTATTATGCACCTCGAAATAGTTCAACGTCTCCGTCGGATCACTGGGCGCGTGCCAGCCTCTCAATCTTACCTCCTCCGGCACCACTATAGAAGACGTAGCAAGCAGACACACCACGCCGGCCAGGTGCTCGTACCCCTCGTCCTTGTAGTAGGACCAGGTACAACTCTCCATATCTAAAAAAAAGAAGCGGTCGCTCCAGTTCCTCCTCCCAAAGAAGCGCGTCGGCGTCCGGTCGCCCGAGTTCCGGTCCGTCCTTCTCATATGCTTGGAGCCGCCCTTCTTCAGCAGGGCGCCCTTCATCCGCAAATGCCCCTCGGAGTCGCGGTGGTCGCAGGAGTAGCAGTCCGGGGGCGGGTACTCCCAGCCCTCGTAGACGGCGGCGGCCATCTTAGTTTAACTCCGCGGCGGCGGCGTGTGGGTGAAGCGGCTGGTCTCGGCTGCGCATGCGTCGATGGCGTGCGTGTGGGTGAAGCGGCTGGTCTCGGCTGCGCACGCGTCGATGGCGTGCGAGGGCTGTCCGCGGCGGCGAGTGGTGTTTTTTTACGTGGAGGTCAGGTCTATGCGCCTTCTTATTTTTTGGTCTGCTAGCGCACCACGGGTTAATCCGCCACAGTCAGAGCTAGGCGCAGGCCTTGGTAAGCCGCGTAAGCGCGCGACGGTCAAATGGCGGCTCTGAGGCCGAGCTTGGCGCAATTCCAAGCAAAATCCGCACACCAAAATTACCCGCGCGAAAAGTGGCACGGGTTTTCTCGCATAATGTGCTGGTCGCCACTCTCACTGCATACACGCACATCTGGGCCCTGCGAGATGTTGAGAACACGTATGGTATGCCGACGGTTCGGGTCCGCACGGCTCGCGGCTGCGCGTCCGCGCCTGGGCACGCCACCGCTTGCCAGGCCACATGCGAGGACACAGCGACATGGGAGGCGACGCTTCGCCGACGCGACCGTGCCCGTCACCTTCGTCGACAGCCGGGACGGCCAGACCTACGACATCGAGGCGAAGGTCGGCCAGACGGTGCTGGACGCAGCGCTCGACCAGGACGTCGACATCGAGGCGGCGTGCGGCGGGGAATTGGCGTGCAGCACGTGCCACGTCGTCCTCGAGCAGGGGCTCTACGATGCGTTGGACGCGCCGGACGACGAGGAGGAGGACATGCTCGATCTGGCGTGGGGCCTCGAGGGCACGAGCCGCCTGTGCTGCCAGATCAAGGTGACGCCGGATTTGAAGGGCGCGAAGTTCGTCATCCCCGAGGACCCGGACATCTGAAGCGCCGTTGTAGTTGTGTTAATTTGAGTTTTATGTACAGACAACTACAGTTTCTTACCAAAGGCCCCGCCCAGGCTGAATTTGATCGGCGCCGCCGCGACTTTCCCTGTGCGGAACCCGCCGAAGCCTGGCAGAGCTGGTGCCGGCGTCGGGGCCGGCGCCGCGGCCGCGGCGTCGATCTGCCGCTGGAGCGCCTTCTCCCGCCTCACTTCCTCGCGCCGGCGCTTCTCGGCGGTGGCGTCCGCGGTCCGCGCCCGCTCCCCCTCCTTCATCTCGGCGAAGCGCTTGCGGTGGTGATGGTCGTAGGACGACAAGTGCGCCGAGAACTCCGAGACCGTCGTGTACTGCTTGTCGCAGCAGGCGCAGTAGAAGCTGCGGTGCTGCGCCGCCAGGACCTCTTCCCGTTTATCTCGTTCGTCAAACGCTTCTCGTCGTCGTCGTTTCGCGTCGGCGTCGTCCACGTCCTCGCGCTTGCGCGTCATGGCCTTGCTGAGCATCTCGGCCTCCTGCACCGCGCGCCCCAAACCCGCGCGCCGCGCCTCCTCCTTGATCCGTGCGGAGAGCGGCAGCGCGTCGCCTGTCTCTTGTTTGCCGAGGCCCGCCCCCTCCGTCCAGCCCATGCTCTTCAGCATCTTGAAGCCCTCGTTGCTCGCGTCGATGTGGTCCGGGTCCAGTTCGACGGGTGCCGCGGCGGCCGGTGGTGGCGCCGCCGCCGCGTTGGCCGGTCGTCGGTCAAAGCGGGACATCTCTCCGTGTCCTGCAGCGATAGCGGCGATACGTTTGGATCTGTAGAGCTGTTTTGCTAAAGTACAATGAAAACCCGTGCGACCCGTCAAAACGGGTTTCGGGCCGCAAAAACAGTCTCGCCCGCGCCTCGTGGCCGTACACGGCTCTTCGCAGCCTGGTCTGGACCTCCTACGGTTGCGACAAAAGCTCTGACGCAGCGCTGCGCCGTCTCCTGAGCCGGAAGAGCTGCGAGCCTCACAGCACCCACGAGGCTCACACATCCCGGCAGCGATGAACGCGAGCTGGCAAGGGCAGCTTTGCGGCGTGACCGCGCCCGCAGCGATCGAGTCCCGCGACCCGACGGATGGCTTCGCCCTCGAAGGCACCAACGCCGAGGAGACGCCCGCCGAGGAGCGGCCGGAGGACGCCATTCCCGACTTGCCTGAGAACCAGGCCACGCGCGACTTCTTAAAGAACGCGCCCTCGAAGGGCTTGTGGCTGCCCATGGGGCTCGAGGTGAAGACAATGCAATGTTGGAGATGTAAAGCTTACGGCCACCGCACGGGAGATAGGGAGTGTCCGCTGGCCACGACGGGCAACGTGGAGTTGGACGCCGCGCGCATCGCCAGGGAGGACCCCATGGCGGCGTCGCTCGCGAAGCGGAAGAGTACCAACGCGTCCTCGCTCCGGGCTTTGGTCGACGGTTTGAAGCGGGATGAACGTAAACGCAAGAAGAAGCGCAGGAAGGAAAAGAAAAAGAAGCGGAAAAAGGAGAAGATAGCCCGCAAGCGGCGGAAGCGGTCCTCGTCGTCGAGTAGCTCCTCTTCGTCGTCGTCGTCGAGCCGCGAGCCCCGCGCTCGGAGCCGGGACCGTACGGCGCCGCCCCACGAGCGGTCCCGATCCTACAACCGCGGCCGCCGCGACGATCGCGCCCGATCTCGTAGCCGATCGCCGCGCCGCCCTCAGCCCGCGAGCCGCGACCGGAGCCGCGGTAATCGCCCCGTGGGCTCGCCGCGCCGCGCGCGGTCGCCGCCGCCACGCCACCGCAGTCCTTCGCCGCGATGGCGCGACCGCGGTCGCACGCCTCCGCCACGCGGCTCACCGAGGCACCACCGCAGTCCTTCGCCGCGACGTCGCGACTACCGCGACCGCCCATCTACGACGACGACGGGCCGTCGTCGAGGTAGCTAGCCTTAATTGTATTTTGTTGACGTGAGCCCTGTACCTACGCCTCTCGGTCAGCGCGCAAGGGTGTGTGCCCGAACTGTGCCCGTATCGTGCCCGACCTAAAACCCGGCAGATAAAACCCGTCATCGAGGCAAAATTCGGCTGACTTGACCCCTGTCGCTGTGGCAACTGTCTGTGGTTCCAGACGCTCGGGGCCCTAGGGACTCGCTCGGAGCTGGCGACGTCAGCAGCTCTAGGGACTCGCAAGGGCGTTAGCGCATGCCTTGCCCAGAGTGCATCGCTCCGCAGGACTATTGCCAGGACCCGCCAGACTATTACGTAAAATGGTGCCCGGAGTGTAATTGCGCTGTGCGCTTGAAAGTCTGTCGCTGTTTTCTTTCGCAGAAGGGCATTACCTCGGTAGACCGCCTGCGACGGAAGTTGGGGGGATTTTGCCCTCGCGGTTGGCACCTTACAGCTCTACCGACTACCGCAGAAAACACCGCTTTGGAAGCACGCAAGCTCAAGTCTCTGCAGGCGTGGCGCAAGGACCTGAAGACGCTGCTGCCGGAACTGCTGCGCGCGCGCGGATTCTACCGGCCTGAGATCGTTCATAAGGTCCTGCTGTACGCCGGCTTCGACCACCCGTGGAAGGTGCACTAATGCCTCGCTACTTTCTCGCCCTCCACGCCGTCGCCGCGACCGCCCTGCTCGCCCCGAAGCGCCGCCGCCGCGCCCCGAGCGCCGACGACGGCTGGCGCGAGCGCTCGCCGCCGCCGCCTCTTTCGGAGCGCAAGCCCTTCGACTGGACGAACGGCACGCCCACGGATCCCCACTGCTGGCCGTCCATATCCATCGTGACCATAACAAGGGACCGCGCCGACTTCCTCGCCGAGGCGCTGCTGTCCATGGTGCGGCAGGACTACCCAGTAGAGCGCGTCGAGGTGATAGTTGCGGACGACGGTGGTGAAGCCGCGCCGCTCGACGTTCGCTACCTCGCCCACAATGAGCGCCAGCGCCTCGGGGCCAAGCGCAACGCCTGCCTCCGACGCGCCACCGGAGAAATCGCGTGCACGTGGGACGACGACGACTACTTCGCGCCGGGCCGGCTGCGCGCGCAAGCCACGGCGCTGATGCGGGGCGGCGACCTCTGTTTCCTCGGCGCGGACGCTGCGTTCCGCTTCGACGTCCTGGACGGCCAGTTCCGCGGGTCGCGCGGCGGCTCGTTCGTGCAGCCGTGCACCATGATATTCTGGAGGTGCCTCTGGGGTCCCCAGGCGCGCTACGACGACAGCGCGGACCTGGGTGAAGACTTGGCCTTCCTCGACGCGCTGCTGGAGCGCGGCGCGACGGTCGCCACGGCGAACGTGCCCTTTGTGCGCGTGCGACACGCAAGGAACGTGGCGCGCGACGCGGCCGGCGACGGCGTCGACGGCGTCGTGGCGGCCGGCGCCGTCCACGAGGCGTGCGATCTGCCGCCGAGTACGATCGACTTCCTCGCGCGACTGGGCTGACGGTTCCGTGGTCGTCTACGCACTGCTGTGTTAATTGAGACTATTTACAATACAAGGCGTGATAGTATATGCATGGTGGTATGTGCATTCAGAGGCCGTAGTTGAAGTTCGGGATGGCGTCGTCCGCCGCGTCCAACGCGGCCTGGTGCGTGGACACGACCTCGAGGTAATGCTTGTTCGTAATAGAGAAAGCGGTCCCTCTAATGCGCCCCTCGCGCAGTAGCGCCACTTCGTCGTCCGCGAAGCGAATGTCCAGCGTGCGCTGGTGGGTGTAGAGGCCAGCATCTTGTATAGGGAGCACCCAGGCCGTAGAGTCGCTTTCGTTGTGGTGGCTGTGCCTGCGTCGACGGAACGGTCGCGTCGCGGCGGTGGCGTGGCGCGTCACTTCCACTCCCCCTGTGGCGCGTCGCCGCGACGCCGTGACACGCTCCGCTCGACACGGTTTTCTCTCTCTCTCTCTCTCTCCCACGTCACGACGCATCGCGGCGATGGCGACGGCGCGCGATGGCGAGCAACCGCATCACGTCGAAGTCATTGTCTGCGCTGAAACGGACCACCAGCCCGGCGGCGTCACAAACACGGAACCGTCGGCCCAGTCTACACGAATAGGATCGACCTGCGCAAATCAACCAGTGAGTCGGGCGCACGCGATCATTCTTCAACAGGTCCTCTCTCGATGGATGACAACGGGGCCGTGCGGACTGAATCGAGCGGTGTGAGACCCACACCTCCACGCCATCGAGCAGGCGCCGCGTCGATGGCGTGAAGGTCATGATTCGGCCGTGGGCTGAGAAGCGCCGCGACGTTTGATTTATGCACTGGGATCGACCACGTCCCCGTTCGCGTCCAGTTCCCGCCCCATCAACGTATAGACCTTTCCCCTAGGCCACGGGGCGGCCACGGCCATGTCCAACGCGACCGAATTGTGGCGGTGCGGCTTCTGCACCGTGTGCGGGCCGATCGAGTTCAACAGGGACCAGAGCACGTGCGTGAGCGTCTTCGTGGTCTTCTCCGTGGACGCGTTGCCTAGTAACACGCCCAGGCGGTTGGCGTGCTCCATGCCGGGCCCGTGGCGGATCTCCTCGACCGTGTCCAGCATGTGTTTGCGCGTGAAGAGGGCCGGGTCGAACTTCACTTTATCGGGAGTGACGCCCAGGTAATCCAACAAAGGCTGGTCGTGGATCCAGTAGAGGGCCGCGCCACCGTGCGCCTCCGCGCCCGAACACGCGTGGCGCAACAAACCATCCGTCTTTGGGACCACAAACAAGTCCCCCGTGGACCACTCCACCGTGCCGTGTTCGGAGCACGTCGTGCCGCTCCCGCGGATGACGTAGTAGGCCTGGGACGTGGCCTTGGCCTCCGTCGAGATCTTCTCGCCCACCAAAATGCGGACGTAGGACGCCATGAGGTTCGGCGACGTGCAGGGGCCCTCGCCGCCGAGCACATCGGACAAATCGAAGGGGATCACGCGCGTGGCGCCATTTTCATGAAGGGCCGCCGGGTGCACGACGACCGGCACCTTCGGGAGGTCGGGGTTCGCGGCCGACCCGTACTCGTAGATGCGCGCGGCGCCCGCCCAGGACTTGGACGCCGACGCGGCCGGCGGCGCGGCCGGGGGGCGCGCCGCGTCGTCCACTTGCGCGCAGGAGTGGCTCGAGTTGTCCATGGCCAACGACGACAGCGAGACGCAGCTCACATTCCGGTCGCGCAGCTGGTCCAGGCGGATCTTGGCGGCGAGCGCGTCGTGCCGGGCCCGGACCATGTCCGGTGAAATAGGAGGTTCCGGCAGCGCGTCGCGCAGCGCGTCCTGCACGTGCAATAGCGTCGTGGACGGCAGGGAGCGCGGCAGCGCGCGCGGGTTGGTGCTGTCGTCGTCGGAGTCGTCGTCCCCGCGGAGGCTTCCCCGCGGGCTGACGCCGAACTCTTCCCGAAGCGACGCGAGCCGCACTTCGTCGGCCGGTACGTGCTGTTCGGGGTTGGCCATTTTGTGTGCTGGCTGGCGCGGTTGAGAGCTGTCTTAGTGTACTCCCTGGTACACACTACTCGCAACTCGCGCGAAGCTGCACTTTTGCTGGACGCTTTTAATACAGAGGCTGAGGCACTACTATGGCCAGCTCAGCTTTTGGTGTAGCCTGTGCTGCGCGTTAAGTTTGAGGAAGGTTTGGTTTCGCTGAGTCATGCGAAGAAACCCGTCCCGTCCAAGCTATTTTCCGTCGCAAATCCACATTTCTTGTAGCCATCAACTACGCAACTGAGCCCTGGACATGGTCCTAGGCGAGGCCACGCTAAAACTTTTGAATGACCAAAAAAGTCGACCAGATACAGGCCAGGAAACAGGGCAGCCCAGCGCCTCCAGATGGGCCTTTGACCCCGGAAGCTGGCAGAACGAACCCACGACATGATGTTTACCCCCGGCCAAGCGGAGGCGGTGCGCCTCGCGCTGCGCAAGGGGCTGCACAAGGACTTACATGAGCCGGACCCCGCAGCGGGCCTCGGCGCGCGCCTCCAGGACGCGCTCGCCAAGACCGACGCCGCACCGGCACGGTTCACGGCCGACCAGTTGGACGACGTGAGAACGGCCCTCCGCGCCGACCCGACGCCGGCGCCGCGCCTTCGCGACCGGCTGGGGCGCGCCCTCGCGGGCCTGGAGGGCGCCCCCACGGACGGCGTGGACGGCCCCGCCGACGAAGGGACCGAGCTAGCGGACGAGCCCAAGCTCTTGGACGAGCCGACGTCGCCCAAGGTCGGCTTCGGGCGCGTCGGCTCGGCGCACAGCTTCCAGGCCGCGGGGCGCAAGGTGTCTGTCGACGGCGGCGACCCGACGACGTTCTGCTGGTCGCTCTAGGCGGCGCGCCGCTCCCTTCCCCCTATGTAAATATATTCTGTGTGTACAATTATTGTCGGAACGCGCGGCCGATCGCGTTGGACGTTCAATACGACATTGGGGGTGGAAGCGAATAGACACCGCCCGGAGGCTGAGGAATAGGTCCTTGGGTGTACAGGATGCGTCTCACTTTCAAGAACCATGGATCACAATAGCTCAGGGCAAGGGCCCCGAAGGAGCGTCACGTCCCCTTCTTGACCAGAAGCGGCGCTTCCGCGTCGTAGCTCAGGCCCCGCGGGCGCGCGAGCGACGGCTTGCCGAGGTGCTCGCCGACGTGCGACGCCTCCCAGTCGAGGTGCACAAAGGCGCGCGCCACGGCGGCGTCCGCCTCGAGCCGGTCTTGTAATGCTTGACCAATATCATGGGCGTCCCTGTGCAGCATCTCGGGCGGTAATATGAGGTCGATCTCGACGGTGTAGGTTTCGGCGCCCGCCGAGTACACGCGCAACGTGTCGATGCCCACTAATTCCGGAGACGCCTTGAGCGCCAGATACGCCAAACGGGCAATAAACGCGGTATCGGGTGCCGCGCCGACTAGGATCGTGCCTTGCTCTTTAGCTGTGCACGCCCAACAGTAAACTAATGCGACTGAGATCGTCATGGCGCCGACGGGGTCCGCCACCCAGCACGCTCCCGGGCCCATCGCTGCCGCCATCAGGGCCGCGAGACCCCAGGTGTTGCTGATGACGTCGTTCCGGTGGTCGTCCGCTAACGCTTGCACGGGGCCCGTGTCCGCGCCGCCCTTCGACGCCACGCGCTGACACCAAACGTGCAGGCCGAACTTGGTCAAAATGACGGTCACGATGATGGCGATGACCAGGGGGCCCGCCGTCGGCCGCTTCGGCGACTTGGTGAGCCCGGCGATCAAGGCTTCCGTGGATTCGTAAAAAATCTGGAGCGACAACGCGGCCATGAGTACCGCGAAGATGAGGACGGAGACGGGCTCCAGCCGAGACAGGCCCGTCGGGTACTTGTCCCGCACCTTGGGCCGGTCCTGCCCCGCCGCGGCGCGCGCCTGGCAGAACAGCACGCCGCCGCTCACGAGGTCCATCGTCGAGTCGACGGCCGAGGCCAAGACCACGTAGCTCTGCGAGTAGATGAAGGCGACGTACTTGATGAGGCAGAGCACGACGTTAATGCCGAAGGACGCGCGCGTGGCGAAGCGGGCGCGGGCGCTCCCGTCCTGCTCCGGCGCGGCGTCCCAGGGGTTGGACGGCGCGTCCTCGATGTCCAGCAAATCGTCGATCAGGGCGTTCTGGGCCTCCTGGTACTCCCGCACGCGCCGCGGCAGCTTGCGTAGCCCGTTCTCGTCCAACTTGCCCGCACGCAGCGCGGCGAGGAGCAAGGGGTTCGCCGTGGCATGCGGCGGGTGCGCCGGCGGCCGTTGGAACTCCGGCGCCCCGCGGTCGTCGATGGCGAGCGACATTACTGAGTGGGGAGATGCTCCGGTGCGCTTGTGTAGTGCGCTGTGACGCGTAGCGCGCTGGTATAATGCGCTGTGACGCGTAGCGATGCGACTTTTGAACGGTGCCGGCAGTGAGCTCTGAGGCCGCAAGCTGTCTGGATATGGCGCCACCGATGCCGTCGTTGCAGCAGCGTGAGTCCACACAGTATATCGAAGCTTCCGCAAGCTTCTGACGTGTCTCGATGCGCAGGTATTGCGATCGCAGCGGCCCAAAAAGCTTCTCGGCAACAATCTGAACCAAGAGGAGCTCTGAACCTGATCTGTGCACCCGAACTTTATCGCCAGATAGTGCCTCAAGTATCACTACGCAAAACGCATCTGTTCGTCCCGACGGACCGGCGGATTGTACGTCATTAAATCACACACCGTATTACTCCAGCCGACGCCACCGACGCGAAGAAAAATCAAACAAACATGCTTAGCCGGCCGCCGGGTAGTCCCGCTGGACGAAGAAGTCCGCGATCTTCCTCGCGTCCGCGCGCCGCCGCGCGCCGGGCACCAGGATCCGCGTCAGGAGCGGCTCCTCGAGGCCGTGCGAATCTAACGCCCTTTTGAGCAGCGCGAAGGTCGGGTACTTGGCCAAAATGTGCCCGACGTACTCGTTCTTCACGCCCGGGACGTGCAAGAGAAAGGTCCCGAACCGTGCGCGTAAATCCCAATCCTTCTCACTAATCCCGAGCGAGGCCACCACGTCGCGGTACGCCGCGACGCCGGAGGCCAGGACGTCGTCCACGGTTTTCGCGCGGAGGTCGCTCTTCAAGAAGGCGTCCAGCCCCTGCAGGTAGCGCACGGTGTGGTCGAAGGACGGCGACCGGTGGACGGTGAACCCCAGCTCGACCTCCAACCGCGCCATCTCGTCGTGCAAGGCCTGCCGGTCTAAGGCAGCGACGTCCAGCGCGTCGACGTCGCCCTCGATGATGTAGGACGCCGGCACGCCGCACCGCGACAGCGCCAGCGTCTGCTTCCGGTGGTGGCTTTTACCCTTGACCGTGCTATGGAAGTCCGACGCGCACTTCCGCTCCAAACAGGGGCCGACGACCACGCCCCGGTCCCGCCAAAAGCCGTCGTACGGCTGCTCATTTTTAGGAGTGGCAATGAACAGGTAGTCCCCAACCTGCAGCGACGCCTTCCGGACCGCGATGGTGTTCTCGGTCTGCAGGAGCCGCCCCACGATGGCGTCGGCCTCGTGCTTGTCGTTCTTCGTCTTCTCGCGCGAGTCCACATACAACGTGACGGCGTACACGTCCAAAAAAGGCTTGGCGCCGTCGCCGTCGTTCCTTAAGCGCTCCAGGCAGCTCCGCCGTTTTTTAGGGCCCATGGGAGCCTCGTCGTCGTCGCGCGGCCGCGTCCGCTCTGTAGGTGGCGTGTGCTCGAGCTCCGCGCGGTAGCGCGCGTCAATGGCGCGCGCCAACACGTCCCCCGCCACGAGCCCACTTCCAACCTCCGTCGTAAGGCGGAAGCGCCGGACGTCGTTCGGCACGGGCTCGACAATGTGGTTCTTCTCCAGTGTCCCGAGGGACTTGATGGCTCCATAGAACTGGCCCTGCTGCGGGTTCGGGGCCATGGCGACGCGCGTGTGGCGCTGCGCTTCTTGCGCTAAAGCGGTCTTGTCCAAGGGTGCGTGCCGGTGCAGGGCGACGAGCAACGCGCACACGCCGGACAGGGAGCCCGTGTCCTTGTCCATGAAGCGGGGCGCGTACTTCGCCTTGCGGGCGCGCGGCGCCGGCGCCGGCCGCGCCTCCTCCACTTCGTCGTCGTCAGGCGCCTCCACGTGGTCGGCGCCGTCGTCGCCCGCCGCGCTCCGTACGTAGCCCTCCCACTCCTTGCTCCGGACCCACTTCGTTAAATCGCGGTCGCACGCGGCCCTCGCGGGGAAGTCCGTGAAGTCCTCGTCGTACCCGGCCTCGCCGGTTAACCCCCACTGGCGCCGCGCCATGCACTTGCCCGAGCTCGGGATTTCCACGACCTCCACGCGCCACCACCGCGGCTTCGCGTCCGGCGTGTCCTTCGGCGGCGCCGCCCAGCGGCCGCGCGGGACCGCGATGATCTGCGCGTCGAGGAACTCCTGCCACCGCAGGGCGGACGCGCACTTTTTGGCGTGCATGGGCCCGACGCCCTTCACCACTAACGCCGTGTCGTAGTTGTGCACGCGCTCCGCGTGATAATAGAGCCCCTTCAAGACCTTGAGGTAGGTGCCCGGCTCCTGCCGCGTTTCCTCATTGATGGCGCAGATGTACTCGTAGTACTTCTGGTAGCGGTCCCTCAAATCATTGTTTAGGGGGTTGTGGCAGGGCGTGGTGCACTCCTTGGCCTTGCGCGTCCACAGCGCGCCCTGGCGGCCGCCGCGCCCGCCGCCCCGACCCTTGCCGCCGTAGCCGCCGCGGCCGCGCCCGTAGCCTTTTCTCCCGCCGCCGCGGCCGCCGCGCGCGCCCGTGCCCCTATTTATCGTGCGGGCCATGGCTTCGTGTCAGGACAAATGGCGCGCGGCGCTAGCTTTTGAAAGCGCGCGGGCAGATGATTCTCTCGGTCTGCAGCCGCTCCGAGGGCGGCACGAATGGAGGAACGATCTTCCACGCCAAGGCTAATGTCTGAACGACGCCTACGCAGCGTTCTCCGTTATAGGTGCGGCGTTTTTATGCTGCGCATGCGGTTTTGCTAAGTGCGGGTATCTTGCGCGCGGGTTTTCTGTGCGTTCCGTACTAGTTCACTAGAGTGGGGCTAGTCGCAATAAGTAGTCACACACACACACGTTTTTACCTGTCACACGGGTGGAAACTTATGGTTACGAGATATTGGGATGGGAGGGGATGGAGAGGGGCGGAGGGTGAGACGGGGGATAGGGATGTGTGTAATGTAGCGCGGCGGTCATGAATCACATGTGTCGCTCGTGGCCGTGCTCGAGGCCATTCTTCGCTGGGGCCCGGCGACCAACTCGGCCGGGGAAACCTCGTACGAATCGTACGCGACGCCGTCGCTGCCGCAGACGGCGTCGGGGCGTTGCGGGTCCAGATTATTAAGGCAGGCGTCGCCGCCGCCGATCGCCACCGCTGCCGCCCCAGCGAGGACGAGCCATTTGAGGCTCAGAGGTATCGGAGCACTGGTCACAATCACTGAAATAGCGTTGCGCTCGGCCAGGCTCTATAGATCAGAGGATCGGCGAACCGATAAAGGCCTGTGACCAGATGGGGTGGGACACAACACGTCGAAAAATTGCCTTCTCAAAACCCGAATTGACGATGTCGAGCTAGATGTTGAGCTAGAGGCTAGAGGCGAGAGGTCACGAGGGACCAAGGCGCAGTAGGTGTCTGACAGCTTACGTACAGTACGTTCCCTTTTATGACCCGTTTTAGCCCTGTTTAGGCCACACACCCGCGCGCCCCGGGCCACCCAGTAGATGTCAAGTCAACAAACCACAGTTACAAAATGGGCACCAACGCCGCGATCAGCGCAACGACGGGCGTGCCGCCCTGGGACCGCATCGGCCCCCGGTCCAAGGCGACGACCATCAAATCGGCCGCGGCCGCCGCGCCGCGTAGATAAACCTCGGAGTGCACGAAGCGGCCGCCGGACCCGAGGCCGAAGCCCGCTTCGTCGCTTTCTTCGAGCGTGAAGACCAACCTCCCGTTCGTCCGCAGGACCCGCCGCGCCTCGCCGAAGAGCTCGGCGCAGTCGCCGACGTACGCCAGGACGTCCGCCGCGATGATCACGTCGACGGACTCGGGCGGGAGGCGTCGGAGGTGCGCGACGGCCTCGCCCTCGACCACCGCGTCGTGGTCGCCGCGCGTCGCGCACCGCTCGAGCATGCGCGGCGACAAATCCACGCCCGTGAGGTGCGGCGTCCGCGGGGCCAGCACCCTCCGCAGCGGTCCGCCGCACAAGCCGGTCCCGGCGCCCAGGTCGACGCAGTGCAGGTCCGGACCCAGGTCCACGCCGTCCAGCGACGTCCGCAATACGTCCGCGCACTGGAGATGCCCCCTATACTGCAGCGTGTCCACGAGCTGCTCGTCGAAGCTGGCCGCGAACTGGTCGAACAAACCGCCGACGTACGCGTCGTCGAGGGTCGCCGTCGTATCACTTGCGTCGAGGCCGCCCCACTTGGCCAGCTGGCACCGCGCCTGGCCCTCGGTCGGGTCCAACGCGACGGCCCTTCGTAAAGCGGCGACGGCCCGCGGTCGGTCGTCCATTTTCTCGTCGAGGAAGAAGGCGTACTCGCGCCAAACCTCCGCGCCCGCCCCGTCGTGGCAGAGGCCCTCGAAGACGGCCTCGGCGCCAGTAACGTCATCAATGGCCGCTCGACCCAGCGCCGAGCGGAGTAAGGCTGGACCCTTGGCGTCGCCCGTCGTTTTTTCGGCCGCGGTGTCGTAAAACCGCGCCGCCGCTTCATTATCGCCGGCGGCCCGGCGCTCCAAGGCGCGTAATTCCAGCGCTACGGGACACTCCGGGACGTCCGCAAGGCGTTCCCTAATCAAGCGCTGCGCCTCCGCGTGGTCGCCCCGCCGCAATGCGTAGTGCACCGCGCCCTGGACGTCCACTTGCGCGGCCAGCGCCCAGGCCGCGCCGGCGCCGTCGAAGCCCACGTGTTTGCTCGTGGCGTCGCCGTCGATGTCGCCCAGCGTGCGCAGGATCTTGGCGATGGCGTGCGCGGCCGCAGTATCGCGCGGGTCCGCGTCGAGGCGGCGCCTGGCGGCGGCGAACTGGCTCTTGACCTCGGCCGTCGTCGCGGAGATGAACGTTGGCGGCCGGTTGGAGGCCGCGGGTTTCGTGGCGGTGCCCACGAGGGCCAGGGCCGCGCACGAGAGGAGGCGGAGACGCGGCATGCCAGCGTGCACCGTCGCGGCTGGCACGTGTTGGCAGGCGGTGTGGAGACAATGCAGTGCGGCTCGCGCGTCGTCGTCGCGGCAGGGGCTGAGACCTCGTTGCGGTCTTTATTTTTCGCAGTAATGCGAGTGCTGTTGGCGATGTGTACGGCCAAGCCCGCGTACGGCGCGTGGACGAGGGGTCAGAAACCCGCACGCACTCGGCTGCGTTCCCCATCTCTAGCCGCAAAACGGCCGCATCGGTGCTCACACTATTGCCATTATGGCCGCACAGCTCGACGCCGCCGCGTCCCAGCTCGTCCAGCGCTTCGTGAGCGCGGGCTGCATCGTGGCCGACGCGCAGGGGTGTGCGACCAAACTGAGCGCATTGATCGCCGGCGGCCCGTCGAACCTCACGGTCATCGCGGACTTCGACCGGACACTCACGGGCGCCAAGTCCGTCAGCGCGCACCAAGTGGTCGCGGGCGTGCTCTCCGAGCCGTTCCGCGACGTCGAGCGCCGACTCTTCGCCCACTACTACCCCATAGAAAAGAACCTCAGTATGCCATTGGCCGAGAAGATCCCGCTCATGGAGGAGTGGTACCGGGCGAATCACCTGACCATGATCCAGGAGTACGTCGACCGGCCCATGATCGAGCAGGGCGTGCGGGCAGCGCGCGAGGCGCGGAAGCTGTTCGCGCGGGAAGGAGCGAGCGAGCTATTAGCGTTGCTACGGGAAAGACGCGTCGCGACGCAGATCCTGTCGGCGGGTCTCAAACCTGTTGTTGATGTCGCCCTGCAAGAGGTCTTCAATTTACCCCCGTGGGTTGCGGAAACGGACCCCATGACCGGCCAGCTCGTGTCGCAGGACCCGGTGCGCGTCATTTCGAACGACATGCGCTTCCACCCCAAGGCGGGCTGGCTCGAGGGCTTCAGCGAGCCACTGATCCACATGTACAACAAGTCGCAGGCCGCCGTGGACGAGGGTAAAGGCGTGCTGGTCAACGCTCTAGTCATCGGCGACGGCCTGGGCGACGCGGCCATGGCCGACGGCGGCGCGAGCGGCCCCACGACAGCTCTGAAAATAGGCTACCTCAACGAGCCCACGGACGATGGCGAGGAGCGCTACGCCGAGGCCTTCGACGTCGTGGTGATGGCGGGGGACTTCGAGGCAGTACGCTCCATTGTAGACAGGGTAATTAGTCAATAGCCGGGTTGTCGTCGAAGTTCTTGAGGGCGAAGCTCGACCCGCAGCCGCACGCCGATTCGGAATTGGGGTTGTTCACGACGGCGAAAGCGCTGCGGATCATCTCCTGCTCGAAGTCGATGGTCGCGCCCCGCACGAACTCCAGGGACGAGTCGTCCACTACCAGTGATGACGTGTCGCGCGTGAACACGTGGTCGTCCTCGTCGATGGCCGCGTCCGCCTGCTCCACCTCGAAGCGGTACTCGAAGCCCGAGCAGCCGCCGCCGTCGATCTGGAGGCGCAGGCGCGCCGGCGCGCCGTCGTGCTCGAGTTGCGCGATGCGTTTCGCCGCGGAGGCCGTGAGGAGCACCGTGTCGTCCAAGCCGGCGATGGACAGCAAGCGCGTCAGAGTTTGCGCGCGTGGTCGTGCGTGGCCCGCGAGGGGGCGCGTCCTCGCGTGTCCCGCGCGGCGGGCGCAGGTGCGCAGCATCGTATGGCTGGCGGGGAGAGCTGTGCGCCGCGTCGACGCGCGTTTCGCTGGACGTGCCGTCGATCGAGGGCTGTGGCTCGTGTACGAACCGTGGCGTCCCGCAGCAGTGGCTGTGATGTCTTAGATCCCTGCCAGCGCAAAAGCGACATCAAAAGCGTCTGCTTAGAAACCCGTGCGCAACCCGCGCACGCCGACATGTAGTGTTCTTGCCGCCAGTCTCTCGAACGTTTACGCGGCCCATAGATTGCGGCCTAGACTAGTGCTTCTAAAAAAGAAAGCGCCTCGCACCGGCCTGGGTCGCCTTCGCATTTGTGAGGCCGCCAGGGAAAGCAATCGCAGCCCAAAAGCCAACATGCCGCCGCGACGCATCAAGAAGGACTCCAAGGTGCGCCTCCCACGAAACGCGCGCAGCCCGCGGCCGGACGCACCCCACCAAATGGGTTTGGGGCCATAAAAAACACCCGAGCGCGCGCACGTACGCCGACGCGCGACGCAAAAACGCATCTACACGCGCGCGCGCCGCCGACGCGACGCGAAATGCATATACACGACGCACACGCCCGAGACTACGCGCGACGCGACACGCACACGACGGCGCCCGCCCAACACCACCGCGCGCGCAGGCCGACTGGCCCTTCGACGCTAATGGTGTGCAAGTGCACCCCCGCTCCGAGGCCGGCCTCCGGCTCAAGGGCTTGCTGAAGCCGCTCCCGAAGGCGGGCGAGGTGCCCGACTGCCTCTTAGTGAAACCGTATGAGGAAGAAGTCGTGCCGGCCAACGCGAGCGCCGTCCTGGTCCATCTGCCGAGCGCGGGGCCGGCCGCGTGCTACGCGTTCGGGAAGCCGCCCGGCGACGCGGACGTCTATAAGCTACACCACGCGGACGACCGGAGCCCGGACGCCCTGCCTTCATTAACTGTCCAACACGACCCCGACGACTTGGCGAAGGTGAAACGTGCCATGGACGGCGACGGCGAGCCGCCCTTGTATTTCAACCCGGCGACGGGCTTCGAGTTCGAGTGGACGGTGCCGCCGCCGGGCTTCTACGGGGTCAAAGAGGGCTGGGCTCAGTCGAAGATGAAGGCCGCGTTCGCGGAGGCGGTGTAGGCGTGTTCGCGTTGCGACCGCGGCGCCGACGGCCCGGCGCGGTCTGCTTCCGCTGCGTAAGTGTCTAAAAGATCATCCCCCGCGTGGAGCGACCCATTTTTGGAGCAGTTCTCCTTCCTCCGTTTGCGGTCGGGGGCGCGGGCTCGCGCGTGGGCGGTGGGTCACTGCGATAGCGTGGTGGGGGAAGCACGCTCGACGATGCCCACCGAGCGTACACGAATCTGGCTTCTACGCCACCACCACGCCATCGAGCAAACGCACTATGTCACGTCGGAATATGATCACAACTATTATTAACCCGGGCGGCGCGGGTCACCCTAAGAAGCGGGCTCCGCGGCCAGCGAGTAGTAGAAGTAGCCGCCAAAGACGCACGCGAGGGGTGCGAAACATCGCATAAACCCCACGTAGAACAGAAAGTCCAAGCAAAACACCACCAGGGCCAGCGCGAGCAGCGACACCCCGGCGCCGACGTACAAGGCCTCGACCCTTTCCCGCTCGACCCGCTCCGCGGCCTGCGTTCGCATGATCTCCTTGGCGCGCCGCTTCCGGTTGTCCCGCAGTTTGTCCCGCGGCCGCTGGAAGACGGCCTTCTTCGTCGAAGGAGGCGCCGCCGAGCCCGGAGAGACGAGCCGCGTCTCGACCGCCGCGTGCACTTGGGCCGCCCGCTCGTCGTCTCGTAGTAATTCCTCGGCCAGCGTCTTCGTCGTGGCGGGCCGCGGCGGCTTGAGCCGCCTTTTTTGGAGTTCGCGCTGGAGCGCCCGGGGGTCCCACTGCAAGTAGCATCCCGCACCACCTCCTTGCAAGGACGTGCTCCCGGCCGCTTCCTGCCGCGCCCAGAAGCGCTGCTCCTCCTTTGCTTTCTGGGCCTTGGCCAGGGCCACGCGCGCGAGCTTCTCCGCTTGCGCGCGCTTCGTGGCCTCGGACCGCCGTAATCGCTGCACGAGGTCCTGGATCTTCCGCCGCTTGGAGCCACTCGCGCCCTTGCCGGCCTCCATCTCGTACATGCGCAAGATGATCTCCGCCATGATGTCGTCGCCCTCCTCGTCGAAGAACGCTTCGAAGTTGGTGTCCTCCTCGCCCTCGTCGAGAGTCGTATTCGCAGCTTGAGTGATGCCGTGCTTCTTGGCCCGCACGATGCACTCAGAGGCCGCCTTGACCTGCCGGAAGGCGTCGTCGGAGCCGCCCTTGTCCGGGTGGGCCGTTAATGCTGCTTTCCTAAAGGCCTTTTTGAGCTGGTCGTCGTCGATGTCATTGGGGTCGGCCTCGCAGGGCAGGCCTAGTAAAGCGCAGGCGGCCTCGTAGTCGATGGCACCCGGGGGCGGCGTCCGGCTCATCGTGCTGTGATCTGTTTTTCGCGGTGGATTTATCGAGGGCTTCGCGGCGACAGCGTGCTGTTGGTAGAAACGTAGAGCGAGCCGCGCGAGTTTAAATGAGTAGAGAGAGTGCCGCAGGATATGCTCTGATAGGGCTTTCGTGTGAGTCTCTGGGCGATGGGTTTTGGCCGAGGGCTCTCAAAGGCGCACGCGGTGATTTGCTTTTGCTGTGAGCAGGCTTTGAGCAGCTATGGAGCTGCTTTGTGCAAAAACCAAATGATGGAAACCCGCGCACTCTGCTGAATAACCCGGGGCAGCCCCACGCATCCGCAAGCCCATCGAGGCCTCGTCGCGTCACTAAAAACCCGTAAATACGAGCACACAAACTTACCACACTAGGACAGGAAGAGGTCGGTGTCCTCCGGCAGGCTGACGTCCCCGAGGTACGCTGGTAACGAGAGCCAGGGGTCCATCGCGTCCAAGGCGAGGTCCGGCGCCTCCGCATCGTCCAGCGTCGGCGCGCCTTGCAACGCGGCCGCGCATCGTTCGAGGGCGTCGCCGGCCGTGGGGGCGCACGCGGCGTACGTTTCCTCGTCGCCATATAATTTGGCGATGGCGGCCACGGCCGCCGCGCAGGCCGCGTCGGCGCGGGGCGCCGGCGGGCCCGCGACGAGTTTCAAAGCCAGCGCCGCGGCATACGCGCGCCCCTGGGCGACGCGCGCCAGGGCCTCGGTCGCCCGGCTTTCCGCGGCCAGCGCCGGTTCATGACAGGCGTCGAAGGCGCGCGCCGCGCCGCGGGCCGCAAGAGCTCGGGCGTCCCCCGTGCGGTGGTAGCGCGCGGCCGCCCGTAATACAAAACCGGTGGCGTAATTTGATTTGGCGCGCGGGACGAGCTGCGCCGCCCGGCGGAGATAGGCGGCCGCGATTTCAATATCCGTGGCTGCGGACGCCATGGAGGCGCACGCGAGGCACGCGGCCTCCGTCGACGTGGACATGATGATGGAATACGGTCCCGTCGTGTCCTCCGCCCCCACGCACGCTATCGCCTTCTCCGCCTCGACCCGTAGGCACAAAGCATCCCGCGCGAGACCGGGTGGGGGGTATTCGAGCTGCGGCCTGTCCTAGCAGGGAAGTGGCATACTACTAGTCTGTTTGGTTTGAGATAACTGGACAAAACTTTTATACATACAGCCGCGACCCGCCTGCGGCGCGCGTAGACCTGCGTTGGGCTTGCGATGTGAGTTACCAAGTTTGGCGAACTCACATCTAGCCGTGCGTGGCCGAGCGTTGGCGTAATTGCGTCTACCGTGCACAATCTTGCCCGGAAGAACGAAGTGTCTTCGCGTCCTACTGTCGTCGTAGAGGGTGGTAGTCCGCACGAAATTGCGCACGAGCCGTTGCTTCGTGCACCGGAGGCACGTCGCGCACACGTCGGCCTCGAGCGTCCGCGCGAGGTGCGCCCACTTGGTGGCGCGCGCCGACTTTGAGAGCTGCGTGCCGGTCCGCACCACCCCCAAGAGCTCATCGGTTCTCGCTATCAGCCTGCGGTCCCGTCGAGAAGCCGCGACGTACTCTCGCAGCATCGCGGGACTCCGGAGCTGCAGATTTCGGCCCCACGCGTGCCCTTCAAGGCTCATATACCCACAGTTCCAATGCACCATCCAGCGAAAAATAATATGTAACGCCTGGGCGCGGGAGTAGATCTCTCCGCTGTCGGCGTGCGCGGCCCTTACGCTTTTCGATAGCAGGTGCCGCAGAAGCACGATCTCCCACCACGATAAGTACTCGGCCGTGTGTTTGAGGGACCATTGATCCAACCTGTCGAGCGGCGTCGGCTTTAAATCGCGCCGGGTCAGCTGCGGGAAGTACCCGAGTGGCAAATGCGTATCATGTCGCAACACGTCCAGGCTGAGTGCTCCTCCAATTTCTATCCCACGCTGTCGCGCGCGCGCGAGCATCTTCGGTAGAGCAAAATTCAAGTAGTGTCACCTGGCCGCGGTCCTGGAGGCCAAGATGGGGCGCGCGGCCCGGCGCGTGTTGTTTACGATCACGCAGTCAATCTGCGCGCCTAGCTATACGCCAAGAGCCCCGTGGAGGTGAGGCGCGGCAGGTCGCAAGCTCGTGGCGATTTGCCGCCCGTGCAAAACCCGTCTAAGCGGACGCGGGCGCGGCGCGGGCGTTATCGCGGCGCGCGCCACCCGTGATGGTCCATCATGTATTAGCTAGAAGAGCCCTCCCCCCCGGGCGCGTCGCGGGCCCACTTCTCCGTGCCCGTCACGCCGACCTCGAAGAGGTACTCGTAGCCCGGCGAGGCCTCGGTGGCCGTGAACCACTTCTCGGACTTCGTGCCCGTGTGCCGGAAGGCGCAGTCGCCGCGCTCGCCGTACTCGCCGAGTTTCCTTGTGTTCGTCTCCGTACTGGACGCAAAGCCATCTAAGCAGTTGCAGACGCCCACGTCCCGGTTGCACAGGCCGTTCCCCGAGCACTCGACGTTCTCTTTTGTCCCTTTGCGGACCTCGCTGATGTTGAGGCGTATCTGCGAGTAGGGCGACGTTGTGGCCACGAGCATGGGGACGTCTCCTCGATCTGATATAAATTCAACGTAGGCAAGTTGGTCTTGGCCACAGATCGTCTCGTTCTCGCCCGGCGTCGAACTGTTCGCGTACCACACGCGCACGTCCCGCAGCGTCGGCAAGGTCTCCAGCTTCAATTCCAACTCCGAAGCGGTGGCGTGCCAGGGGATCCGCACACTGACGTTACTCAATCCAAACGTGAGGTTGAAGGCGCCCCGGGTCGGCGCGCTGCAATTGATTTCTTGGACCTCGTTCTCGCCCCAGGTGAACGGGTTGTCGCCGCGGGGGCAGAAGGCCTGGCTGCACGTGCGCCCGGTCCACTCGGTCAGCGCAAAGGCCCAGGGCGACCGGGCCATCCGCGATCCACCCCGCGGCAGGTGCCGGTTCCTTTCATGAATGGGACCGGACGTGTGGTAGACGCCCTCGGGCTTCAAACATTGGCATCCCCTTATCATTTCTGAATCCCACGCATCACTATAGTTCACTTTCTGGAGGGTGCCGTCTTGATTGTAGTGGACCCCGTTCACACTTAATTCGGCCATGGTGGCGCAATAGCCCGTCTGGCCGCACGCCGTCTTGTTCACGTCGCATTCGAGGAGATTGCAAGATTTGCCGGTCATCAACTCGAACTCCCGGTCGCAGTCGCATCGCCCCGCGGCCCGATCACACGCGCCTCGGTTGGAGCAGATGGCGGCGTTATGGCCATAATTGGGCCCCACAGCTTCGTCCCACCACGCTCTCCCCGACGGACATACTTTGTACTCGCAGGCGTTGCCTTCATACCCCTCGGTGCAGTTGCACTTCTTGTCCAGGTCGCAGATGCCCACGCCGCTACAGATCGTGGGGCCCAGGTTCGGGTTCCAGGCCGGGTTCACGCGCGGACACGGCCCGTCGATCGGGTTCTCTAGTGAACGGTACCAGGGCTTGTTATAATCCTTGGGCTGCGTGTCCGCGCGCCAGTCGATCGTGGTATTGGGCAACAGGTGGCCGCAGTCCGCGTAACTGCCGGCCTGGCCTCTTCCATTTGACGAAGTAAAACCCGTGTAGCACGTGCACGCGCCTTCCCTACCACAGATGCCCCGATTGGAGCACTCGGCGTGCTCCTTAGTCCCGCGGACCGAACACATTGTGGCGTGCGTGCCGCTACATTGGCCGTTCGTTTTTATTGACATGGAGACCATTGACGAGGATTCATCTGCAGCGGTTTTAGAACTTACTAAAGAGTAGTTCATGGCCGGCACGTCCCCGAAGTCCCGCATAAAAACAATTCGCGCGGTCGTCCCGCCCGCACTACACAGACTGCCCAGCTCGCCGCCACCTTTATAATGCACGTCCACGTCCTTAATGGAACTAAGCTCCTCCAAAAAGTGCTCCAACAAGTCGGACGTGGCGTCCGCCGGGATGGGTGACGTTCTTTGGCCCTTGAACGTTAACGTCAGGGAGTGGTTCGCGCAGCCGCCCGGCTGGCTACATGCACACTCTAGTAACTGCACTTCATCGAGGCCCAGTGTGAGAGGGTCGTCGCCTTTAGGACAGACGCGCCGCGAACAGTCCCAGCCGGCAAAGCCCGCGTCACACACGCACCCGTACAGCATGTCCGCGTCCCAGGCGTCGTACACCGTGCTCCGTTTGTGGATCGAGACCCAGTCGATGTCCTCGCGCGCCGCGTCTCTCATAGAAATGCACCGGCCGTAGCCATAGCATTCTCTAGCAGGTGACCCTGTTAAGGTGCCCGTGGGACACCGCATCCTTTGACACGCGTCGCCGCCGAAGCCGTCCCGGCATTCACAGAGCCCCGTTTCTCGATCACAATCGCCCATGTTCGAGCACTCCACATGTCGAGCGTGGGCCGTGTTGTTGGCGCTGGCGTAGTCGGCCCACGCTCTGCCGGCCGGGCACAGCCTTAGCGAACAGTCCGGGCCGCTGAATCCGTAGTCGCACACGCACGTTTCATCTATTCCTTTAGCCACGTGCTCGGCGCAGGCGCCGTGGCCGCTGCAGACCTCGCCGTTCTCGAAGCCGACGGGGCAGGCTATGACTGTTGTGACGAGGAGGGCGGCCCGGAGGCCGCGGACCATGAGGCACACTGCTCGACGGCGTGGAGGAGAGGCTGCCCGGCCGGGCGTACTGCTGCCGACGGTGAGTTGGCGTCCTTCGCGAGACGCTGCGCCAGGCGTGTGCTTGGCACAGGAGACGGTCGCAGCGGACAAAACTCGATGCTCCATCGCAACCCTATTTATATTTTTTAGCGCATCGACAGGCCTCGGTTTCCACCGCGTTCGTTGGGCGCGTGTAGGCTTCGCTCGGTGGACTTTTTGGTAAAACCTCCTAGGACCGATGCTAAAATCCAAATGCTCTGCAAAGGACAAAATATATAGAGACAGCCAAGCGCGCGGCACAAATACGCACACGTCTCCGCGGGTTGCGCATTTAAAAACGACCGCTGGGGCTGCCCGCGGCACGCTAGGATGCTGTTCAGCAACGTCTGCTGCTTCATGCCAAATGATGACGAGTTTGAGGGGGAGGGCACGCCGCCGGTGTGGCCGCCGGAGCAGCCGGCGCGGACGGCGCCGCACGGCGGGATGACCCTGGTCCGCGGCTACCTGAATCGCAAATCGACGCGCAACCCGGAGGACGAACCGCCGCGGTGGGCGCTGCGGTGGCTCGAAGTGGACCCGCCGGGGGAAGATAGACCGGAATACATGTTGTCCGTCTACAAATCGGCCCAGAAGTCCAAACGGTTGAACGCGGTCAGTCTCAAGAAGATCACTTCGGTAATACACGACCACGCGGTGCCCTGCGCCTTCGTCGTCGCGGTGGGTGACTCAAGCTATACTTTACTGGCGCGTGACGCCGCGGACGCGGACACGTGGGTGCAGTGCCTGAACGCCGCGCGCGAGGCGCTCAACGCGGGCCAGGCGGCGCAGTGCGTAACGAGCTAAGCAATTCATTAACCTAGCGCTCCTGGCAGACGCCCTCTTTCCAGATGTTGCAGCCGGACGTGTCGGCAATGGCCGCTCTGGCCCATTTGTTCCAGAGCGTGTAGCCTTCCGCGGAAAAGGTGGAGTTTGTCGTCCGCGTAGAGCGAGTTCGGGTTTCCACGGGCGACAAATGCGGGATAGACGTCCACGAAGGCGGCGTCTATCTCGAGTTCGCTTCCTCCAAATGCCGCGAGGCTCCGGAGTCCGGAGTCGTATTCTTGGTACTTTTTGTGGAGTTTCTTCGTGGAGGGCTCGGGCTTGGAGCCCCATCGCCCTACTCATCGTCGATACGATATATATCAAATTGCCGTACCTCGCCGCCGCGTTCTTCCTCGCGGCGCTCATGCCGGGGCTGCTTTTGAGCCTCCACGTGCTCCTGCAGGACGTGGACCTCGGTAAAGACGACTTGATGCAATCGGTGGGCGACGAGGACCAGTGATGCGGCTTCGCGTCGGTGCTCCGCATGTGGTCGAAGGGCATGGCCGCGTCAGCGGTCTTACTCATCGTCATCGACCTCTTCTCGACGGCGTGGCTCGCGGCCGTCGCGTCGCGGGATAGTAGCGCCGTCGTTGTGTGGGCCGTGGCACCGCTCTTCGCCACCGCGATCCTGTTGAGCTTGCTGTTCTTCTTCGCTCATAGAGCAGGGCGAAGAGCCGTCAACGACCTTGATTTAAGCTCGAGCACCCGCCGACCGCGGCTGTCCAAGTCGTGGCGCCGCCGCCCGCCGCCGACGTCGAGCTTGTCGCCCCGTGAACCCCTTGTTTATATGTACTTTTACAACTCGCTATCCGCGAGGATACCGCGGATCGCCTCCATATCGGCGCCGCGCACGGATGGCGCCACCTCCTCGCCACTCTTCGTGAAGGTGTACGTCGGCACGGCGGAGACCTTGGCGGCGGCGACGAGATCGCCCAGGTCCTCCTCGTCAATGTCGACCTTGCAGAAGATGACGTCTTCGTTGTCCTCCGAGAGCTGATCGAAGACGGGCGCGGCGGCCTGGCACGGGCCGCACCACGACGCGGTGTAGTTCGTCACCAGTAGATCGCCTGTCGTCGAGAGCTTGTCGTAGGCCTCGACCGAACCGATGTTGACGACGCGCGACGCCAGGCATCGACGACGGTCGGTGGTCACGCAGCGACTGGCGAGAGTGCGCAGCATTGTAAGATAGTGAGACGAGACGTGTTGTGTTGCAAAGGTCTGACGGTGGCTGCTGGCTCGCTTGATGAGCAAGCGGCGGCGGCGAAGCGATGCTCCAATCGTTCACACTGTATCGCAGGGATCCGAGAGCGTCGATACACTGCCTCTATCAATTGGTGCGGCGTAAAATGCAGCCACGTTTTGCACACTATTTGGCGTGCGGGTTTCTTCAGGAGTTTGCTTCGTGCGGGTATTATCAAGGCTGCTCGGCAAAAAGGAATTCCTAGGCAAACAGCCCGACGCAAGCGCTGCACTACACGCGTGTGGCTGCGTATCGTCGACATTGATCGCCAGGAGTCTCCTCACGTGCTCGCTGGGTCTCCACTGGTGTACAAAGCATGAAGCTCATCGCCACAGCATCAATGTTCGCCGGCTTCGGCGCCGCCGCACCCGTCGCGGCCTTGGCCTTGGCGCGGTTGCCCCCGATTTTGTGCGCGGCGGCCGGCGTGGGCGCGCTGTCGGCGCCGCCGCAGCTCAAAGAACTCAAATCTAACGTCAAGCGCAAACTGCGCAAGCAACGGCTCCTTCGCGCGACCGCGAGCAGCCGCCAAATCGTCACGACGCCCCGCCGGTACGCGTCCCGGCAAGAATTGGTGGACAATTACCAACACATCACGGCTCAAATTAATCCGTTCCACTGGACGGAGCTGCCCTTTCGCATAGGGTCCTTGGTGGTTTTTTACCTCGCCTACCCGCTCGCGTGGCAAACCGTGCACCAACTCCCGCCGCCGAACCCGACCGAAGGCGGCTACTTCTTCTCGCTGATGAGCATCGTGTTCGGTACGCTCACCGCCTCCACGATATCCGACGCGACGGCTCGCTTGGCCGCGTTGCGCGCCGCCGCCGTCGAGGAGTGTACGCTCATGCTACCGCTCGTAAAACGGCTGGAAGTCATCCTCGTCCTCGACGCCGACGCGCCGGCGCTCGGTGACGACGTGTTCCGGGCGGTCGCGCGGCGTTTACACGCGCATAGCTGCGACTTCGTCGGCGGCTGGCGGGAGCGGGAACTCGAATTGATCGCAGAGGGCCACGACGCCTTCAGCGAAGTGATCCAAATTCTACAACAGGCGAAGTGCTCCATGACCGACCTGCACGACGTCGACTTCGCGCTCGACGGGTGCGGGCGGCTCATGGAAGCCCGGGGGGTACGGCTCTCACTGGAGAACTCGGGCATACCGGACGTGCAGTATTCGGTGCTGCGGACGCTATCTTTGGCCCTGGCGGTCGCCTATACCTACCTCACGCTGGATCGGGGCTTGCTGGTCTCCGGGATCCAGCCACACGCGCTGGGCTTCGAGCTCGTCGACGGCTTGCCGGTGTTCGATGCTTCTTTCGGCGTTCACACGCTCTTCGCCGTCGTCTGCGCCGCATTGGTCGTGTTCAACTCGTTGGCGATCGACGTCAATTTGCCCTTCTCCGGCGTCTTCCGGCTAGAAAGCGGCACCGTCGCCGCGTCGCTGAAGAATTTGAGGAGTGCCACGGCGCCGTATTTGGAGGAGCCGCCGGCCGCGCCGAGCGAGCTGTCCGCGCTCTACGGTCCCGACTCGGAGGACTAGCCTTGTTTTGTCTAAATTTTATTCGTCTTAATTACTCCTAAACGCCACCGCCGCCACGTGGAACGGCTCCGCCGTCGCGAGCGCCCCGTAGAGCACTAGGTCCGACGCGAAGACCGGCGGCGCGATCATGCGCATGCCGAGCCGCATGTGTCTCAAAAGGTTGGCCTCGTCGCCGCCCACGACGCCGCCGACGGCCACGCCCAGGCCGGTGGCGTCGGCACACAGGTCCGCGACGCCGGCCGCGACTTTTTCCGGCGACCCACACCGCGTCGCCGCGTCAAGGGCGCCCACGAAGGCGCACGCGTTCCCGCGTTTCGCGAGCACTTCGAGGACTGCTTTTCGCAGTTTCTCGTCGAAGAGGTATTGCTCCGTCTCGAATTGCAAACATGCCAGCGTCCGGCCCTGTTCCGCATTCCGCAGCGTTTCGGGAGTAAACGTGACCGCGCCGTCGCCTCCGCGGACGGGAAAGGCGCCCCGCGCGTGTCGTCTCAAACCCTCGGCGCCAGAAACCGGGAAGTCGACCGCTTCGACGTACGTTTGAGCGTCTTCCACGGTTAGCGCGTACGGCCGCATCGTGCCGCGCGCGCCGCCGGCCAAAGCGTCGCCGTGGGCCGAAACGGCCTCGCGCGGCAGTCGTTGGATGGGCGTGAGGCCGTACCGCTGCAGGCAGGCGTTCTCCTCGCGGCCGTACAGCAGGTCGTTGCCAGAATGCTCGGCGTCGTTCACGACCCATTCAAAGCCGGCCACGGCCCACGCGCGCGCGTCCGACTCGCGGAACTGATGCCGCGGGATGTCGTTGAAGAGGCCCAGCAGCGGCCGCGGCGTCGCGAGCGCCTCGATCACACCGTTGCGCTGCGGGTCGAGCACCGCCAGCTTGGCTCGCTCGGCGAGCACTTCTGTGCTTACGGCGCGGCGCGCGATTTGGCTGGCGCGCGCGCCCATCCGCAGCGCGGCGAGCGCCAGGAGGCGGGGTGGAGCCATCAGACGGTCGACGCTTAGCCCCTTTGTGTGCACAAGAGGGGTGGGGTCCAGAGAGTAGCAGCCAGCGGTCACAGTTCGACAAATAACTTCCTCACGAGGCTTTTAGCCGTCTCCCAGCCGTCTGTGGCGCCTGCACGCGGCGCTCGAACCGCGCCGGCCTGCAAAACGGGTTTCAGGTAGGACCAATGCCACACGCGCTGCATTGATGGCTTCGGCGAGCAATATTCACACTGCTGTGAAACGTCGTAAGGCTGTTGTGCACGCGGAGCCAGCGCGGTGATCAATGCGCGGCTCTAGAGCGCTGCTAAACAACGCCGCACTCAGACGCGCCTGGGCGCGGCCGACGCGTTGCCTTGCGCGGCCGACGCGATGCTTTGCGACGAAGGAAGACCCCGGGGCGACGAAGGGCTCCGGAGCGAAGCAAGATGATTCACCGCCGTGGCGCGACGGTCGAGTGGCAGCGGTCTGCGGCTCCACGCTGACGATGATGACGGGCCACGGTGTGGCGACGCCGTGCATACCGCTGCTCGCGACGGCTCTGTGCGCCTCGGCCGCGGATGTCGGTGCTGCCCTCTCGACCTTCGGACTCGCGCGGCTTGCCTTAAACGTGCCGGTAGGTCTCGCCGCGGACAGCATCGGCCGCAAGCCGCTGTTGGTTGGTGACGCGCTCGTGAACGCCGCCGGCCACGCGGCGTCTGCCCTGGCACCCGACGTGACGTCCTTCGCCGCGGCGCGGTTCGTGGCGGGCGCGGGCCAGGCGGCCTATTTGGGAACGGCTCAAGTCTATTTGAGCGACGTTGCTAAGCCCTCGCAAAGAGGCCGGGTGCTCGGACTGAACCACGCGGCACTTTTATTGGGAGTGAGCGTCGGCCCCGTCCTGGGCGGCTTCGGCGCCGAACTGTCCGTGCGCGCGCCGTTCTACGCCGTCTCGGGACTTGGCCTATTGGCGGCGGCGCACGCGTTCTGCTCGCTCGAGGAAACGAAACCGGCGACGTCGCCACGGAAAGACGAGCAAAAGGAGGCGGGCCGGCTCCGAGACGTGCTGGCGGACGTGCCGTTCGCATCGGCAGCGTTCGCGCACGGGACGACCTTCGCAGTGCGCCAGGGCGGCCGGAATCTACCATTAGCACTCACGGCCAGTTCGACGTTCGGCTATTCGCCATTTCAGCTCGGCCAACTCTTCGGCGCTATGGCCTTGGCTGATCTAGCGGGCGTTGCCCCTGCGTCCTGGCTCTCGGACAAGATTGCTGACAAACGCTACGTCGTGTGCGGTTCTATTCTTGGTTCGGCGGCAGGCCTCCTCGCCGTATCTTGGGTCGCGATGGCGGCCGAGGCATCTGGAGACCCGGACCAACTCGCGTTTCTGGGGGCGGTGTCGTTGTGGGCCCTGTCGACCGCCGCTCTGGGTCCGACGCTGCCAGCATATGCAGCAGAATTAGTCCCTGAGGCAAAGCGAGGCTTGGGCCTCGCGGCGTTTAGATCGGAGGGCGACGTCGGGTTCGTTGGCGCACCGTTGGCCCTAGGTCTATGCGCCGACGCCTTCGGCGCGCCCGCCGCGCTGGCAGGCCTCGCCGGCGCTTCCGTCGCATCCGCGGGCGCGTTTGCGGTGCTGAACCGACGGTGAGTCACCCTCCACGCCATCGAACATGCGCGGTCACGGGGCCAGTTCCACTACTAATGTTTAAGTTGTTACGCGGTCACTTCATCCATCGCCCAGGTCAGGTGCGCCCGGAACTGGCGCGCCGCCTCGTAGTCCATGTCCCGCGGTACGCCCACCCGCTTCCGCAGGTACTCCAGCGCCTTGGCCGTCGGCGCCGGGTCGTCCCCGTTGTCCTGGCGCGCGATCGACGCTGGCCCGCGCAGCAGGGCTGAGGCGACGTGCCGCAACGCGCAGTCCACGTCGTCCTCGTGCCACCGCACGGGCGAGGCGTTGTTGGGGTCGGCCAGCGCCGCCATGACCGGCGGCACGCCCGGGGGCGAGTGCGCGCGGCAGGCGAAGGGCACGACCTTCGCGTGGTTCGCAATCAACTGCCGCGCCGCGCGGCGCTTCGCCGCACTTGCATCATCGTCCCGCAGCGGCTGGAGCGGCTGCTGCGCTAATGAAGCGAGGGTCCACTCGCCGCCGTCGAGTAACGCCCGCGCCGCCTCGCCGCCGGACTCGGCCGCGCAGCCGCCCAGCTGCGGCGGCAGGTCCATGGCGTGCGTGTAGTAGTCCGACTGGGACGCCCGGAAGGACGGCCGCCCTTCCATGGCCGCGAACCACCCGCACACGTGGGGGTACTTTTCGACATCCCTCACGCGGAAGCCCTTGTAGTACAACAAGGACGCCTCGGCCCGCTCCAAGAACGAACAGAACAACAGGTCCACCAGCGACAGCTCTTCACCGAGGAAGAAGCCCCCGCTCGTGGAAGCTAAGGCGCCGTCCATCTGCGTTAACACCCGCTCGTAGGTGGCCTTGCCGGCGCCGCCGGTTCCGGGTGGTGCTCGCAACCACCCTAACCAAGCCCCGGCGTGCTGACTTTCTAGACTCATCAGGTCCCGGATCGCATCAATACCGCCCGGCGGCAGCAAGGACTCCTCCTCAAACGCCCGCTCTAAAGCGAACATGATTTGTACACTATCGGTGATCAGGTCGCCGTCCAGGCGCACGACCGGCAGTAACCCGCCCGTCTCCTGCTCGAACCAGGCCGGCTTGGAGCCATAGCACCTCATGTTGATGCGCTCGACTTTATACGGGATGCGCTTCTCCTCCAACTGCATCCAGACCTTCTGGCAGTAGGGGCACCAGCTCGCACCGTCCCTATAGAGCGTGACGCGCGGCTCGTAGCCGTCCGGCGCGTCGAACAGTCTTAAGTTCGCCTTGGCCGTCGGCGGGCCGCGGCCCTCAGCCACTTGTTTGGCGAGCTCGACCTCCTCCTTTGACGTCTGCGCGTCTAACGCTTGCTGCAGGGCGTCCCAGCTCGGTGCGCCATCTAGCTTTAAAGCTGGAGGCGGCGGCGCGCCGCCGGACGAGGCCGCTCTTAGAGAATCTGCGGCTTTGCGGAGGAAGCCGCCGCCCGCCGCGAGGCCGCTGACCCGCGACATCATCAAGAAAGTGCTGACGAGGCGAGGCATGCGGAGAGACGCTCTCCCGGGCTCCAATGGTTACGGAGCTTTTGGAGCGGCGCGGCGGTAGGCGCGCAGGATACCCAGCGGCCAAATGCCGTGTTCTAGAGCTTGGAGCTTGCGGAGCGGCCACTGAAGCCACTGCCAGCAATGCGGCCTGCAATGGGACCGGTCGGGTTCGGGTTTTCAATACGGGTTTTTGGCTGTTTTCAAAGCGGTTTTTGAGGGACGCGATCTCGTTCACGCTCCCCGCGCGCAGCGCGCACGCAGCCCTTGGCCTTCTTGTGAGCACAGTCGGGCAGCAATGCACCATGCGGGCCGCCTTCCGCGATGCTCGCAAAGGCTCTGCTAAGCATCGCATATCTGTCTCGGTTCGCGTGAAGCCTGCATCAGCCGAGTGTTCGCCCACAATCTCAGCCGACTCGCGTGGCATCGTCGTGAAGCAGAAGGTGTTTACACCCGAAGCGGTGATTACCGGCTGCGACCAGGCGGAGGCCTTTGCTGCGATCGCATCGCCACTGCTGGCGCGGCTCCGCGATGGGTACTCGTGCACGCTTCTGGCGTACGGCCAGACCGGCTCCGGCAAGACGCACACGATGTTCGGGCCGCCGGGCGCACTCACAGAGGCGAGCCTGGCCGCCTCGGCGGACGCCTGCCCGCCCGACTGGGGAATCTTCCCCCGGATCGCCCTCGAGCTGCTCGCCGCCGGTGGCACGCTCCACGCCTCGGCCATCGAGGTCTACCAGGACAACGCCTACGACCTGCTGGCGGATCGAGCGCCCCTGCAGGTCGGCACGAGGAGCGTAGGACGCCAGGTCGGTGGCGGCGGCGCCATCGTCGCGAACGCAAGCAAGGCGGTCTCCGCCGGGAGCGCGTACGGCGGTGTGCATCCGAACCACTGCCAGTGCGGCAAGTGCTTCAAACGGCAAGAGCAGGAACGAGCGGAGCGCGCGGCGCGGCGCAACGCGGAGCCACGGAGACGCCCAGCGCAGAGAGAGATGCCCGCGTTTGCTACGGTGGGCGAGACGCTGGTGCATTTAACCACGCCGGCGGCGGTGGCCCGGCTGGCGCGCACGATCGAGCTGACGCGCACGGCGGTGGGCCACGCGCTGAACGCGCGCTCGTCGCGCTCGCACTGCCTCGTCCACCTGTACCGCACCGAGCGCAAAAATGGCGACGTGCGCAGGCAGCACCTGCTGTTCGTGGACTTGGCGGGCTCCGAGCGCATCCGGAGGACGGGCGTCGAGGGCGTCGCGGCGAGCCAGGCCATGGCCATCAATTCCAATCTCACCGTGCTCGGCAAGGTCTGCCGGGCGCTCGCATGTAACGCGCCGCACGTGCCGTTCCGAGACTCGATGCTGACGATGCTCCTCCGCTCGTCGCTCGAGGGCCGCGCGGCGACCGCCGTGGTGATCAACGCGGCGTCGGACCCAGAGCATGAATGTGAGACGCTCTGCTCCCTCGCTTTCGGCGAGCGCATGGGCGCGGTCAAGACGGCGGCGACCCCGGTGATCCGACGGCGGGCGCTGGACGCGGGCGCCGCCGAAGCGCTGCGGGAGGAGCTCCGGACGCTGCGCGCGGCGATGGCGCGGATGGAAGCGGACGACCTGGACCTCGGCCGCTTCCACGAGGACGCGGTGCCCTCCGAGGCGCGCTCGCTCAAGCACAACCTCCGACGGCACGCGCAGTACGCGGCGGCGGTGGCGCAGCTCCGTGCGCAGCTCGCCGAAGGAGGGGGGGGTGACCTCGCGGCCCGGTTGGCCCACGAGGAGGCCGAGGCGACCCACCTGCACAGCATCATCGAGATGCAGAAGACCATTCCAGTGGTCAGGGGCGGTACGAGCTTAATCTGGCTCGGGCCCCACCGAGCGTACACGGCGGCGGCCGTCCGCCGGAAGGCGATTGAAGACGCGTTGGCCTTTGGGTGAGTAGTAGCTCCCACGTCCCGGGTGTCCGCAGAGAAAGCCAGGACGCCGTGACCCGTGTCTCAAACTCGTGGCCTAGCCCGACGCTGAGCCACGTCGTCACGGGATCATATGTCAAGTTAGTTTAAAATACCCCTCCGTCGACCCGCCGGCCTCTGCCCGTAGTCGCGCGACTCGGGCAGAAGAAAGTGAAGCGCCGCCCGCGAAAACTCCAGCGACGACGTCACGTGCGGCAGGTGGCCGCCGGGCAGCGTCGTGACGGAGGCGCGGGGCAGGAGCGCCGCGAGCCGCGCCGTGGTGTGGCCCGTGAACGTGTCCTCCGCGCCGCGGACGAGCAGCACCCGTTGCGTTATGGAGGGCACGCGGTCCTCGATGTCAAGTTTTGCCATGATTCTGATCCGCTGCATGACCGACGCGTGGTGCGCCCAGGCGGCTTCCTTGACGAACAGGCTGCGCACCCAGGCCGGTTCCGTTGCTTCCACCACGTCCGAGGCGTGGACCTTGGCGAACAGCGTCTGGGCCGTGCCCGGAAACGCTCGGCCTAGCAACTCGACGAGCGGTAGCACAAAGTGGAGCTTGAACCGGACGACCGCCGTGAGCTCCGTCTTCGCGAGCGACGAGAGCAGCACGAGCGCGTGCACCCGCGCGGGGTGCTCCAACGCGAGGTGCTGCGCCACCACGCCGCCGAAGGACTCGCCGATAATTGATGCGTGCTGGATGTCGAGCTCGTCGAGCGCGCTCGCGACGTCGGCCGCCAAATAGGAAAAAGTGTAGTTCTGGCCGTCGTAGAGCGGCAGGTCGTGGACCACGACAAAGAAATCCAAGGCGAGCTCCGGGAGGACGCCATGGAAGAATACGGTGCAGCCGTCGAGGCCCGGTATGATGACGAGCGGGGGCTTAGAAGGGTCGCCGTAGGTGCTATAGCGTGGCGCTCTCCCGATCCAGGTGCCATGGGTGCGGTCTTGTTGGGCGTGGTCGAGGTAGCTCAGCGCCGCGACGAGGGCGATGAGGGCGGCGGCCGTTCTCATTCCACTTGGACGTCGGGCGTCGCTTGCGGCGTGGCTGTGATGTCGCGGCGTGGCTGTGCTGAAGTCGAGGCGTCGCGTCGATGGCGTCAGTGGTGCACCCAATTGGGGCTGCCCTAAAAGAGGGCTGCACGAGACGCACGCAACACTGCAACGTCTGGTCAGCACTCGCAAAGAGAGTCTGCGCACGACGCGTGACCACTCTTTGCCTCGGCAACGTCCGCCTATGCCGCAGGGCGGCGCAGGCTCACGCAGGCTGATATGCTCGAGAAGCTATATCGAGAGCCCTCTCGGAGCCATGCTTCTTTTGAAGCCCCCTCCGCGCAAGACTCGTATTAGAGGCGTGCATGCGTACCCGGTGGGCGATTCGTCGGTCCAGTAAAAGTAGACGGGTTTAGCCGGGTTTTCCAAAATACTGCACGCGCCCGTGTTGAACCTGAGCAGTGCTGCTGCGCAGCAAAACAGCAGCAACATAGCAACATGCGCGCGCACCTGCTCGGCCTCGCATTATTACCGCGGCTCCAAGCCCACTGCCCAAAATCCCGGTCCGCGGCGACGAAGCGCCTACTACGGCTCCGGGCCGCGCAATCCGGCGTCGCGCCCGCCGAGAGCGACGGCGCGGCCGCGTTCCTTAAAGAACGGGAGCAGCGGTGCACGACGGAATGCACGGCGAGCGAGGACGACGAGGCGAGGACCGCCGTGCGCCTGCTCGCGAGTGCGAGTAGGGAGGTCAGGCTAGGCGTCGCGGCCGCGCAGCAGCAGGAGGCCGTCAAATCATTGGGCGAGTGGGTGCGGGCTTTAGACCTCACGAAGGGCTTATTACATGGTGCTGATGTTGACGGCGAGCCCCTGGAGATCATCGGCAACGTCTTCATCAAATACGCCAGCGCCTGCGGCTCCGCCACGCTACGGAAGGACACGGACGATAGGACACCGCCGGGTGTGCTGTTCTATCCGCTCGTCGGCGACGAGGACGACGCTGCAAAACAGTACCTGTTACCTCTGGCGTTGTTTTCGCGACCTTCTTTGTCAGGAAGGGACGCGCGTTGTTTGCGGGCCCACGCCGTTCGAGGTGACGTCACGGAATTCAAGCTCGGGAAAGACGGTTGTTCCCAAGGGGCCCTGGCGGAATTGGATCTGGTGCTGGAAGCGAACGAACTAGTCAAGGTCAAGACGGGCGCCGGGAAGAAGAAGGCGGCCCGGGCGTTGGCGGAGCACGAGGCCGCGCCCGCCCTGGATCGGCCCGGGCGACCGTGTTACGTCGCCCAGGTCGTGGGCCACACGGCGTTGCTGTACCGGCGGTGCGCCGGCAAGGCGGTCGTCGGCCTGGAGTCGCTGAAGAAGAGCGACCCGAACGACCTGCTGGGGTAAGTCTATGCGTGTGTAGTCGTGTCGAGTCCGCTCCAACCCGCACTTGAGCACGCCGAGCCTGGGACAACTCCCCAGCCACGCGCGCGCGAGACACTCTGGGGCCGTGCTACGCGACGAGGAGTCGCACACATACGCAAACGAATCGCCCAGAGCGCACGCGGCGATGGCGCCATCGATGCGCTGCCGTGTGCTCATCTCTCTCATGCTCACCCAACAGGCCGCAGCCCTCACGCCGCCGAACTGGCCGCCCAACGACCGGCGCCGGGCCCGGCTCGAGCAGCGAGGCTTGGCGCCGCAGCCGTCGATGAAGATGGTCTCGGCGCCGCCGGACGCAGAATTGGCGGCGAGCCTCGCACGCCGCACCTTGCTCACGACGAACCAGGGCTGCTGGAGCGGCTGGGAGGTCGCGTTCGACCCGCGCACCGGGTTGGCGAAGCCCCTGGACGACGCCTACGTCGCGGAGGAGTTAAGGGAGTGGGGCCAGTCGCCGTTGGGTTGGGAAACGTTCGTCGAAGACACGACCGACGGGAACCTGTGGCAGAGAAGGGGCTTTCGGGTGCTCCCCGAGGCGGGCTGCGCGGCGGACGAAGTGGCCGTGGCGCCCTTCGCGTTCGGCCTGGACCTTACTGCTTGTAGGGTGGTCGCGACCGATGGTTTGACCTCGGCGGACTCGCCCCGAAGACCGTCGGGCGAGTGCGCGAACGCCGTGGGCCAGCCGTTCGTCGACGTGCGGACGATCTTTGGGGCGAGCGAATTGGGCGACCGGTGCCGCGTCGACGTGAAGGTCGACGCCGCTTCTTCATGTATTGTCGCGTGCGTCGTGTGCGCCGAGACGCGGGATTCCATCAAGGAACCGCCCTACTCGTCTGTACCGAAGCCGGGCTCGGCGCGCGCCAAGGGTTTGGACTCGTCCATGGTCTCCAAACGGTGCGGGCCCTGCTTTGTGACAGCGAAGGTCGGCGCGGCCTGGTTCGGCGCCGACGGCTCGACGAAGCTCAAGCTCGCCAATGGTCTGATCCACGTCGGGCTCGTGCCGCGCGCCGGGGGGGGCGTGGACGTGGACGTTTCGTTAAATGGCCGGGGCCTGCGCCGCGCCTTCGCGGAGAACGGCGACGTGCTGGACCTGGAGCGGATAAGCTAGTTATTTATTTACGCTGGGGGGGGTGGAAGGCACCCCAACCCTGCCCCATTCGAGGACCGGCGACAGTGCGTCGCGTGACGCCCGCCAGACGCGCCCAGAGGAAAGGTCCCTGCCGCTCGGCCTCGGCGAAGGTTCCCATCTGCCATTGCTCCGGCGGCGGGAGCTCGAAGGCCGCCGTCGAGGCGCTGACACATACGTGCGGTTTCCCGGGCTTGTCGCCAACGCGGAGCTCGTCGTAGGAATGGGCGTACGTGCACGTTTGGCCGTGGGGGCACTTGCGACCCGCCACGACGTGAGGAAACAGCGCCTTCTTGTAGTTGATGGCGCCCCAGTCCTTCCGTTCCGGGGGCGCCGTCCGCTGGTAAGCGTCGTCGTCGGACTCCTCCTCTTTCGACGACACCGACGCGCTGTCGTCGTCCTCCGCCGAGGCCTCGCTATCACACTCAGCGACGACGTCCGCGACCGACACGCGGCGCCGGCGCAGCGCCGCCCGCAGGCGCGCCCGCGACCGCGCGTAGCCCCCTCCAAAGGTTCCCGCCGCGACGAGGTCCTCGAGCGGCTCCTCGTCGTCCACGTCGTCAAGATCGTCCCCATCGTTCCCGTCATTGAGGGCGTCGTCAAGCGTGTACTCGGCGTCGACAGCGTCCTCTTCCTCGGGCGGTGCGGCGACGACATCGCGGCGCACCACGGCGAGCGGCGCGTCCCGCGCAAGGTCTGTCAACAACGCGTCTTCTGCATAGATCCGACCCGTGTGGATGTTGACGAGGCCGTAGGTCCCGGGGAGCGGCGCCTCGCCGGGCCGGGCGGCGCCGTAGGCCTGGACGAAGTGCTCCACGAGGTCCCGTGTGGTGCGCTGGGCCCAGGCCTCGGGCAGCCGCAGGCGCAGCCCGAACGGCTCGCGGCCCGGCTCCGCGAAGTGGAGCTCGTAGTCGCCCATGGTCTAAGGTGCGTACGTGGGCAGGACAATGTCGATGTAGTGTATGAGGCTGGTGGTTTTGGTGGTTGCCCGGCGTTGTCTGCAGGTTTGCCGTGGGGCTGCCCGGCGGACGTCGCCAGCGATGTGGTGCGCTGGTTTGCCGCCCGTACCGCCGCCCGTGTGCGTCGTATTTGCACGGTCTTTTGGTGGCCTTGCCAACTTTGGACAATGGCTCTAGGAATTTTAGAGCGATGGCTGACTGGGATCTTGAAGGGGGTAAAAGGCAACCCAAGACCAACCCGCGCACATGACAGGTAATTTTTTCGCTGACATGCAGTGAGGGGTTTCGGTGGGTTTCTTGCGAAGCGGTTTGCTCTGAGCTGTTGCACGCGCCGCGAAGCAGTGCGCGTCACAAGGCCGCAGTGCAGTGCAACGTCGCGCTAGGTCACAGTACCAGTCCGATACAAAAGGGCAGCGCAAAACTCAAGGAGCAGGGGCTACCATGCCGCTGCTCCCAAAATTCATGCTTACCTGCTCCATTATGGCATGGGCCGAGAGGACGCCCGTGATCCTCGTGGCCGACGTGGGCGTCGACGACGCCGCGGCGCTCATCTGGCTCGCACGGGATCCCACGATCGACCTGCTGGGCGTCGCCGCGAGCTTCGGGTGCCACGGCGATGTAGAACAAACAGCGACCAACGCGCGGCGGGTGCTGCGGGCGGTCGGTACATGCGTGCCGGTCTACGTGGGCAGTCCCTACGCGCTGGGCGAGGCGAGGAGACCGGACGGCTTCACGTACGTGCACGGCGAAGACGGCCTTGGGTCCGTCGCCGGAACGGAAGAGGAGGCACGGCGGCCGCCGTGTACTTTAAACGAAACGCTCTCGGCGGCGGAATTCATCGCGCAGACGGCGCGGCAAAGGCCGGGGGAGGTGAATGTGATAGTGACCTCGCCGCTCACGAACCTCGCGCTCGCTCATCTACTGGAGCCGCTGCTCCCTTCGCTGGTAAAACGGACGCTGGTTATGGGTGGCGCCGTTCGGCACCCGGGTAACGTGTCTCCATTGGCCGAAGCGAACTTCGCCTCCGACGCGCGGGCGGCGCGTCTGGTCGTTGACGCCTTCTCCAGCGTCGAGGGCGACCGGCTGGTCCTCGCCCCGTTGGACGTCACCATGACCGGCGCCGTGGAGCAGAGCGCAGTACTGTCAAAACTGGACCGCGCGGGCATCGCGCAGCGGCTCCTCGCGGGCGCGTGGCGCACCTACATCGGGAACTACTGCACGATTCTCAAGGAATGCGGGCCCACGGCGGTGCTCCACGACGCGCACACGGTCGCGTATCTTCGCGCGCCGGAAATGTATGAGATAGAACTGCTGGCGCTCGAGGTGAGCGTGGGCGGTAGTGCGAACGGTCACTCTCTGCTGGACCGGCGCACACACTCAAAAGGCGACTCCGCCGTCGACGACCGCACCGGCGCCGTGGGCGCGAGGAAGAAACTTCTCACGGTCCTCGTCGGCGTGGACGCGACCGCCTTCGAAGCGGCGTTCCTGGCCGCCGTCGCGCCGGACCGCGACGCGTCCCGGCCGGCCGTCAAAGGCACAAACCGGCTCCGGACCTACGCCGTGGACCAACAGTCCTAACATATCCCGTCTCGAACAGGATAATTTTCACAAGTATATTACTCCCGGCCCGCCGCCTCGGCGCCGAAGGCCGTCAGCACGGACTGCTGCAGCTTGGATTGTGAGTAGATCATCGAATCCAACAAGGTGTTGTCCTCGCGCTCCCGGACACCAACCTCCTCCGCCAGCTCCTTCTTCACGTCCAGGATGCTGTGGTGGCACGCAGACGTATGCCGCTCCTCGGCGCGGTCGTCCTGCCGCTCCGCCTCGAAGCAATCTTCACTGAGGACCGTCAACTTCGCCTTTCGAGTCGCGCGCTCGTCCTCAAAGGCCTGGGCGCTCTTCTGGATGTGCACCGCAAAGCGCTGCGTGATCTTCTGCTCCCGCTTCAGAATCTTGGCGTTCTCGATGTCAAACGTATCATGAGCTTTCTGCAGTTTTCTTTTCACTTCGCCCGTCAGCCGGTCGATGACCGTCGGCACGGTCACGTCCACGAACTCCGTGACGTCCTCCTCCAATTTAGACTGTCTAGCGAATTGTTGAGGGATGCCGTCGCCGTGGAACCCTTCCATCACACTCATCAAATTTGACTCCTCCTCTTTACTAGCGGTGGCTAAAATCTCGTCGAAGTGCGTCCCCAAGAAAGCAGACGCTTTGTCTCGTTCAACGACTTCCACTTGAAGCTTCGCCTCCCAGTTCTGAACGCGCGTGGCGATGGCATCCAAGTGCTTGTGCAGCTCCTCGTTGCGTATCCGCGTCGAGGCTTCGAGCGCGGTCATCTCATCGTTTAAGCCGTCGATGTGCTTGGCGATGGGCTCCGCGCGCTTGGTGGGTTCGGCCTCCGCCAAGGGTGCTCGTCGCGCCTTGACGGGCGAGTAGCAGATTCGCCCCGTACTATCCTTTTCGAGGCGATACGCGCCCGGGGCCGCGATGTCAAAACTTGTTGTTAAAACGGGCAGCTCCTGGGACCACCGATTCGTATCTTCCTCGCCCCACGGCATCGTCCGCTGCAGCGTCTCCGTGGCCGGGTTGAGATACAGCGGCGTGTCCTCGGCGAGGCCCAACTGCGTCTTCTGCGTCTCGATGAGCTCCGCCGTGGTCAGGAAGCGCGGCATGGTCTGGTCGAAGGCCACAGACTCATCCATCTTACCGGTCGTGGCGCTCATCTGTTTGCTGCCGGTGGTGCTCATCACTTGTGCCGTCGTCTGCCCTTTGCTGGCGGTGCTCATCTGCTGCATGGCCATGGTGCTCGTGGCGCCGCGCCTTCGCTTGGCGCGATCTCTGGACAGCACTCACCCAGCAGCGTTTTGCGCCCTGGAAGGTAGCCTCACGGTGCGCCGGGCTGCCCTAATGAGCGGCGCTGCCGAGGCAACGCGCGGGCTAGTGGCCATCGCGGTGCGCCGGCCGACGGCGTGAGCGACACACCCCAGGCCTCGGCGGCCCCGCGCGACGGGTGGTGCGGCCCCGCCGCCGGTCGCCACCGGCTCAACTTCGACAAAAACGAGGGCAGCCTCTCCCGCCGTCGCTGTGCGCCGTGCAGGCCGCCAACGGGTCTCACACGGCAGTTCACGACGTAAAGCCGTCTTGCCGACGCCGTCAGCTGCCGAAGACCGCATCGCTCCGGGTGCCTAGAAGCAAAGTTGGGGCCCAAAGCGCCCAAGCCACACAACGCTCGTCGGGACAAGCTCGCCGCGACTGCGTACCTGACCGGATGTACCACGACGACACTATCGGCCTGGCGGCCATGCGCGAGCAGTTCAAGAAGGACGAGGCGCTGAGGGGCCCCGCCGAGGGCGCGCGCGGCAAGCCCACGGGCCTCCGCCGGCCCACGCCGCGCGCCGACTCGTGCGACGCCGTGGCGTTGGACGTGACCGGGGCGCTCAAGCCGCCCTTCTTCACGCGGGAGGCCCTCGAAGCGCACGACGCGGCGCACTCGACGGCGCGGAGCGCGCGGCAGCCCGCGAGCGCCCGGCCGTCGGCAAGAAGCGCCCGGCAGCCGAGCGCCCGGAGCAACCCGCCGGTCTCCGCCCGGCCTTCGGCGCGCCTCACTACGGCGCGGTCCGCGGTGTCGTCCGCGCCGAGCCTGCCCCAGTCCCAAAAGAGCTACGCCGGCCACCACATCCACGTGCCGCCCCCGCAATCCGCGCGCTCGGAAGACGTCTTGGAGACCGTCCGGTCGGACTGGGCCACGGCGCGCGTCGAGCGCAAGTACGCCAAGCTCCAGAAGGAGAAGAACGACATCCTCCAGCGCATCGCGGAAGTGGACGCCCAGCTGGAGAAGGAGCGCCCGGCCGAGCACGGCTACGGCCGGCGCCGGCGCCACGAGGGGCTCCAGGCCTCGCGCCCGACGGGCCTGCACCCGTGAAAGGTCGGGCGCGGGTAACATTAGTCATCAAAAAAGTACGTGCGGGTCCAGCAGGGTTAAGCGCTGCGTTTTTGAACTTAAAGCTGCACGAGGCGCGTCGAGCTTCAAGAGCTCGCCAAACGAGGTGCACACGTCGCAGCGCTGCAGCAGGTCTCCGCGCTGGACAACGAAATGCAGCCGTAGTCGATGCACACAGCTCTCCGAGCAGTCATGCTGCTCTGCTCCTGGTTGCGTCCCGCTACCAGCCTGAGGTACATCGCCCAGCGGGCCGTGCGCCGCCTCGCCGCCGCGCCCGGCGAGCAAGAAAAGGCCAAGCGCTGGTCCGCGACGAGTGTTTTGCGTTTCCAGCGGAGCCCCTTCGCCGCCTGGCTGGACGCGGCCCTGTCAAAAGCGAGCGGCGCCGAGCGCGACCGCTTGGAAGCTTTAAGGGACCCGCCGGACGGCTTCAGCCTCTTATTAGCCCGGAAGGGCGACGAGTGGGAGCGGCGCGTCAAGGACGATTTACTAAGGGGCAAGGACGTGGTGGATTTGAGCGGCGGCGTTTTGAGAAAGACGGGCACCGCCGAGACCCTCGAAGCTTTGAGAAGTGACGCCGACGTGGTGTTCCAGGCACCTCTCGTTGGTACCAGGTTCGCGGGGGCGCCGGACTTTTTAGTGAGGGAAGAAGGCAAGTGGTGTTTATGGGACGCCAAACTTTCAAGATCCGCCACGCCGGCGCACGTCGCGCAGTTGTGCTGCTACGCGGAACTGTTGAAGGAGTGCGAGGTGGACATCGGCGACTTCGCCACATTGGCTCTGGGCGGCGGCCGGCCCCTGGAGAATTGCGAACGGATCCACCTCCCGACCTACGCCGCGCACTGGCGCCGCTTACGAAGCCGCTTCCTCAGCTTCGCGGACCGCTTCGACGCCTGCGAGGAGCCGTGGGCGGTGGCGAATGCCCCGCTCCCTCGAGGCGATGCGTCCAAGGACGCGCACGGGCGCTGGGCGTCCCTCGCCTCGCAACTGTTAGTTGAAAGAGACGACCTGTTCGCGAGTTGTGCGGGGTTGACGTCGCGGCAAGCGAGAGCTCTAAAACGCGAAGGCCTGGCGACGGGGCAAAGTCTAGCGGACCTGAAGCCGTCGAAGCGCGTCCCGGGCGTGAGAGGAGACGCTCTACGAAGGCTGCGGGCGCAGGCGCTTCTCCAGCGCCAGGACGGGGCCACGCCGGCGTGGTGGCCGCTCTCCCCCAAAGGCCTCGTCTCGGACGACGTGCGGCGCATCGTCTTAGACGATACGCGGCCTAAAAGACCGTGTCCTCTGCCGGCGGCGCACCCGCTGGACTGCTACTTCGACCTGGAAGGCGACCCGTTGCTCGGCGGCAAGAGGGGCATCGAGTACCTCTGGGGCATCGCCCACCAGGAGAACGGTACGTTAGCTTTCGACGCGGCCTGGGCCCACGATAGTGTAGCTGAGCGGGAGGCTTGTAAATGTTTCGTCGAGGCCGTGGAGGAGCGGTCTGAAAAGTCGGACGGTAAAGCACATGCGTACCACTACGGCGCGTACGAGCGCGCCGCGCTGCGGCGCGTCTCTGCCGGCGACGCTGAGTTAGAACGGAAGCTCGAGGCGTTGGGGGCGCGGGGCGCCTTCGTGGACTTGTACTCCGTGGTCAAACGCGTGTTGCTCGTCGGAGAACCGCGGTACTCCTTGAAGAACGTGGAAAAACTCTACCGAGGCACACGCAACAACACGGAGGTCAATGACGCCGTCGGGTCCGTCGTGGGCTACGAGCTCTGGCTGAGCCAGCGGGACCCCGGGCTCTTGGAGGAATTAGTGAAATACAACCGGGACGACTGCGAGAGCACGTGCGAGTTGGTGGACTGGTTGAGACACGCCTTTCCGGGGAAACGGGAGGAAGAGAGTGTCGAGGAGGCCCTCCCCAAATCCGACGAAGACGAAGAAAAGGATTTACTTGTTGAAAGTGTCTTGCAGTCCTCCATCACGGGTGCGGCGACGGCGGCCTCCTGGGTCGACTACCATAAAAGGGAGCAGCGGCCTGGCTGGCGGCAGCGGCGGGACTGGCTGGACGCGCCCGCGTGGGATTTGAGCGAGGACGAGCGGTGTCTCGGGGGGTGTGCCCGGGCTACACTAATTAGTGCGCCGGTCGGCAAGCGTGCGACGCGGTCCGTCTTCGAACTCTCCTTCCAGACGCCCCAGATCACCAAGCTGCAGGAGGGCGACGCCGTGGCCCTCCGGGACGACCGGGCGTTCACCTCCCAACGCGCGTCTATCGTGGACATCGACGCCGGGAAGGGCAGGGTCCGGGTCCTTTGTTCGGAGCCGCCGCCCGGGACCACATGTTCTGTAATCCCGGACGACTACGTGAACCCCCAGCCGCTGCCGCAGGCGATTTCCCGGAATCTGCGGAAGTTGCTCGCGTCGTCCACACGGACGTCTTTGAAGGCCTTCGTGACGCGCGCCAGGCCCACCTTTAATGGTCGGGAGGCGGAGGGCGACCTGCTGGGCCCGTTCCTTAGGAACGGCGACCGCGCCGCCGCGGCCGTCGAGGCCATCCGCCAGTTGGACCAGGGCGCCGTGCTGGCCGTCCAAGGCCCGCCGGGCACGGGCAAGACCCGCTTAGCCGCGGAAGCCCTGGCGGCCTTGATGCGGGACGGGAAGCGCGTCGCGGTCTGCGCCCCGGGCCACGCGACCATCGCCCACTGCCTCGCGACGGCATTGGACCGCATCGACGCGGACCTGCTCTGTGTCAAGGTCGGGTCGCGGCGTCGCGCGTCGGACGACGACCCGGAGGCGGCCCTCGTGCAGCGCCCGAACGTGGTGGCGCGGCCGCGCTGGGACGCGAAACTGGCAAAAGAGCTCGAGACGGACCGACCCGTGCTATTGGGCGCAACGGCCTGGGCGTTAGCGCGGGACGACGCGTGTGGCACGTTTGACTACGTCTTCGTGGACGAGGCGGGCCAGGTGCCCGCCGCTAATTTGGCGGCCATCGCGTCGTGCGCGGACCGCATCGTGTTACTTGGTGACCAGGCGCAGTTGCCGGCGCCGTGCCGGGGCGCCCACGGCGATAATGGCGCGGCGTCGTGTTTGGAGCACTATGTGGGCGGTGAAGAGTTAAGTATAGACAGAGGAATCTTTCTGGGCGTGACGTACCGATTGCACCCCGAATTATGCAAAGCCATCTCCGAATTGATGTACAACGGTCGTTTAGAGGCCCACCCGGTCTCGGCGAAGCGCGAGTTGTCTTCATCAATCGAGGGGAGCCTGGTGCAAGCGCGCGCGGGCCTCGCTGTGATAGATGTGGCCGACGACGGCGCCTACCGCTCGTCCACGGCGAACGCGAAGGAAGCGGCCGTGGTCGCAAGGGTCGTGTCTGAAATACTCGAGCGCCAGCTTGTGGACGGTGCGACGACACGCGCTCTTACGACGGACGATGTTTTAGTGGTGTGCCCCTACAACGCCCACGTCCGGGCCGTCGAGGCCGCGCTCGTGGAAAGGGGCATCCGCCGCGTGCGCGTGGGGACCGTGGACCGCTTCCAGGGCCGGGAGGCGCCGGTCGTCGTTGCATCTTTATGTGCGCCGCCTTCTTCGAATGATGAGGATGAGGACAGCGTGGCCTCGGGCGGGCGGGGCGTGGCATTTGTTTTGGATGTGCGGCGGCTGAACGTCGCGCTGTCGCGCGCCCAGTGCCTGGCGGTGCTTGTGGCGGCGCCCGATTTAGCTGACGGGAGCGCGCCGTCCCTGGATCGCATGCGCGAGCTTTCCGTGCTGTCGCGGATTAGAGAGCTGGCGGTGGACGTGGTCGTGGCCGACGAGTCCGTCGCGTTAGAGCCGTAAGTTTTAATGTGAACTACTAGAAGTACTTCTAGTACTTAGTAAGCACAACGCCATCGACGCGGGTCAGCGTTAAAAATGCTTAGTCGCTAGGCCTTCGCCAGCAGCGGCGCCTTCGCCCCCGCGTCCGCGAACGAGTGGTGGACGACAGGGAGGTCGTCCACCCGCGGCGGCAGGAACCGATCGCATACGTTCTGCCAGACGCCCGCGTCGAAGGGGTTCCGCACGATGCCATTGCTGTCCCTAAAATGTTCATAACGCGCCATGTTTTGGTGCTCGTTCGTCGTCACATTACTGAAGACGAGTTGCGTGTGGTACGCGACCATGGCCAGTCCGAACAAAATGAAGAGTGCAAACCAGACCATGGCGCCGTAGAACAAGTAGGAGACGGTGTATGTTTTGATATAACTGATAGCGACGCACTGCCATTGTATAGCAGCTAGCGTGAACGAGACGCAGTACAAATAGAACCACCGGTAGTTCTGTAATCCTACAGTAGTTCCGACGTAGGGGCAGTAGTGGTCGAAGCCCACAACACATTGCCTGGACACGCGGCAATGCTTGGACCTTAGTGGACGAACAATGTGGCACGAGTGGTCCAACTTGATGGGTACGGCGTCGTCGTCCCGCTCCCCAGTCACCAACCTATCGAAGTACGCGTCGTAGGCATCTCTTAGTTTCCCTTCGGCCTTTGTGTCTTTGATCACGCCAGGATCTCCGAGCCAGCATAGTAAGAACGAGGCCCACACGACCACGTGCAAATTAATAACTGAAGCGTGGACCCACACGGGCACGTCGAAGCCGTGGCCGCTGTTCCCGGAAGAGGGCGAGAACTCCGCGTTCAGAAACAAAAACACGTAGAGCGTCTGCGCCAAGAGCTTGTTCAGCACCATGGCGCACCACGGGAACCGGGCTTTTTCTCCCGCAATACATGAAGTGATGCACGCCCCCAAGGACATGTTGTCCCTTAGAAAGGCCTTCAAACCTCGTTCACAAACCGGCCGCTGGCCATCTAAGAAGCGCCGGACGTGCTGGTGGTTCTTCTCAATAGCCAAATCCACGGGTCTTTTGGAATTGCGGTCCACGGGGTCTAATCTCGTTTTCGTAGTAGTGGCGGCATCTACTAAGAGGTACTCGCACACGCCTAAATTACCTCTGAGAGCGGCCAGATGTAAAGGCGTCTGGCCGTAGGCGTCGGCGTCGTCCAATGGCAGGCCCAAATGGTGCAGCAACCCGACAATCTCCACGTTGCCTTTATACGCCGCCCAGTGCAGCGCGCTGTCGTCGTGCCGGTCGAAGATGCGCGGGTCCGCCCCCACCTTGATCAAGTAAGCGGCAGCGTCGGCCTGGCCCCACTGGGCGGCCACGACCAAGGGCGTGCAGCCCTGCTTGTCCCTTACGTTCACGTCGGCACCTCTATCCACCAAGAGTCGCGCGCAGGCCATGCGGCCCTCCGTGCAGGCCCAGTGCAAAGGCCTCATCCCGACGTCGTCGTCCGACGCCGCGGCCACGGACGCGCCCTTGTCCAGGAGGAACCGTAATAACCAAGGTTCTCCTCTTTTCGCAGCCCAATGGGCCAACGTGTGGCCCTGCTGGTCTCTGCTTTCTAACAATTCCTTGGGGTTGGAGACCGTCATCTTTTCTATTATCGTGTCGGCGTCGGCACCCAATTTAATAGCCTGGAAGAGCTCCTCCGACGGCGTGAGCTGGTTTTCGTTGGCCGGCGCCTCCGTCACCTCGGCGGCGACGGCCGGCGCGGCGACGCTCGTCGAGGCCGTGGCTTCGATGACGCCGGACATGATCTCAGCGGCACAGGTTCTGGATTCTGCCGTAGGCCGCGGCGTCGGCGCTGCTGTAAGTCTAGGCGTTTACGCTTCTAGAGTGAATTTAGGGTAGCACGGATGGATGCCTTGTGCACGGCTTCTCCTCACGCGCGGCGCTGTTGCGGGTGATCGACGCTGCGTCCGCAGAGTGTGAGTCCGTCCGTGAGTGCAGGGTGGTAGCAGCCCAGCCTTGGACGATCGGCAAACTCCTCGTAAAACCCGTGTCAAAAAGCAAACGAACCCGAACCCGAAGCTACCGACCGAAACGCCACCTGCATATTACCTTGCTGGTAAGTGCTACGTGCGACCACCCCTTACGCGCCTAGAAGGGCCGCTCCGAGGCCGTCGACTGGCGCGAGGAGGCCCCCGCGGCACCCCGTTGGTCGGGCTTGTCCTGCCGGACCCACTGGTCGAGCTGGGAGGAGGGCAGCATGGCCTCGCCCGCGATCTTGCCGCCCTTGTACTGCTCGAAGTGGGTCGGCATGGCCAGAGACATGGGCTCGTAGTCGTAGTCCAAACCGACG
>Ga0302122_10000065_pt1 | contig 50196 bp, 45 predicted proteins | sample CB21_SCM_MG_FD_203115 | JGI IMG/M metagenome (GOLD analysis project Ga0302122, IMG submission 203115) | Marine microbial communities from Western Arctic Ocean, Canada - CB21_SCM | ecosystem: Environmental > Aquatic > Marine > Oceanic | place: Canada: Western Arctic Ocean | collected 2017-09-28 | reverse complement strand
AGTCCACAGCCAGGGCACTTATCAGATCAACCCGCTCTGGCGGCTCGGGCTTAACATGGCTCGGGTCGATAGTGAAGGCGATACAACTCACAAAAGCCAACAACTTAACGTTGTGTCCCATTTTGGGGACTCGGGCTGGGGCTTCGCCTTGGAAGGTGGTCTGCTCAATGAATCCGGTAGTTTGCTTGGGGGCTCGGCAGGTGGTGCACTGAGTGTTCGCGATGCGCAGACACGCTCTGCGCGTATAACGACTTATCGGCGCCTTGATCAAAACTGGGCTCTTATTGGCGCTTACACACAGGGGCTGACCCAGGTGACGGATCGACCGGGCGGATTACTTGGGGATTTCTCGACTCTTGCCAGCAATGCGTGGCTCATTGGTCTTGCTGCCAAGGACCTTTTTTCGTTAACCGATACCGCAAGTGTCTCAATATCGCAGCCATTGCGAGCCTTTGCCGGGGATGCTGCGCTGGATATCGCCTATGATCTGAGTACGCAAGGGCAGGTTTTGCGCCATCAACAGCGGGTCAGTCTGGCACCCGGCGGTGTAGAGACCTTGCTCGAATTTGTCTATTCCAAGCCGATCACATCAATACTGACACTTGGCAGTTATCTTGCCCTACGTGATCAACCTAACCACGACAGGGCGGCAGCCTTGCAAATGCACTGGATGGGTGTTGTGCAAGGGTCTTTTTGAGCCGTATCGAGGGCAGGTTCTGGCATTAATCTAGCTTTGCGTCTAGCGGGATTGCTGCCAGCCCGCCTCGGTAACACTGATAACAAGGAGTCACTTATGTCGATAGAGTCGATCAAGACTGAACGAAAAATTCCGCGCCAGCACGGCGCTATGGAATACAGCGATTGCCCGGTGGATCTGGACGTTGTGCGTAAATATCGGTTGCACCGGTTGCGCTTGGAAATGGAGCGCGCCGATGTTGCGGGGTTGTTGTTGTTCGACCAGATCAATACCCGCTATGCAACTGACGCAACAAATATGCAGGTCTGGTGTTCGCACTATGAGACCCGTTGCGTTTTTATTGCGCTGGATGGACCAGTGGTATTGTTCGACTACGCTAATCACCCCCATCTCGCTGAAGACTTACCTGGGATTGATGAGTACCGGGTGATCCCATCGTTTTACTATTTTTCCGCGGGTTATCACGGCGAGGCACGAGCGCAGGTTTTCGCCAGCCAGATCGAAGACCTGGTACGCCAACACAGCGGCGACAACCGACGATTAGCGGTAGACCGCTTGTCTTTTATGGCTTGTGACGCGCTTCGTCAGAAGGGGTTGATGCTTGTCGAAGGCGAGGCGATCGCCGAGCAGGCGCGCGCGGTTAAGTCACCTGAAGAGCTAACCCTGATGCGCGCGTCGATGGCAGTTTGCGAGCAGGCCTGCCAGGCGATGCATGAGGCCTTGCAGCCCGGCATTACAGAAAATGCCCTATGGGCCCGACTGCATGAGACTAATATTCGCCTGGGGGGCGAGTGGATCGAGACCCGGCTGCTGTCCTCAGGCCCGCGAACCAATCCCTGGTTCCGTGAGTGCTCGATGCGCCCTATAGAAAGAGATGATCTGGTCAGTTTTGATACCGATCTGATCGGCCCCTATGGCTATTGCTCGGATATCTCGCGCGCCTGGTTATGTGGGGATCGCCCGAATGATGAGCAGCGCCGTCTGTATGCAGCCGCTTACGAACAAATTGAAACCAATATTGCGGTGCTGGGCCCCGGGTTGAGTTTCCGAGAGGTATCACAGCGATGTTGGAAAATTCCAAAGGCTTATGTGTCCCAACGGTACCCGTCGTTGATGCATGGTGTTGGGCTGGCTGATGAATATCCCAGCATTAAACACTGGGTTGATTTTGAAGCCAAAGCCTACGAAGGCGTTTTACAACCAGGAATGGTTCTGTGTGTTGAATCATTTATCGGTGTCGAAGGTGGGCGTGAAGGCGTCAAACTCGAAGAACAGGTTATCATTACTGAGACCGGCACCGAGCGGATGTCTTCTTATCCGTTTGAGGTCGACTGGCTATAGCCCGATTATCTTTTCGCAAAGCAAATGAACGTTACTATCGATTGTCTTCAGTACTGCAACTGGTCAAGCGGTATTTTCGACCAGATGGCGAAGGGTCAACTGGACGCGGTGCACGTGACCATCTGTTATCACGAGGATTTTCGGGAAACCGTCTCTAATATGTCACAGTGGCATCGCCTGTTTGAGGCTTATCCCGAGCGCATAGTGCACGGGCGCACTGCGGCAGATGTCATTTTGGCGCAGCAGAGCCAGCGAACGGCCGTGTTCTTTGGGTTTCAGAACTGTTCGCCGATTGAATCCGATATCGGCCTGGTAGAAGTTTGCCATCAGCTCGGAGCGCGGTTTATGCAATTGTCCTATAACAATCAATCCTTGCTGGCGACCGGTTGTTATGAGGAGGTTGATTCAGGCATTACCCGTATGGGTCGACAGGTCATCGCCGAAATGAATCGTGTTGGACTTGTGGTGGACATGAGTCACTCGGGTGAGCGCTCGACCCTGGAGGCCATAGAGGCGTCTGCACGACCCATAGCGATTACCCATGCCAACCCCGCATCATGGCATGACGCCTTGCGAAACAAATCCGATACAGTAATTAAAGCACTGGCGGAGTCGGGAGGAATGATAGGGTTTTCCCTATACCCGCATCATCTGCGTGATGGCAGCGAGTGCAGTTTGCAAAGTTTTTGCCGTATGGTAGCGAGCACAGCAGAACTTATCGGGATAGACCACATTGGTCTCGGCTCTGATCTGTGCCAGGACCAACCCGATAGTGTGGTCACTTGGATGCGCAATGGACGGTGGACACGGCAGACCGATTTTGGTGAAGGGTCAGCGGCGGCGCCGGGCTTTCCTGCGCAGCCGGCCTGGTTTGAGGACAACCGTGATTTTCCTAATATTAAACGCGGGCTTGAAGAAGTAGGACTCGATCAGGATTCAGTAGCCGCTGTTATGGGCGGTAACTGGCTGGCGTTTTTTGAAAAATCGTTCGGACCTGCCTGAACTATCCGATTCTATGAACGTGGGAGTGATTAACCCCGCAGGCCCATTAAGCGCCAATGCAACAGAAGCGCTGGATAAAGCCTTGCTAAGACCGCCCGAGGTCGTTTGCCGGTTAACCCGTATGGGAGCGGCCTTTCCCACACGCCTTAGTTTTATGCGGTTACTAATACGCCGCATGGCTGCGGAGAACTGGCAAATCTCTCGCGAGCGCTTTGAGCTGGATGATGCCGGTTATGGCACGGCGGTCTATACCGTCTCGCTGCCTGACCAGTATTATTCCCTGGTGGTCTTCGCCAACCCGCTGGCTGACAGTGACCGGACGGACCGGGTCATCGCCTCGGCCTGGGATGCTGCGTTCGTTCTTTTCGATGGCATTCCCGGCGACGCTGACATTGACCGTCTTCGGCAGCAGGCGCCGCTTCAAGAGGCCGGACGATTTGAAGCCACTGACCTTATCTTGTCTCGGGCAAACCGGAGCCTGCGACTGTTTGAGTACACCTGCGATTGCCTTGCAAACGGGCGCCAGCCCAAACCTCAGCGGCTGATGGATGTGGGCTACCTGATGCGCACCACAGCCGTCTACGGGAATGGTAAGTTCGGGGCCAGCGATCATTCCAGAATCGCCACCCGGCCGGAAACCCAGAATTCTTTTGGGGCCGAGATGCTGACCGTGTACCTGATCAGGCTTTTTACCTTTGATCAACTTGAGCATATAGCACGACAGCGGTCCCCTGAAACGGCAGTGTTTTTGGACGTTGATCTGAAAAGGATTTTGGGAATTGGTAATGCGACAGGCCTTGGGATGGCACCTTTTGTGGTGAGCCACCCAGAGCTACTTCATCAGTGGTTTGCAGCGCGTGAGATCGCGCTGTCTCGGGTTCGAGCCATGAGCGCAGTCGAGGCGGGCGAATTACAGCGGGCCGAGCAGTTGCGCCAACGGGTGTTGACCCACCTGGCGCAGTGGCGGGTTGATGACCCTGCTTACCAGGCGCGCAATAAACAACTGGCTGACGACTTGGCGGCTTTTGGGGGTTGGCTCGATGCCGCGAAGTCCGGGTCCACTGGCTCGGGATTACTTTGGGATATCTTGTATCACTGGGCAGAGGAAAATCTCAGTCTGGATGCTCAGGAGTTGCTGGTCGCCTTAATGCTTGAGTTGTATCCTGAGTGTACCGACGATCTTGAGGATATGTTTCATGTTGCAAAGGAGCGGCGCATGGATGTAACCATGCCCATTGCAGACTTGCGGGAGTTGATGGACTCGCAGTACGACTGGACCGCGGATTTCGATTTTAGTGATGCTAAAGAGAATACCCATTTTTGGTATGTATCGGAAAATAAGCTCGAACCCCGCTTTGGGGTTCGCGAAGAAGAGCCAGGTTCAGACCGTGAAATGCCGGTTGCGATCGCCCGCGACATGACCGCTTTACGGGCAGATCTGGCACAAGCACTGGATGGAGCCACCGTGGCAGAGTTTCTCTTTGCTCATCCGCAGCACCGCCACCTGGTGCGCAGGGTTCAAGCACTTGGGCAGTACCCCTATGGCGAAATTCGAGATAACCTGTTAGCCAGCACTTGTTCGCCCTTGGATATTTTGCGTTTTAAATTGGCTTTTTTTGGTGCCGCCAAGTTTGATCCTAAATCATCCTTGTGGACTCGCATCTGTATGTTTCAGGGTGCCCCGTTACCGGACGAGCTGGATTCAGCCACAGTGGACGACTGGTGGCTTGCGATATGGCCAGGCGACCCCGCGTGAGGCAGTCAGTCTCGGAGTTCGGCCAACTGGTCCTCAAAGCAACTCTTGGGGTGGGTGTACCTTTAGGTATTGCTGAAGATATTGTGCAGTCGGTTTTATGGCTTCAAATACGAGGACTGCCGGCAGACCGGAATATCTGCCATGCCCTAACTAGCCTGGATCTTGGCGACGCAAGCCCCGGAAAAGCTACTGATGGAAGCCAATATGAGTTGAAGGTGCTGCCAGGCAAAAAGCTATCGTCGGTTTACCTTTCGACCTTTTTGATGGATGCACTCCAAACTGGGTGGCCGTCAGTCGGAAAATCTGTAACTTATCCTGAGGTTGATAGTCCCTTGCTTGTTTTGGGCGCACTCGCGTGGGCAAATTATGAAGCTCAATGTACATTTCGCCTGCAGTTCGTGACCGATGAGCAAGCCTTTTCAGTCAAAATTGTGCCGCGGGGAGCCACTGTTCATAGATTTAAAAAACAGTCCGCAAGTCCACATAACGGCGCTGGGGGCTTCACCGTGCAAAATGTGGATACGGAGCCTTGTCATGATGGTGCCGAACTTGTTTTGGATGACAGCTTGGCCGAAGATCACATTCGGGTAGGGCGTCGAGCCGGCCTGACAGCCGATGCCAAATCGGTCGCGGACCTCAAGGCATTTGCCGACAGGATGCTGGTTTTAGAATCAGACCGTTCTTTAAGGCAGGGAGCTGGTGCAGGGGTTATCGACGCAGATTAAGCCAATACCGGGTCGCTGGTGGAACCTCGCCGGCGTGTGGGTGCTGTACATGGCCTTTGGGCTCAATATGGCCGGATTGGCTCCGTTGGTTCCGGATATTGAGGCAGACCTTGGTTTCTCTCACGCCTCCATGGGAACCGTGCTGGGCGCCTGGCAGTTTATCTATATCTTTGCTGCCATTCCCTGCGGACTGGTTCTTGACCGCGTCGGCACCCGCAGGGCGTTGTTTTGGGGTGCCTTGCTGATTGGCGCCTCCGGGATAGCGCGTGGATTCGCACAGGAGTACTCACATCTATTGGCGGCGGTTGCCTTGTTTGGCCTTGGCGGCCCCCTGATATCGGCCGGCGCCGCCAAAGTGGTCAGTGAAAATTTCACCGGTTCTGAGCGAGGCCTGGCAATGGGTATCTATATTACCGGCCCTGGCGTTGGCACCATGGTGTCGCTGTTATTTAGTCAGCCAGTGCTGATGCCGCTGCTGGGAGGGCGTTGGGGCCTGGTGTTGATACTGTGGGGGATTACCGCTTTAGCAGCAGGACTATTCTGGCTTTTGGTCGACCGGGGTGTTGCTCGCCCAGCTGACCCGATTACGCCAAACGCTCCACTTTGGGATGAGATCGGCGCTGTCTTGTCTCTTGCGCCGGTACGGCTGATTCTACTGATGAGTATCGGTGTATTTTCGATCAACCATGCGATGAGTAACTGGCTGGTAGAGGTGTTGCATAATTTTGGTGCCGGGCTAAAGGAAGCCAGCTTGCTGGCGGTCGTGCCGGCGGTGGTAGGTATTATCAGTGCATTGACCTTACCGCGATTGGCAACCGAGTCGCGTCGTTTTAGCGTCCTGGCTGCACTTTTTACCTGTTCGTTGTTTGGTAGTTTGCTGTTCCTGATCGGGGGCATGGGCTCGTCGTTGTATATCGCACTTATCCTGATTGGAATCGCCGGTGGCTCTATGATGACCGTGCTAATTCTGACTTTGGTTGAAGTGCCGGGGGTTGGCGAGCGCCGGGCCGGTACTGCTGGGGGGTTCTTCTTTTCAGCCGCTGAGATTGGTGGTGTGGGTGGACCAGTTGCGATCGGTGTACTCTATGGCGGTTCTGGAGGATTCAGCAGTGCCCTGGCGCTTCTGGCCCTGGTGGCGTTATTGCTGATAGGTGCTGTGGTACCGCTGCGCCGACTACTTGCGGGTTCGGGCAAAGCTCGGTAGCCCGTGTGACAGTGGCTGGTGTGCTGGTTTCAAGCCAGTTACTTTTTTGATTTGCTGCAAAGTCATGCAGATTATTTGGCCGCGCGTCTGATAATCTCAGGGGCAAAATGAACCAGCTAAGGTTTGCCTGCAGCAACCACAGCAAGTGCCGGACCGGAACGTTCTGGATCGGCAACAGGGGAGCGAGTACCGAGTAATACAATCCGTGCTTCAGTGATTGTTGGCTGTTCTCCACTGTCGAGATAATCCCAGGTCCATGTCTTCCATTTGTAAAAGTGAATAGCAGATCAGCAGCCGTATATCTATGCCGTTATGGCGAGGTAAAGAAGGCGTCCTGCCAAAATTGTTAGGACAACACGAAGCAAGTGGGAAAATAATCGTTCAGGTAATCCTTTAAGAATTCGGCGGCCCAGCAAAGTGCCCAAAAACCCAGTTGCGATCATGACAGTGATTAAAGGAATCCACGGCTGGAAATGAAAACCAATAACGCCAAAGGCAACGCCCTTAAGGCCATGTTGGATGGTCATGCAGGCAGCCAAAGTCGCAACCATTCGCTCACGACCTAATTTTTGGGGCGAAAGAAAAGAAGAAACCAAAGGTCCTGTTGCTCCAATGAACATCGTGATGAAGGCCGTGCCTACTCCAACCAGTGTGTAGCCTTTAAGTGCGATATTGGATGGCTTTAATTTGGGCGTCCAAACAGCATAAAGCACAAAGAGCCCCAGTACGGCCCGCAATAACTCTAGTGAAAGGTTAATGAAAACCTGGCCTGCTAAAATGACTCCAAGAATCGAGCCTATGGCAAAGAACCACCATATGCGCCAATCGACATGTCGGCACATCAGGGCCATCCGGCCACCGTTGGAACCGAGTTGAATCACTCCATGAACCGGTAAAACGACAATGGGGGGCAGGAAAGACGCCATCACTGTGAGCATGAGCAGGCCGCCCCCAATCCCTATTGCCGCCGTCAACATCGATGTAAAAAAACTGAGCGCCACCAGCCCTGTTGCCGATAGCATGGATAGTTCTGGGGGAATTAGTTCCATAGCATGGAATATCTTATAACCCCAGCTGGGGGGTAAAACTTTGGGGCGAGAGCAAGTGTTGGCATCCCAAGGCAGTTATCTCAATCACCGGATCAAATCTTCCGCTGGTATAAGAGAATTGCAAATCAGATGGATAATCAGCACCGCAAGTGTTTCCCGAAATTATTTGCGAACTACAGGCTATGTGGCTCGGAACTGGCGCTTTTTTTCGCTTTGTTTCGCGCCAGACGGGTCAGCATACTCTGAGTCCGCACCCGGTTTCAGAAAAGTTAACCAAACCTGAGCCATTGAAAAATTGGTACTCCCTCGGGGGATCGAACCCCTGTTGCCGGCAGGAGAGGTTTATTTACAGTATCTTAGGGATCACTTAAGTGCATTTAGGACTTTGAGATCAGGCAGCGTCCAGACTCCGTCCCAGTTAGCCGATAAGCCCAGAAGATGAGCACTTTGAAGTCGTTCTATTAAAACCAAGGTAGGACCGTCCATTGGATACCGTGTCTGGCATGCTACTAGGTGGTTTTTAGCAATATCCCAGTCCTGCTTACGATATGCGGCTAGACCGAGCTCGAACTGAGACTTCAAGAACAACAAACCCGTTGAAATATGACCTTTTCGACCCAAGACCTCGAAAATACGGACAGGATCTGTTTTTCCGGAGACGCGAACCGAGTCCACCTCTCGAGTTTCTAACGTGCCAACGATCATTGACTGCGTTTGCTCATTGACCAGAAGTCGGGTACTAAAAAAATTATTAGAGCTCTCTAATCGTGAAGCAAGGTTTACGGTATCGCCAATGACCGTGAACGACTTAGTGGTCTCTGATCCGATATTCCCCAAAATAACTTCTCCGGTTGCAATGCCAACTCGAATTCGAATCTCGGGTACGTCCTTCTTTACCCCAATAACCTCGGGTAACGTCTTAGCTAATACGTTCAGGGCCTCAAACATTTCTAGGGCAGCCAAGCATGAGGCTGTAGCATGATCATTTTTTGAAGTAAACGGCGGACCCCAATACGCCATCACTGCATCCCCTATGAACTTATCTACAACACCACCGGATTTGTTGATAGGTTGGCAGATCAACGTAAGAAATTTGTTTACTACCTTTACTAATCCACTCGGAGTAAGCCGCTCACCAATCTGGGTAAATCCCTCTATGTCGCAAAACAACACGGTCATCTGCTGTCGGTCACCATCTTGATTAAGTGAATCAGGGTTTTTTAAGAGTGTGTCAACAATCCGTGGGTCAACATATTTATCAAAAGCACTCTTGATTTGGTTTTTGAGCTTAATCTCTGACGCCATATGATTAAAAGAATGGGTAAGTGCGCCAATCTCGTCTTTAGAAGTTTCTGGTATAACGATATCCAAATTTCCTTTTCCGATATCAACTGTTCCCCTCAGAAGTCTGCGAATCGGGCGGACTAGATCCATAGCCAAAAAATAGCCACCGATCAAGCCAAAAGCAGCCGAGAGAAGGGTTAAAACAAGATTGAACCAGATGATGTGTCTCTGATGCTTCCTGGCGTTGTTCACTGAGATCTGGGTGAAACTACGGATTTCACTCAAGGCGTCTGCAATTTGAATATCAAGTGTCGCTCGCTCCTTTTCAAGAATTTCCCAGAGCTGGTTAAGCGCGTTTACGTTTTGCTGACGTAAAGCAGTGACTGCTCTTAAGCCTATATCTTCGTATCGGTAATGAGATTGCTCAACCAAAGAGAGCATTGGCTGGAGTAGCGCCAACTCGACCTTGTCTGGTTGGATGACCTCTTTTAGACCCATCTCGATGAGATGATTTGCATCACGGAGTTGCTCTCGAATCTTCAGCCCTAATGAGTCAAACTTTTGGAAGTACTCGTCGGCCGTCGCAGATTCCGCTTGGTCTTTCTGATAGAAATCAAGAATCTTTTCTAACTGTGCCTGCTGGCGAAGGTTTGAGATATTAATATTGGTCAAGTAGGAAACCAGTGGAATATCATATTTAGAGATATCCGTTACTTCGAGGTTTACACGATTGATTCGATACAATGAAGCCAGGGCAATGCAGAACATTAAGAGCAGTAGCCCAATAGCAATGCTATAGACCTTTAGTCCGATTGAGTACCGCGCTGGATGTTTATTGGTCATCAGACGAAAACCTTCTTAGGAAGTGCCACATTTGCCACCCTACAGAGAAATTGGCGGTATCAAAAGTTCCTGTCACCAGCATGTGCGATCTTCTCCTATTGGCAAACATCAGCCTGCCTAGAACTGACGTTCGAAGAAACAACTTCTAACAGAAATTCGGCGCGCACTGCCTATCTGATCACTTTAACATTCCTGATCACTAGGAGACGAGCGCTGCCAGCTGTAAAATACATCTATAACCGAAAAGTATCGGTATCGGTTGTGAAGCATCGAAATTGCGGTAATAGTTTTAACAAGAATTCGAAGACAGCGTGCTGTGCGGGCGCCTTTTGGGCTTCTCCTTGCTCGAAATAACCGCATGGAGCAACGAAAATGGCTGCAATCTGTCGATTTGGCGCCCAACAACCAGGCAAGGGCATCGGCAAGTTAGTGGCCGTAATTTGAACCCTCGGTCGACACTTAAAGTGTAAATGACCCGAAGGGTTATGTTACTAGTGGAGTGGGGGTGAAACGAAGATTCACCTTCAAAATATTGGGAAAAAACTGGGAAATGAGGTCAAAGAGAAATGCAACTAAACCTAAGCCGGTCGGAAATTGGCGCTCCCTAGGGGAATCGAACCCCTGTTTCCGGCGTGAGAGGCCAGCGTCCTAACCGCTAGACGAAGGGAGCACATAGCGCTGAATGCGCAGCGCGATGCTAACATAGGCACCTTCGATGCGCATCGACTTGATACGCGCATACTTTTTTTAGTCACCTCGTGAAAGGGTGCACTGTCACATAGGCTCCTCTTGAATAAAGCATCATCGAAGTCATCTGTCAAAAACCCGTCAAGGCATCCTCCCGGGCATCTGCAACCTGAGGTCATAGCCGCATCGCGGCACGGGTTATCCGAAGAAAGCATCAGTCCTGGCGCACGAACCGTGGTCAGTACATTGCAGCAATCCGGCTACCAGGCCGATCTGGTCGGTGGCTGTGTACGCGATTTGCTGCTTGGACAGCGTCCAAAGGATTTTGACGTTGTGACCGATGCTTTACCCGATGAGGTTCGGCAAGTATTTCGTCGGGCCCGTTTGATCGGCAGGCGCTTTCGACTGGCGCACGTGCGGGTGGGGCGGGAGGTTATTGAAGTATCGACTTATCGGGCCAAACCGGACTCTGATGAAAACGATGACTCAGCGCTGAACGAGCACGGTCGAATACTGCGCGACAACGTGTTCGGGACCCGCGAAGAAGACGTATTAAGACGCGACTTGACTGTTAATGCGCTCTACTATGATCCGGGTAGTAATACTATTTTTGATTATGTCGGCGGGTTTGACGATATTCATGAACGTCGTTTGCGTTTCATTGGAGACCCTCAGGAGCGACTCAATGAGGATCCAGTGCGCATGCTGCGCGCAGTTCGTTTCAAGACTAAACTCGACCTGACTTTTGCAAAAGGTATTGAGGCACTAATCGCACAAAATGCCTACCTGCTTCGCCACGTACCGCCTGCACGGCTTTTTGATGAAGTTTTGAAAATGTTCCACCATGGGTATGCGTTGGATCTATTCAATTTGCTTCGCCATCTTGGTATGTTTGCCGAGCTGTTTCCTGAAGCAGAACGCACTTTTACCGATACTGACCTTGCGCCGGGCACTGGGTTGGTTTGTCGGGCTCTTAAGAATACCGATCAGCGCGTGCAACAAGGAAAACCGGTTATTGCGGCCTTTTTATTTGCCGGATTGTTATGGCGGGCTGTGTGCCTGGAGCGCGATCGCCGAATGGACCATGGGGTGGCGCCTTACCCCGCCCTGCAGCAGGCCGCGGCGGCGGTAATCGGTAGGGAAAGCCAGCGGATTTCTATCCCCCGGCGCGTCAGTACTATCGTATATGAAATCTGGGAACTGCAAGCACGTCTTGAGAGTCGGCGGCCCCGCACTATCCATCGATTATTGGAGAGCAAACGGTTTCGCGCAGCCTATGATTTTTTGGTGTTGCGGGGCGGTGCTGGCGAGGTGCCGGAGAGCTTGGCAGAGTGGTGGACTCTAATTCAAGAACATAGCGTACCCGAACAACAGGAGATGATAAAAACGCTTAACCCGGGGCCCGCGCGGAACAAAAGACGTCGCCCGCGGAAGCGATCTAACGAGAAAAGCAAGCCAGCCACGTGATTGAATCCGGCTCTTCGGTTTTGGCCTGGGTAGGCTTGGGAGGAAACCTTGGAGATCCGGTGGCGGCGCTTCAAGACGCACTCGACGCATTGGACCGCATTTCTGGCGTTGAACTCACCGCGGTCTCCTCGGTTTACCAAAGCGCTCCGGTCGGACTGAGCGCACAACCGGACTTTCTTAACGCAGTGGCCCGTATTGATACGTCGCTTGAGCCTGGCGATCTGCTTGAGCAGTTGTTGCGGATTGAAACTGAGCAGGGGCGGGTTCGAGTCGGTGAACGATTCGGCCCCAGATTGATTGATCTGGATTTGCTTTTGTATAACGAGACGGTGCTGCAGAGTGAGGGTCTGACGCTTCCGCATCCTCGAATGCTTGAACGGCGGTTTGTGCTTGAACCGCTGGCAGAACTTGAGGGCGACATGGGTTTGCCAGGTGAGCGCAGGCTGTGCGACTGCCTTAAGGCCTGTTCCGATCAACGACTGGACAAGATCGGATCCTTACGATTCGTCTCGCACTGCTGAATATCCTAATCGGACCTGCACCTTATGCCTGGACCGGTATAGACCGCCGCTCGCAATCAAGGCTTAACGAAGACTCAGATTTGACTCAAAATATCAGGCTCAAACAGTCATCTGGTGCCGGGTTTTAGGGTTTGCGCTCGAGTGATCAGGTACAATTACGCGGGCGCACTCTGCGCCTTAGCCGGATCTATTTTCTGGCCACTTCTTTTTACGAATAGAAAACTTGTAGAGCCCTGCGATGCCATCTAAAACTGAATCCGGGCGAATCTTGTCCGGGATGCGACCCACCGGCCGGCTGCATCTGGGGCATTACCATGGGGTCCTTAAGAATTGGACCGCACTGCAAGAGCAATCCGAGTGCTTTTTTTTCGTAGCGGATTGGCATGCGCTAACGACCCACTACGAAGAACCCGGGGTAATGGGTGCCAACGTTTGGGAAATGCTCATCGACTGGCTGGCAGCCGGGGTAGATCCGGATAAGGCGACATTGTTCATTCAGTCTCGCATACCTCAACATGCCGAGTTACATCTCCTACTGTCTATGGTAACGCCCCTTGGGTGGCTCATGCGGGTCCCGAGCTTTAAGGATCAGCAGCAGAAGCTGAATGATCGCGATTTGGCGACTTACGGCTTTTTGGGATACCCCTTGCTGCAAAGCGCTGATATTCTGATGTACCGCGCCACCGGGGTGCCGGTGGGCGAAGATCAGGTGCCACACGTCGAACTCACCCGCGAGATTGCCCGGCGGTTTAATCATATATTTGGGCGTGACGATGCTTTCGAAGAAAAGGCTCTTGAGGCGCTAGCCAAGCTGGGAAAGAAATCAGCCAAGCAATTCGTAAGCTTGCGACGCCAGTGGCTTCAGGAAGGTGTTAGTTCGGCTCGGGAGCAGGCGCTTCAAGTGTTAGAGGGGTCCGGCAATATAGGGCCGCAGGACCGCGAGCGTTTAGTGGGATACCTCGATGGCGGTGGCCGAGAAATCCTGCCCGAGCCAGAGGCGCTGCTGACGCCAGCGGCAAAGATGCCGGGGCTGGACGGCCAAAAGATGTCAAAGTCGTATAACAATACGATTCAGATGCGCGACGAGCCGGAGCGGGTAAGTACCCGGCTGATGACAATGCCCACGGATCCGGCGCGGCAGCGACGCCATGACCCCGGCGACCCAGACAAGTGTCCAGTATGGGATTTACATCGTATCTATACGGACGAAGAGCGACGTCTTGAGTTGGCAAACGGTTGTCGTAGCGCTGGCATAGGTTGCGTCGATTGTAAGAAGCCATTGTTGGAGGCGATTCTTAAGGAGCAGTCTGTTCTTCGTGATAGGGCTCGCCCTTTTGAGCAAAACCCCAAACAGGTGCGTGAGATTATCGAGTCTGGTTGCGAGCGTGCAAGAGATGTTGCAGAAGAGACTATCCATGAAGTGCGCACGGTAGTGGGCACCCTTTACTAATGAGTGAAACGCGCGCCAGCGGAGCCTTAGAGGCGGATCTGGGAACTGGCGCACGCGCTGTTGTCGGAGGTAAGGCCTTCGACCAGTGGCCCGAAGGCCTGTATATTCCGCCCGAGGCTTTAGAGGTCGTTTTAGAGGGTTTTGAGGGCCCGCTTGATCTGTTACTGCATCTTATTCGTAAGCAGAATATCGATATTCTTGATCTTCCCGTGGCGGATATTACCCGTCAGTACATGAACTATATTGAGCTGATGCAGCAGATGCAGTTGGATCTTGCGGCCGATTACCTGGTGATGGCAACGATGCTCGCCGAGATCAAGTCGCGCATGCTGTTGCCGCGCCCGGGACCAGGTGAGGAAGAAGAGGAGGATCCTCGGGCGGCTCTTATTAAGCGCCTTCAGGAGTACGAGCGCTTCCGAAATGCTGCCGAGAACCTCGACGATCGGCCGCGGGTGGAGCGCGATCTGTACCTGGTCTATGCTCGAGTCGAGGACCCCAATCCACCTAAAGAGGAGACTACGGTCGACCTGGAAGATCTGGTGACAGCGATGCGATCGGCGATGTTATCAGCCGCGCGCCGCGAACATCTGCAGATGGTTCCCGAAACATTCTCGGTTCGTGAGCGGATGACTCAGATCCTGGAGCGAGTCCGAAGCGGGGAGTACGTATCCCTGCAAGAATTTTTCAGTCCAGACGAAGGCCGCAAGGGGCTGGTAGTTAGTTTTATTGCCGTACTCGAGTTGGTCCGTGATAACGTGCTGGCAGTTACCCAGAATGAACCTTTTGCCCCAATCCACGTCAAAGTCAAGAGTGCATGAACGATAAGAACGAAATTATTCATACCGTAGAGGCGGCTTTGTTCTCGGCCGAGCGTCCCTTGGGCATCCGCGATTTGCAGACCCTTTTCCCGGGTCAGGCCAGCCGCGAGCAAGCCGATGAGATACGGTCGTCATTAGAGCAACTCAGAAGTCACTACTCTAACCGAGGGGTTGAACTTGTTGAGGTGGCGGGCGGCTTTCGCTTTCAGACTCGTGCCCCGTACGCTTCGGCTTTGCGTACGCTACGGGAGAGTCGGCCGCCCCGGTACTCTCGAGCTCTGTTGGAAACCCTCGCGATTATTGCTTATCGGCAGCCGGTCACCCGGGGGGATATCGAGGATATACGCGGAGTCACGGTGACGACTGAAATCATGCGCTCTTTGCTCGACCGGGAGTGGGTGCGTCAGTCCGGCACCCGTGAGGTGCCCGGGCATCCAGCCCTGTACGTCACTACCTCGGCTTTTTTGGAATATTTTGGGCTGCCGTCTTTGACGTCGTTACCTAACCTCGAAGATGAGCGGGAACTGGCCGATATTGCTCGCGAGCTGGGCATAGAGATGCCAGCGCCCATCGTGGCGCCCATTGATAAGCCCAGCGAAGATGGCGATCCGGATGTCACGGCCGATCAAGCATCGGTTGAAGAGCCGCCAGAAACGGATCACACCCAGTCGTCTGTTGAAACTGAAACTGAAACCGAAGCGGGTAGGGTCGAACCCATTGACGACCCTGGTAAGGAAGATCTGATCTCGCGGGTTGCCTCAAGTCACGAGATTGGCTGAACGAATCCAGAAGCTACTCGCCCACGCCGGATTGGGCTCCAGGCGCGAGATCGAAGACTGGATTCGTCATGGCCGGGTTGAGGTTGACGGAAACGTGGCGATAATCGGGCAACAGGTCGGCGCCCAGTCCCGCGTGCTTGTCGATGGTCGAAGGATTCAGTTGAACACTGCTTCGCCGGGCAGTTCGCGGGCACTGCTTTATCACAAACCGGTGGGCCAGATTTGTTCCCGGCAGGATCCGCAAGGCAGGCCAACGGTTTTTGATGGGCTGCCCAGGCTTCGCGGGCAGCGTTGGGTTTCGGTTGGACGATTGGACTTTAATACCTCGGGCCTTATGCTGTTTACCACCGATGGAGAACTGGCACATCGTTTGATGCACCCCTCCCAGGAAATCGAGCGAGAGTACCGCTGCCGGGTCCGTGGTCAGGTGAATCCGGCTGACTTGCGTCGTTTGAGTGAAGGCATTCTTCTGGGCGGCCAGTTATGCCGATTTGAGTCGATTCGCACGCAATCTGGTAGTGGTGCCAATCACTGGCACACCGTGGTCCTCAAAGAAGGGCGCTACCGTGAAGTTCGGCGCATGTGGGAGAGCGTAGGTTGCACAGTCAGTCGCCTGGTGAGGGTGCGTTACGGTTCGTTCCTGCTAAGTCGCGAGTTGAAAAGTGGCCAGTATCTGGAACTTCAATCGTCACAATACAATGGGCTTTATCGCCTCGCAGGAATGAAGAGGGGGGGCGGCACGCCCCGCAGCAAGTCATTGCGCTCCTCACCTGCTTCAGCGCGGGCCGCACTCAACGATAAGGCTAAAACAAGTCGCACCACCCGGGTAAAACGCAAGCGGCCTGTCAGTCGCAGGAACGACAGTTAGCCAACTGAGTCCTGGCTTTTGGCGGGATTTAAGTGGATAGCATCGCGTTCGATTCGCCCACAAAAATCAAAGGCTTTTCCAAAACCCTTAACCCAGCGACCACTGGATGGGGCCAGTTGAAACAACTGGAAATCTGGCAAAGAGGTCAATGTTTCGATGATCTGGCCAAAACGTTCACAAAACAGCGGGGTAAGAGTTTGCCAGGTATCACTGTCTCGGCTATGAGCCGAGGCCTGGCACTGAAAACACAACCTACGCCGGGCGTAGATCTCGTCACAAGCGGATTCATCTTCGATAAAAAAAACTGTGGCACTACCGCGCTGTCTAAGGTTGGCGGTATGGGAAGACAATTGGCTGGTCAGAATGAAAAAAGAGTCGTGATGATCGACAAACGGCGCGTAACTCAAATCCACTTCTTCTTCGGTGTTGAGCGTGCCAAGCAGGAGTGAGCGAAACTGTGAAAGAAAGGTTTCACACTCGGGTTTCAGCGTCTCGTCCAGGGGCATCGGTGTCAACTTGGATTACAGGGCCAAACAAATTCACGCGCTAAGCCGGCCCAAACCTGCCTCAAGATCGACGATAAGATCATCGAGCGATTCGAGGCCCGCGTGAATACGCAAGAGTTGACCCGATGAGTTCCACGGAACGGCACTGCGGTGCTTTTCAGGATACACAGGGATCAGCAGACTTTCGTAACCTCCCCAACTGGCCCCTATCCCAAAAAGCTCGAGGTTGTTGACCATATCCAGGACCGCTTGGCGAGGTTGGGGTTTGAGGATAATACTGAAAAGGCCGGATGCTCCGAGAAAGTCACGTTGCCATATCTTGTGCCCAGGATGACTCGGGAGCGCGGGGTGTAACACCTCGGCGACTTCGTCACGGCCTGCAAGCCAAGTGGCAAGCGCGATTCCTTGCTCCTGATGTGCCCGCAGTCGCGTTGGCAGGGTTCGTACACTGCGCAGCGTGGCGTAGGCATCGTCTGGTCCGACACATTGGCCGAACAACTTGTGGGTACGGTGCACCGACTCCCAGGAGGCCTCGTTGCAGACGATTGCTCCCATCATGACGTCGCTATGGCCAGATAAGTATTTAGTAGCCGCGTGGACAGATACATCAACGCCGTGCTCAAATGATTTGAAAAAAAGCGGTGTTGCCCAGGTGTTATCGAGGATGGTTGTTACCTGATGCTTCCTTGCGACCTCAGTGATCGCAGGAATATCCTGCACCTCGAAAGTGTATGAGCCAGGTGATTCCAGAAAAATCACTCGTGTATTAGGGCGGATAAGCGATGCGATATCTGCACCAACTAAGGGGTTGTAGTACTGAACTTCAACATCCAGATCTGACAACATCTGATCGCTAAAGGATCGAGTCCATGCATAAACCGAATCCGCTACCAGTATGTGGTCCCCGGGACGCAAAAATGCCAGCAAGGCGATATTGATTGCGGCTAATCCAGACGGGGTGAGGAGTGCATCGTACCCCCCTTCAAGGTCTGCAATCGCTTCTTCCAGATCGAAACTGGTGGGAGTGCCTAGTAAGCCATAAATGACTTTTCGTCGATCACCGGTTTTGGAGTCGTGGCGTTTTTCGAATGACTCGACATTGGGGTGCAGAATTGTCGAGGCATGATAGACCGGCGTATTGACGACACCGTGATGACTAAAAGACGAGCGTCCGGAAATGATCGCCCGGGTAGCATCTGCGCGAATAGCGGAAGAGGTTTCTTTTTTCATACAAGACCGTTTGGAATATAGATAGTTGGGACACGCTGTTGGGCCCGCAGTAGTAAATCGTCACCACGGGCGCACCCATTCTAGCAACCTCCTAAGGCCTGATCGAGTGGAATCGTCATCAAAACCGGAACTCGATCGGAAAGTTATATTGGGGTCGCCTGTATTGGTGTTTCAAATCAGCCTGATGCGCTGTGGGTTTAAAGACGCAAGGTCAGAAAGATCTTCGGATGGTGAGTTTTCGTCGTGTCGTGGTTAGAATGAAAGATCATTTTCTTAAAGTCATGGAAGGGTTGATCAATGAGCAGCATTGAGCGAGGCTGGTACGACACATATATGATGCCGAACTACGCGCCTGCGCAGATGATTCCGGTCCGGGGATCTGGATCTCGACTATGGGATCAGGCCGGGCGGGAGTACATTGATTTCGCAGCCGGGATCGCCGTAAACGCCCTGGGCCATGCCCATCCTGCGCTGGTTGAGGCCCTCACGGAGCAGGCTAACAAGCTTTGGCACACTTCCAATATCCTGGTCACGGAACCGGCACTATTGCTAGCAAAAAAACTTGTGGCATTAACGTTTGCAGATAAGGTATTTTTTTCCAATTCTGGAGCCGAGGCCAACGAGGCGGCATTGAAACTTGCCCGGCGTTATGCGTTTGATCATCATGGCGAGAAAAAGTCTCGAATCCTATCCTTTGAAAACGCCTTTCATGGGCGCACGCTTTTTACCGTCACGGCGGGTGGGCAGCCCAATTACCGCCAGGGTTTTGGACCCTTGCCTGGCGGCATTCAGCATCTACCTTTCAATGACATAGATGCGCTTGAAGAGGCCTTTGATAGCGATGTTTGCGCGGTTATTGTCGAGCCGGTACAAGGGGAGGGCGGGGTAATAGTCGCTGAAACAGAATTCCTCGAACGCATACGGAGCCTATGCGATGAGCATCAGGCGCTGATGATCCTGGACGAAGTTCAGACGGGTGTTGGCCGAACCGGATCGTTGTATGCCTACCAGGCATTCAATGTCATCCCCGATCTTTTAACCACGGCGAAGGCGCTGGGCGGCGGCTTTCCAATCGCCGCTACTTTGTCGAGCGATAAAGTAGCGGCGTCACTAGGTGTCGGCACCCACGGCAGCACCTGGGGCGGCAACCCGATGGGGTGCGCAGTGGCTAATGTGATCCTGGATATTATTAGTGCTCCGGCGGTGTTAACCGGAGTTAGCGAGCGACGCCAACGCCTTGAGGCGGGAATACTCGCGATTGGTCAGCAATATGGGGTATTTGACCAGGTTCGAGGCATGGGATTACTGATGGGCTGTGTGCTTGCCGAGCCATGGACCGGCAGGGCCCGGGATTTTATGCAGGCCGCTCAAAATGAAGGATTATTTGTTCTGGTCGCTGGCGCCAACGTGTTGCGTGTAGCACCTTCACTCATTATTCCAAAAGACGATATCGATCAGGGACTTGCGCGTCTGCAAAAGGCAGTTGAAAAAATTTGCGAGTTAAAGGTCCAGTCGGCGGTTTGATCTTTCGTTGATGTCCCCAATGTCAGGGGATCTCAGTTTGGGCAAAAGTTATTTGCTGGGTTGCACCCAGCATCTCGACTTCACTTTTTACCGCCGGCGTTTTGCTGATGATCTTGCCCCGGCGAATCACAAAAAGCCGAGTGGCCCGCAAACGGATTGCCTCGATGGGGTCTGCAGCCTGCAGGATTACCATGTCGGCATTGCATCCAACACTAAGACCATAATTGACAAGATTCAGCGCTCTGGCGGGGTTAACAGTTATCGTATCGTAGACGCTACGCGCTTGGGCAGTTCCAGTCATCTGCGCCACATGGAGCCCCATATGAGCGACTTCGAGCATGTCGTGGCTACCCGCGGCATACCAGGGATCCATGACACAGTCGTGGCCAAACGAACAGTTGATTCCCTTATCGACCATCTCTTTTACTCGCATCATCCCGCGACGTTTCGGGTAGGTATCTTTACGTCCTTGCAGGGTAATGTTGATCAGCGGGCAGGCGATTGCATTGATCTGCGCTTCGTGCATTAATCCCAGCAGTTTATCGGCGAAATAGTCATCCATAGAATGCATGGAGGTCAGGTGGGAGCCGCTGACCCGTCCGTGCATTCCAAGTTGTATTGAAGTGGATGCGAGGGTTTCGATATGGCGCGATGAGGGGTCATCGGTTTCGTCACAATGCATATCAACCATTAAACCGCGATCAGCAGCTATGCGGCACAACGCCTCTACTGATTGACGCCCTTCCTCATAACTTCGCTCAAAGTGGGGAATACCACCGACAACGTCGATGCCCAGATCAAGTGATTGCTCTAGTTGCTTTTGGGCACCAGGGTGTCTATATAACCCGTCCTGAGGAAAAGCCACCAATTGAAGATCCAGCCAGGGTTTGACTTTTTCTTTAACCGAGAGCAATACGTGAGCTGCCGTCAGTGAGGGATCGCTGATATCGACATGGGAGCGGATTGCAAGATTACCCTTAGCGACGGCCCAACGACAGAGCATGAGTGCACGCTGTTCGAAATCGTCTGATGACAAGGTTGATTTCAATTCCCCCCACAAGCGAATACCTTCGAGCAGCGTGCCGCTCTCGTTGACTCGGGGTCTGCCATAGGTCAGGGTTGAATCCATATGGAAATGACTGTCGACGAAAGGCGGACTGACAAGGTAGCCTTTGGCATCAATCTCGGCCACAGCCTGGCCATCAATATGCGCAGTGCGTTCGACGATGCGGCCTTCGTGACAGGCAATATCCGAAAGTGCCGGTTCTTCAGGGGTTCTCGCGTTTCTTATAATCAGATCTAACATAATTCGGGTTGATGCATGATTCTTTCGGTCACTAAAAATGACTCAGAGCGATTTTATTACGGGCTAGCCATGGGATGCGCCACGACACGTATGTAACTTACCGGACCTTCGTAGTAGGGCAGAAGTTTCAATAAGGGTTTCCCCTCGTGATCCAAGGACATGCGGAATGTTGTCTCCCATCAACGAGGTACCGTACTCAAATCCTCGTTCAATCAGTAAATCTATAGTGTCATTGGTGTAGCGATATAGCGGGACGCGGTATCCGACAGGAGCAACCCCAGTTGCTTGCGGAATGTTATCGATTCCTTTGCCAAGTAATATGGCTTGCGCACCCCGATTAAAATTCACCAGGTCCCCGATCATGCTGATTCGCCGATCAAATGGACATCGGCGGATTTCCAGGACGCATAAAAGACAGAACCTGCCTTTAATCCGAAATCGGCAAGATCACGTTGACGCACTTGAACCTTGAAATCGGCACCATTTTCTAGTTCAGCAAAAACCGTCACAATCGAGCCAACAAATTCTTCGCTAATAAACCGACATCGGACTTGGTTTGCCGTCTGCGGAGTAGTCAAAGAGATTTGAGCGAGGTCCGCACTGATAACCATGTTGAGGGTCGAGCCCATTGTGAAAATCTTCTCATCGTTACTAGGTGAGCAGGAAAAGCAGCCAACCGAGGTATTAACCTGAAGAGTGGCGCCCTCTTTTGATACGGTGCCACAGAAGATATTGTTTGATCCGACAAAGTCTGCGACAAATCGAGATGTCGGGTTGCGATAGATAGTCTTCGGTGAGCCAATCTGTTCGATCCTGCCCTGGCTCATGATTACCACCCGGTCTGACATTGCAAACGCTTCAGACTGGCTATGGGTGACGTAGACAAAAGTAATACCCAGTTCTTTTTGAAGGCGCGAAAGGACGCCCTGCATTTTGACGACAAGGTTGGCGTCGAGCGCACTCAAAGGCTCATCAAGAAGAAGGATACGCGGCTCGGTCACCAGTGAGCGTGCCAGAGCAACTCGCTGGCGCTGCCCGCCCGAGAGTTGGCTGATATCGCGTTCGGCAAGGTCAGCGATCTCGAGTCGCTCGAGCCATTCCATGGCGCGTTGCTGACGATCTCGAGAAGGAATTTTTCGCATCTTCAGGCCAAACTCAACGTTCTGTCTAACATTAAGAAACGGAAATAGGGCCAAACTCTGCCAGACCATCGGCGTATCCCGGTCGGCGCTGTCGATCTCATTAATTCGTTTTCCATCAAGCCGGATTTCTCCTTCGGTGGGCTCCTCGAGTCCTGCTAACATCCGCAACGAGGTGGTCTTGCCGCATCCCGATGGCCCCATGAGGGCGAGGAATTCTCCGGCATAGATATCCAGATCCATAGCATGCACAGCTGCCACTGTGCCGTAATGTTTCGTGACCCCCTCAAAAGAGACCAGAGGGCGTGCTTCAGATGTGTTGGGCATAGGTCTAAATACCGGTCGTTGCCGGCGCTGATGTCTTTCGAAAAAAGATCAGTTGTGCGATCACCACAAGCGACATTGAGATTGCAAACACAATAGATCCAATCGCATTAATCTGGGGGTCGGTGTTTCCCTGGAGGATCTCCAGAATCATCACAGGAACTGTTTTGTTTAGGCCGGAGACAAACCATGCGACAGCAAACTCGTCGAAGGATACCGCTGCGGTCAGACAAAAAGCGGACGCAATGGCAGGCCGACAGAATGGGATGATCACCTCGTGCATGGCTCGCCACGGCGAGGCGCCAAGATTCCAGGCGGCCGGCTCAAGATCCGGGTTGATCTGGGCCAATCGCATTCGGACAACAGCCATTGCAAATGGCGAACATAAAACGACATGACTCACCACGATTGAGTAAATTTGGCCAGACATGTTGATTCGTGCCAGCAGTGCAAGCATTGCCAATCCCATAATCACAAGAGGGATAGTCGGGGGCAGTAGTGCTAAAGACAAATATAACGCTTTGCCGGTAAAGTTATAACGGTAATCAGTATAGGCGGTACAAAACCCGATGAACGTAGCCAGGATGGCGACACTGACCGAGACCAGGGCGCTGACCCGAAAAGCCTCCCATATGTCTGGGTCGGCGAAAATGGTCTCGTACCAATGAGTCGTAAAGTGACCTAACGGTATCGTCGGAAATCTGTCGGAATTAACGGAAAATACGAAGCTCGTGACAATTGGTGTAAAGACAAACACAAAGACCAAAACAACATATCCTCGAAGGAGCAGGTTTTGGCCAGATAGGCGGGTCATGGTTTTTTGCGATACGCGGCCGAGACAGACGCGAACATAATGGTCAAAAGTGTAATGATCATTGTGACGGCGACGACCGCGGCACGAGGCCATTGCTGGCCAGATTTTGTGGTATCGATTATCAGAATGCTTAAGGTGGGAGGTTTTGAACCGCCCAGGTAATAGGGGCTTACGAAGTCTCCAAAAGATAGAATAAAAGTAAACACCGCGCCAAGGATGATCCCTATTTTGGCCAGCGGAACGATCACCAGAAAAACAGTCTTCAGTCGTCCGCAACCAAGATTGTGTGCGGCCTCGATCAGGTTACGATCAACATTTGCCAATGAGATCAGCTGAAGGACTACCGCGAGCGGCAAGCATAGTGTCAGATATCCAACGAGAGTCCCGAAAAAATTGTTAAGCAAATGAAAAGGACCAAGCCCGATGTAGTCGAACATCCTGTTGAAAATACCATTATCGTTTAGAAAGATTTGCCAGGAGTAAATGCGCACCAGGTAACTGGTAAAAAAAGGCACGATCAAAAAGAACAATGCCCAGCGCCGCAATGTGGCAGATACTTTGAAGGCAAGGGCAAACGAACAAGGGAAAGCCAGTATGGTCGTGGTTATGGTAGCGATCGTTGCATAGGCAAGTGTTCTCCAGTAGGTATCCCAGAAATATCCCTTAGAGTACATTTTGGTCCAATTTACTGTATCGAACTCCGGCACCATCCGATAGTTTTTTACGAGCCAGAAACTCATAACGACAAGGAAAATCAGCGGGAAAACAAAGAAAACCAACTGCCAAATAATGATGGGCATCGACCAGGTCAAGCCGTACAAGGTCACTGTGCGACGCTTTGGGAGATGCGACACGGTATTTTTGCTAATAAGTATAGTCAAAAGTCCGGATTCAAATGCATTGGAGGAGTATCAGAGCACAAGGAAAAAAGCCGGCCCTTCAGGGCCGGCTTTCCTCGCCCATGTCTAGGCGTTTTTGTATTCAGACCAGAAGTCGTTCCAGTCCTCAAGAGATTGCTGGACAGGCGTGTCTCGAAAATGGATACGCCCCTCTCGCAGGTCGTCTATGCAATTGGGGCCATCAAACACCATTCGTTGGCGTTTAGCTTCAGCCGGGTTAGCCTCGTTTATTGCTGTCCAACCAGATTTGTATGGCGACATTCCAGGATACGCTCCCATCTGAATCGAGCGGACCTGACCTTTAGGTGATGTGATATAGCGGATAAATTCTTTGGCCAGGTCTTGCTTATTTGAGCCCTTGCCGAGCGAGTATGACTCGGTCCACTGAATACCACCTTGCTTGGGAATTACTGAGTCCACTGGTGAGCCATCTTTTCGCACGACACCAGTAATCCAGTCGCCAATTCCACACATCGCGTGAACTTGGCCATTTTTCAAAGAGGCAAAAGTTCCGCCATAGTCAAAATAGCCGGCTACTTGAGGTTTCAGGGACAAAGTAGTTTCCTGGAGTTTTGCCCACTCAGCACTGCCGATATCGAACGGGGACGGTTTGTTATTGCCATCCCGCAGGCTAAGACAGCCAAGATTGGGGAGATGCCAGTCGAAGTGCCCGACTTTCCCTTTAAGCTTGGGGTCCCATAGAATGTTGTAGTCCATGGCCTCTTGATGGCTGATGATTTCGGTATTAAAAGATACCCCAAGGTAACCGAAGCGGACAATTACGGAGTACAGATTGTCGCCACTCCAATGTGCAGCAAAATGAGAATATTCATCGAAAAGATCGTCCATGTGATACTCATTGGGGTTCATGGGCTCGATGTACCCAGCCTCATTCAGCAATCGGACGAACTCTCCATCTGAGAGGATAAGGTCATAGGTTCCGGGTGGGGACTGGGAAATTAGCGCAAGCATGTTGTCGCCACCGGCGTAGTACTTGGCCTTAATCTTGACGTTATGCATGGCTTCAAATTCTTCGACCATGTCGGGTTCGCCGTGACCGTACCAGGCTATCATATTCAGTTCTGTCGCAGCATTGGCCCGTGGGGGCACCAAAATGAGTGGCACGCTAAGCGCGCTCGCTGCAGTCGCATAGCCCGCTCCTTGAATAACTTTCCGTCGACCGAGGTCCGGTTTGGCGTGCGACTTCGTAGTGTTCTTCGATTTCTTTTTCATGATTACCTCCTTTGGCTTCATTGGGATGCGGTTTCTCGACTTGGCTCGCGGGTGAAACCCGCCCTATAGGCTGACGACTTTAAAATATTGTGCAGCTGACTGAGGGCAAGCGAGGCAGACATGCTTGACAGGGTATTGCGGGCAAAAAGGCCTATTTGAATTTGCCGCATCAGTCCAAACTCTTTTTCATTATCAAGAACACGCATCTTTGGGGAAACGGTTGGATATGTCAATGCACTAACGCCTAGATTATTTTCTACAGCCTCTTGCAGGCCTTGAATGAAGGGGCTCTCAAACGCGACATGCCACGGCAGGTTGTGACGGGACAGGTTTTCAATCATTCGCGTGCGGTATTCGCAACCTTCTGGGTGGACTATAAGGGGGATTGAGGTACTAGTGGGAACAGTGAAATGCTTGCCACAGACCCAGATGGGGTTAATGAACAGCGAGTTAATTCGGTATTCAGGCAATGAGTTCTGATCGATGGCTACCATGATATCGAGCTCTCTGTTAGCAAATAGTTCGGTAATCTCCGAAGAGAGGCCGCATCGGTACTCAACCCGGAAATTTGGCTTTTCCTGGGCCAGTGTCATCAAGGAAGACTGTAACGCTTGAGTCGCAAAATCCGTTGGCAGGCCAATTCGAACAGTCAGGTCAGTCATCCGCTCGGCCGTCAAGCAAGACAGTTCGGCATGAAGCGTGAGAATTTGTCGTGCATAACCCACGACTTGTGTGCCCAAAGGGGTTAGAGCTAAACGCTTCTTATCTCGGGCGATTAACTTGCCTTGCATCGCTTCTAGGCGTTGGATATGAACGCTGATAGTAGGCTGTGAGCAACCCAGGGCTTTAGCGGCACGGGTGTAGCCATGGCAGTCGACCACTGTTACAAAGCTGCGAAGCCAATTGGTGGGAATCTCTTCTACTTTCATGATCAGTAAATCTAATGAAATCCGTAAAATAATCAAGTATATTAATAGTATATTTAGAGGTATGAGGTTAATCAGAAGATGAATCGGACAGGTTTTCGAAAGAATTTCAAGACTTTAGGCCCTGTTATCTTGCCGGTAATTCACGTCGTAGATGAAGGCCAGACCAAGCGGAATATTCAAATAGCCCTAAGCTGTGGGGCCCCTGGGGTATTTCTGATTAACCACGATTTTGAAATAGATCAGTTTTTGCCGATTATCAGGACTTGTCGAACAAGCTTTCCGAGCTTATGGATGGGGGTCAACTTCCTGGGCGTTACCGGACTAAAAGCATTTGGGCTGCTTGGGGAATTAGCGAACGAGGGAACACTGGTCGATGCCTATTGGGCAGATGATGCCTGCATAAACGAGCACCTCACGAGCCAGCAGGACGCAAAGGCGATTTCCCAGGCACGCTTAGAATCTGGCTGGGAGGGGATGTATTTTGGCGGCACTGCCTTTAAGAAACAAAGGCTCGTAGATCCCCAGCACTGGCAACAATCCGCTCGGATAGCAGCTGGGTTTATGGACGTTGTGACAACCTCGGGAGTTGCAACGGGAAAACCGGCTGCGAGGGATAAAATCAGTGACTTTAGGCTGGGGTCAGATATCTCGCCCTTAGCCGTGGCTTCAGGCGTGACGCCTGACAATTTTATTGACTACGCCGATGAAGTCGACGCCGTGCTCGTTGCAACAGGCATCAATTATCCTGGAGATTTTTACAACATTGATCCCAAACGGTTGATGGAGTTAGTTAAACACTCGCGTATGAAAGCGGGGGAGGATTTAAAGAGCCAGGGAGCGGACCTTGGCTCGGACTCGCCCTGGTACTTGCGCAATATGGCGCCGAATGTCAAAGATCCCATGTTGGCCTGGCTGGACCCCTCAGCAGCTTATGTTAATGCCGAGGCGTTTCACTCCATGCTCGACACACTGTGCCGACCATTCGAGTCAAGCCGGGTTGACGTAGTCGCAGGCATCGATGCAGCGGGTTATGTGCTTGGCGCCGCAATGGCGGATCGGCTAGGAGCTGGTTTCCTCACCATCCGCAAGGCCGGAAAACTGCCGGTGCCAACCGACGAGGTGGATTTTGTTAACTACACCGGTCGTGCGCAACAAATGGAGCTGCGAAAACCAGCCTTCAAAGAAGGTGCGCATGTGTTACTGGTTGACCAGTGGGTGGAGACCGGTGGAACCATGGGTGCAGGTATTGAGCTGATTGAAAAACAAGGTGGCAAGATCGAAGGGATCGCCTCGATTTGTATAGAGGAAAGCCCCGCAGGACAGATACTACGGGAACGTTATCTCTGCGCGACTTGTGTGCAGCCTGGGTCAGCGTATCAGGTTCAGTGCAACAACAAAAAGATGGAGTTTTTCGATAACTTCGACTGGGAGAGTATCTTGCCATGACAGGTCAAGCAAGCGAAAGGCCGCACACACTCACATTGGAAAATGGTCTGCCGCCAAAACCCACTTTCAGCGATGATGAAATGACTCGCCGTTGCACCGCGTTACGGGCAGAGATGGCGACTCTAGATATTGGGGTTGCTGTTTTAACGTCGATGCACTGCGTTAATTATTTCGCAGATTTTGTGTACACCGCCTTTGGACGAAATTATGGGTGCGTCATAACCCAGGAACGCTTGAGCACGATCAGCGCCAACATCGACGGCGGCCAACCCTGGCGCCAGACTTTTGGACACGACAATCTGGTATATACCGACTGGCACAAGGATAATTTTTTCGTCGCGGTGAAACAGTTGGTCGGATCTGCAAAACGAGTTGGAATCGAATCAGATCACCTGACCTTACAGAACCATGTAAAGCTTCAGCAAGCGCTGCCAGGCGTCGAGCTTGTAGACCTTTCCGGCAAAGCGATGCAGTTGCGGATGCGTAAATCAGTAGAGGAGCTGGCATTGATCCGAGAGGGTGCGCGTATCTGCGATCTGGGAGGCGCGGCTGTGGCCGATGCTCTGGCCGTGGATGTACCAGAGTTTGAGATAGCGATGCAGTCCAATCGCGCCATGATTCGGGAGATTGCCAAAAGCTTTCCGCATACCGAAATCATGGATACCTGGACCTGGTTGCAGTCCGGCGTTAATACTGATGGCGCCCACAATCCACTGACAACACGTCGAGTGCAAAAGGGCGACATCCTCAGTCTCAATACCTTTGCCATGATTTCGGGCTACTACCAGGCGCTCGAGCGGACTCTCTTTCTTGGGTCTTGCGACCCTCGCTCATTGTCATTATGGGAGATTAACTGCGAGGTGCATCAGCGCGGTTTGGAACTGATCGCACCTGGTATTCGATGTTGCGATATCGCCGAAAATTTAAACGCGATATACGAAAAAAACGGACTTTTAGAGTATCGTACTTTTGGCTATGGCCATTCGTTTGGAACGCTCTCTCACTATTACGGTCGCGAGGCTGGCCTCGAACTTCGCGAGGATGTAGACACTGTGCTTGAGCCAGGAATGGTTGTCTCTATGGAACCGATGATCATGATGCCTGAGGGTACCGCCGGCGCCGGTGGATATCGCGAGCATGACATTTTGATTATTGGAGAAAAAGGCGCAGAAAATATTACCGGGTTTCCGTTTGGGCCGGAGCACAACATTATTCCCTGCTAGGCCCTGACTGCCAGATCCAGCATGTGCTTAGCGCGTCATAAGATTCACGGAATTCGTTTATTCACCACTACGGCAAGTTCTTGAGTCTGGGCTGGATCAAATGGTTTGGTCATCCCCAGTAGATCACCTGAGGATTTCATTGCATTGCCGGAGCGTGAGATATGGACACCCACTACAAGTTGACGGTGGCTCAACAGCGAACCCCCGGTCATCACGGTTGCCCGATCATCTAGGGTGATTTGTCTCGGCAGGGGCAGTGCCGATAATTTTCGGGCAGCCACAGGCATCGGTGGGCCGTCTGGCGCTCGCGCGTAAAGGAACAGTGTATCTTCAGAGGTGACACTGCCTAGCAGATCAGGCGTTATCGATACTGCGACCCGTAGCGGCTCCGTTATTTGGGCCTGTTTCTTCTGCAATTCGGTACTGGCACGGCCTATCATGACTCGTACTTCACTTAGTAATTCGGGCTGATCAATCACGAGGGGTTCCAGGCGCCGCCAGAAGGCCAGGGCCTGGATCGGCTCGCCGCGCTCCTCAGCCGCAATGCCGGCTAGCCACAGGCCCTGAATCTGTTGTGGGTCGAGTGCGAGCGCCTCCGTGATTAGTTGGGTGGCCTGACCGGTCAACGATCCATTATTGGACATGGCAAGTGCATCTGCGAGGCGAACTAGGAACTCCGGATTCCTCGGTTCGAGTTGCCCTAAGCGTTCGTAGGCGGTTACCGCTTCAGGGTAACGGCCAGTGCTCATCAATGCATTGGCGAGCAGGGTCCAACCACGCACATCGTCAGGTTGCTCTAACAGGCGTTCGCGAAGCTTGGAGAGCATCGCATCGACGTCAGTCGCTGAGGGCTGGGTTGAGGTTAGTTGTTGTGCTGCTAAACCTGGGCTGGGGTCGAGGGCGCCCGGATGTCCCAAAAACAGGTAAAGCCCCAAGGCCGCTAATGGCATGAGGACCGCAAGCAGCGTCGCGGTAACCGGTGCGGGTGTTCCGATTGGGGCGGATACTGGATCTTGGTCCTGGTCAAGATCGCTCAGTAGGTTGATTTCGAGTTCGGCTCGGGCCTGATCGTAGTCAGCCTCACTGAGAACATCTTCTTGAAGCTCGCGGCGTAGTTCACGCTCGCGTTCACGCGCAATCCCAATATTGACCGAAGAGCGGGATTGTGAAGGCTGGGGTGGATGGCGCAACAGGGCCGGCGCCAGCAATGCAATTGCTAAAGTGATTAAAGCTGAGGCCACTAGCCAGGGGATGATCAAGCGTGACCCCCTGGATCGAGCAGTTTCGCAGCACGGGACCGTTGCTCACGGTTAAGCGACTCTTCAACGATCTTGCGTTTTCTTAAGGTATAAAAAAATACAGCCAGAGCGATCAGAAGGAAAATGAACGGCGCTCCCCAAAGCAGGGCGGTGCGTCCTCCCAAGGGCGGACGGTAGAGCACAAAGTCACCGTATCGAGCCGCCATAAAATCGACTATCTCGACATCGCTGGCGCCCGAGCGAATCATTTGGTACGTTTTTGCGCGAAGATCTTTGGCCAGATCAGCGTTTGAATCTGCCAAGTTTTGATTCTGGCAGACCAAGCACCGTAGCTGACCGATCATGTTTTGATATCGGCTTTCCTCGCCAGCGGTTGCAAATTCAAGGCTTTCTATAGCCGCTAGGCTCGCCAGGCTGAGCCCAAGGAGCACGATTGTGGCGAGCGAAGCGATGGCGCGCGCAGGGGTCATACTTGAATCAGGCGCTCGGCTGCGGCTGATCTGCCGGTCCATGCGAAAGTTTGCGCGAGGCTAACGTTCGGTAACGCCGATCAGTCGCCGACAGGCCGCCGCCAATCACCATGATCAAGGGCCCCAGCCAGATCCAGCGCACGAACGGCTTGTAGTACAAACGCACCGCCCAGCTTTTACCGTCGGCCAATGGTTCACCCAGTGCGACGTACAGATCACGGGTAAAGCCGGCATCGATAGCGGCTTCGGTCATAGGCATTTTCTGCACAAGATAGACGCGTTTTTCAGGACGCAGTACGGCTGTGATTGCACCGTCTTTGAGCACAGTGACTGTGCCGGTCTGAGATAGGTAGTTGGGTCCTGGAATTTCTTCGACACCATCAAACCTAAAGGAATATTGGCCGATCGGGTAAGTATCACCTTGCGCCATTCGTATATCTTTTTCAACCGAGTATGCCGAGGTAAAGGAAATGCCAATGATGAAGACGCCCAGTCCGAGGTGGGCGGTGGTCATACCCCAGAGCGAGCGCGGGGTCTGAGATAAAGATAACCAGCGCCGACCAGGTTTTGTGCGTAACCACAATCCGTACAACGCGGCCAGAATAGTCCAGATTCCCAGCACACCCCCCACGGCAGCACCCATAGCATAGTGACTCATCGTGACTGGCCATGCCAATCCCAAGACGATGGCAACGCCGAACATGGGTCCCAGTGCGCGCAGCAGTCGGATCAGGTTGTCCCTTTTCCAGCGGGAGAGCGCACCGAAACCGACCAGCAATGCGAGTGGTGCCGCCAGCGGAACAAAAACCGAATTGAAGTAAGGGGGGCCGACAGATATCTTGCCCAGACCGAGTGCATCGATCACCAGGGGGTAAAGTGTCCCGAGCAGAATTGTCGCCGCCGCTACCACCAGCAGAACATTATTTAATAACAGACTGGCCTCGCGGGATACGGTCTGAAAGCCGCCGATGCTGCGGATCGTCGGTGCCCGCCAGGCATAAAGTGCCAGTGAACCGCCAATAACCAGCCCTAGAAAAATCAGAATAAACAGACCGCGTGCAGGATCAGTGGCAAAGGCGTGCACCGATGTCAGAACACCGGAACGCACCAGGAAGGTGCCCAGTAGGGACAGGGAAAAGCTGAACACGGCAAGCAATACCGTCCAGGCCTTGAAGACGCCACGTTTCTCGGTGGCTGCGAGCGAGTGGATTAACGCTGTGCCAACCAACCAGGGCATGAATGACGCATTTTCGACCGGATCCCAAAACCACCACCCGCCCCAGCCTAGTTCGTAGTAGGCCCACCAGCTTCCAAGAGCAATTCCTGCTGTTAGAAAGCCCCAGGCCGCGAGCGTCCAAGGTCGAGACCAGCGAGCCCAGGCCGAGTCCAGTCGGCCGCCAAGCAGTGCAGCAATGGCAAACGCAAATGCCACAGAAAATCCAACGTAGCCCAGATACAACATAGGCGGATGAATGGCGAGGCCCGGATCCTGGAGTAGGGGGTTTAGATCGCGTCCGTCTGGGGCTGGGGGAAATTGCCGCTCGAACGGATTGGAAGTCAGGAGAATAAAAAGAAGAAAGCCAACACTGATCAGGCCCATAACGCCGAGCACTCGAGCTACCATGGTGTCAGGAATGCTGCGGCTGAACCAGGCTACTGCCCCAGACCATAGTCCCAGTATCAGCGCCCATAACAGCAACGAACCTTCGTGCGCGCCCCAAACTCCGGAGATCAGGTAGATCAGAGGCAGTCGGGAGTTAGAGTTATTGGCAACGTAGACAACACTGAAGTCATGAGTAATGAAGGAAGCGGTAAGGCACGCATAAGCCAGCAATACAAACAACAGCTGAGCCGTAGCTGCCGGCCGGGCAAGGGCGATCCAGGCCGGTATGCCGCGGCTGGCTCCAATAATGGGTAGTACGCTTTGTATCAGCGCAACCAACAGAGCCAGTATCAGTGCAAACATCCCAATTTCTGGTATCACTGTATCCCCATTGCTTGCGCTTTTTGAAGAGCCTCATCCACTTCGGGAGGCATATAGTTCTCATCATGTTTGGCCAGAACCTGACTGGCCACAAAGGTGCCATTTTTTCCTAGCGATCCCTGCGTGACTATTCCCTGGCCTTCACTAAAAAGATCCGGGAGAATGCCCGTGTAGGCAACCGTGACCGTGTGTGCGGTATCGGTTAAATCAAAGCGTATCGACAGATCTTGAGCGGCGCGTTGGACACTTCCGGCGACCACCATGCCGCCAAGACGAAAGGGCGTATTTAGAGGCGCTTCCCCTGTCGCGACCTGGGTTGGACTGAAGAAAAGATTGATGTTTTCGCGAAGAGCCAGCAGCGCTAATGTGGCAGCGAGGATCACGCCGGCTAGAAGCAAGCCAACCAGAACGACGCGTTGCCGGCGTCTTGGTCTCATGTGATCTGACTCCGGTTGCGCTGCATTGCGATCATCTCAAGCTCGCGAGTCAGTTGCCGGTGGCGTCGAAGTGGTAATACCACCGCAAGGCTGAGCACCAAAACCGTTGCCCCATAGGCTGGCCAAACGAAGAGTGCGTACCCGCCCATAGCAAAGAACTCGAGCATATTTAAGATGGGACGAGCATTTTGGTTACCCAGGCGGAACGCCGCTCCGAATCAAGGATTTCAGTTCGAACCCGCGCAAACAATGCGACCAGGTAGTGCAACTGGAAGGCTATCGCCATCAGCAATAAAGGGATCAGCATGCTGGTCGCGATAGAGGGTTTATCGAATTTGGTGACTGTTGGGCCCTGGTGCAGGGTGCTCCACCATTCGACAGAAAAATGAATAATAGGTAGGTTGACGACGCCAACCAAAGCTAAAACCGCACCGGCGCGTGCAGCAGTACGGCGATCATCAATGGCAGATTGAAGCGCCATGTAACCCAGGTATAAAAACAAAAGGACAAGTTCTGAAGTGAGCCTTGCATCCCATATCCACCACGTGCCCCACATAGGTTTTCCCCATAAGGATCCTGTCAGTAACGCCAGAAACGTGTAGGCTGCGCCGATGGGCGCACTTGCGCGAGCGATAGCTTGCGCGAGCTTCATCCGCCAGATTAATCCGATGCCCCCGCTGATGGCGAGTATCAGGTATACAAACATCGACATCCAGGCGGCAGGTACATGAATATAAATGATTCGGTAACTCTCACCTTGTTGGTAATCAGTAGGGGCCAGAATCAGCCCACTGTAGAGCCCCACGGCAAAACACAGGGCACAAAGGGTGCCGACCCAGGGTAATATTTTCCCGACCAAATTGTAAAAGAAAGGAGGCGATCCGAGCTGATGAAAGCGTCTGGTCCAGATGGATCGAGGGCGTTTACCCGTCGGGTCTGTCATAATGCTTTATAGGTGAGTACTTTATGGCTGTAGTCCGTTTATCCACCCAAATATCCACCCATTTATAAAAAAGTTAAGGTAAGAGGTGACAACACTAAGACCTGATCAGCGTATTATAAAGCCAGCCATCCTCGGTTGTTGGCTATTAGTTGACACGGCTTCTGGACTGTCCGTGTAAGCGAAAAAAGACCCCATACCAAATGAATGGTACAGGGCTTGCGATAGCAGATGGGCGGCATTTATCAAGTAAGCGGTAGGGCCTCAGAGTGCCAGAACAAAGCCTCTAGGAAACGATGCAATCCTATGACTTCAGGCTGAGGCGTACCTTTTGAATCTCGTTCGTTCTCAAAATGGCGGGTTTTGCAACTAGAAAACAGGACCTAATTCTGACTAACTACTGTTAGAGCCTCTGTCGTGCATGAAATAAACCCAACAGGGCAGGCCACCCTATTCATGTAACATGAGAGCTTATAAATCCTTTATTAACTCCACCAGAGCGTCCCTGCCGATTCACTTTCCACTGGTATTTGTCTGATCGGCGAGCCCTTCGGTGGGTTCCACGCCCGCTGCCGGTATCCAGCTTGGGGCCTCATCCTGATACTCCCTGCCCGGATTACCCATCACCGTCGTTCTCCACATGTGGCGAATCTTGTTTTCGGTATCGAACCAGGTGGCCGAGTGAATGACGTTGCGATTGTCATGGATCACAAGATCGCCCTGGTCCCAATCATGCACATAGACGAATCGGCGCTCGGTGAAGTGGCGCATCAGAGTGTAGAGCAAGGCAGCGCCTTCCCCATCGGGGCCGGGCTCCATATCAGCGATCGGCCCCTCCACCCAATCCATTTGCCCGTCTTCGCAAAGAAACAGCGAGGGCTCACCAGTCACCGGGTGATAGCGCACCAGCGGCTGGCGCTGCGGCCGCTGATGTGGGAGCAGCGTAACTGGTTGATCACCGTTTCTGACTGCAGTCTCGGACCGCCCTGTCCAGGGCAGCGCATGAATGCCGTACAGATTGCTGATCCGGGCCTTGAGTTCGTCGTTTAAAGCTTGATATGCAGCTGTGCCGCTTGCATAGAGTGTTTGCCCGGTCCCTCTTGGCGAGGGGGTCACTGCATAAAATAGGGAAACATCAGGGGGCGGGCGCCGAAAACTCTGATCGGTATGCCAGCCGCTCCGATGCGGAAACTGTACCGGTAATTCCCCGTTCTCCGTCAAGGCAGGCTCGGGCTGCGTCGGCGGCTGTCGGTTACTGGGAGGCTGGTTGGCCAGTACCAGAATCTGCGGCACTGCCGGGTGTACAAGATTCCGAGTACTTAAGGTATGACGGTAATCTTCGATCTCTGTTCCAAACAAACGACTGAGTCTCAGGAGTAACTCGGGCTGCTCCGTAATCGCGCCAAGCCCCGGTAACACCAGCAACCCGTTTGCGGTGATGAGCGCCGAAAGCAGCAGGTCTGCCCTTGCTTCCAACGAGTCGAGCACTTTTTCGAGATCCGACTGCCCGAATGCAATGACCGTGCCAAAGCACGAATCGAGGGCGGGTCGTACGGAAAAGAACTCTGCCATGGTTTCGGGTGGGTCGACCGCCTTTTCTGCCAGTCTAACCCATCACGATTACATCCTAAGGCGATTGGCGATTTAAGGAATCCCCAATCGCCTTAAGATGTATATGTAATAACGTCGTACTCCTCCTTTGCGTGTGACTGATCCCTAACCACACGGTACATAGAGCGCCTCTTTACGCAACGGCGTGTACCTACGTTGAACCCGCTCTTTACTCCTAAAATGTGATCCCCATCATATTTCTAAGTTGAGCCATCCCCCCCCTAACAGAGGTATTCTTGGGTCATAACCCAAGGAGAATTCCATGAGCGACTTTCAATCATTCCGTGATGCTGTATTAGAAGACGAAGACCTGCAAGAACAAGTTATATCCATCGTAAACACAGCGACTACTAATGGCGCAGGTCTAGGTGACGGTATTGCCACATTAGCCAAGACTCACGGTTACACCATTACCTCAGATGAGGTCTATGCCCATCAGGACTTCCTAGGATAAGATGGCGATCTGACTGACTTTAAGTTAGAGATGATTAGTGGTGGTCGTTCGCGTGGCGGTGGCACTTAACCCCCCATTTATCCCCAACTTCCGACTAGGGCAATTTAATGACTGACTTCCAGAACTTCCGCAACTCCCTAATGTCCACGGCGAGTGCGTTGGAACAAGACGATGAATAAAATTAACCCCAGGAAATTACTGAACAGTAAGTGGACAGCGGTTACGCCAAGGAGAAAAGAAAAACACTTCATGGTAACTGAAGTCGTTTTTGATGAAGAAGGGATTGTTACCTTATGTTCAATAGAATCCCTTATCTCAAAACGATCTGTTCCAATAAAATGGCGTGATTTACAAAATGACATTAATTGGGTTCAGGGTTGGAAGTAACTTACACGGTGGGTAAGAACATCAAAACCACTATTCCCACAGTAACCCCCTGACGTACTCATCCCAAGCTTCGATAGCCTTACGCATCTCAGTCGAATAGTCGTATAACCCCTAGACCGCATGGAGACGCTTCTTCTTATGCGCGAGACAAGCATCCCAGATAGGGAAGGGTGTTCCTTGACGTTCATGCCACGAGCTTAAATGATTTTCTAAGGTCGTGAGCCACCGCACCTTCTACTCCACGGCTCTTGATCCCGTCGTTAGCAAGGTCACTGAGTGATGTACGGTGATAATGCCCACCATATCGACCTGGGAAGAGGTAGCCTCCATTGTCTCGCTGCGAGGTTGCACAAGCAATGTATGCTGGCGTTAATGGCTGCTCATGCTTTCTCCCACCTTTGAGAACTACCGTAGCAGTTAAGTCATCTTCAATGTTGTCCCAATGGAGCTTGCAATGCTCGCCGACCCGTAAGGGGTTCAACACGACTGCCATGAATTGGGAATGACATCCGTCTCATAGTCTCCGCAGCTCTGGCTCAGTTATTAGTCTATCTCTTGCGTCTAAAGCTTCAGCCTCTAGATCAGCTACTGGCTCAGTCGAACTGACAAACTCTCGACGTTTCATCAATCACCACAGCCGAGTACACATTTTTGGTAGACAATGGGCGCTAGTCGGTCGGTCGCTAGAGATGACATCTGGTATTCGCTGAACATGTGCGCCTCTGATGTCATCAGGTAGATGATCGCTCAGCCCTGGGGCCTTGCCAACGCCATTAACCAGCTTGGCGACCATAGTCCATTCGTTTACGTATGAAACCTTACCAGCGTCTTTGAGCCAATGGCAGTATTCCCCGGAAACCGCTTTAAACTGTTTACGATCCTCCTCTGCTTGGAACTCTGGTGGTAATGGGCCGAAGTCCATGTCCGTACTCCGAGTTGGATGATTGCGGTGCCATTCCTTCTCAAGTTCATCCTTCCAGAATGACTGAGTGGTATTCAAAAGGCCATGGTTTAGGTGAGCGTATTCCTCATTAACAACAACCAAGAACTTTTTGGTCGCTTTACCTCTATAGGTTCCAAGTTTGTATCTATGCTGTTGTCGGTCATTGTCTTTGTAGTAGAAGGTCAGTGATACTTTGCCTGAAGGGTTCACAACAATGTTTATGTTGTTGCTGTAACGTTTGTACTGCTTGCCTGTTGGCTTGAACTGCGCCAACCAGTGAGCTGTTACCTTGAATATTTCTCCACCATTTATCCACCCATTTTGTCCAAAATATAGGGTAGTGGGTGAATAACAGGTTAATTTAAGACTATAAATATTATTAATGAACTACCCGTCGGCGGGTCACTTTGAGGGAGAGTCATGAGAAAATTTCAGGGAAGTTTGATGCGCTATCAGCGGGTCTTTGTATCCGCATCGCGGGGTAACTTTCAGAACGAGCTCCGACAAGCCAGGGGCGATTTAATCGACAGTACGCATGCGGGTCATCATTTTCCCGGCGATTGGGTTAGCTTTCCTCGTGAAATCGAGGATAATTTAGAGTGAATCCGACAGCGCTATGGGTGTATCCCGGCCGAATCCAGGGGTCGCCATTGTAAGCCCCATTCGGTACAGTTGTTTTCTTTGGAATAATCCAGTCCGAACCTAGGGCCGTGGCGGATGTTTAATCGACTTGATCCAGGACGTTTGTCCTTTGCAATTGAAAGCTTGTCACGATGGCCAGCGGCTACGGTATCTTGCCTGTCACCGCGAGAGTGCGATCGCATGGCCTCACTTGCGGATAAATTAGTATACCTCCCAGCGACTCCGGTGATCGGCGCCAAGGATGCTCCGGTGCACCAGGATTTTGAGTTGAATTACTCGGTTCCCTTGGATCATCCGTTCTGGATGCTTGCCAAAGCGTTTGGACGCCTTGCGTCATTGGCGTTAACGCAGACAGGGGTAGAAATAGCTTCGTCGGATTCATACGAGATCAATGATCTGATCGTCCAGCGATACCCTGGGGGCTGCAAAGGTATTACGCCACATCGCGATCATCTGAAATATCGGATGATTATCGCCATATTGCTTGTCAGTGGAGACGGCGAGTTCAGAATTCACAAACGCCGCGATGAGAGTAACGGTGTGGTAATTCAGTTTAATCCGGGAGATCTACTGCTGATGGGCGCACCAGGTGTTTTCCCAGGATTCGCGCGCTCTTTCCACTCCGTCACCGCGGTAACCCGGGTTCGACGTACCATAGGAATGCGTTACGATGGCCGGATTATTCAACCCGAAGGCTAATTCAGGACCGCCGTGGAACGTCGTTGACGTTCTGATTCTATCGATCAGTTATCGGTCGGTGGTCATTTCACCCTGGCATAATCACTCAGCATGCAAATAAGAGTTAACTGCGGTTCGTACTAATCCGCGATCGAGGGTAGTTGATATGCAGGATTTAGATATTCCACGGACTCCGTCAGCGTATGATTATCCATTGCTGATTGGCCGCCTGCTCTCCACCTTGGAAGCGAGTCATCCTCACCAGCAAATTGTATATGCCGGTCAACGGCGGATCAGTTATCTTGAATTTCATGAGCGGGTAAAACGTCTGGCGAATGCTCTGGTCGATCTCGGCGTTCAACCAGGCGACACTGTTGCGGTGATGGATTGGGATACTCACCGCTACCTTGAATGCTTCTTTGCGGTGCCAATGATTGGCGCGGTGCTGCACACGATCAATATTCGTCTTTCTCCAGAGCAAATCCTATACACGATCAACCATGCTGCCGATACCGTGTTGATGGTGCACGACGATTTTGTGGAACTGGCGGCAGGTCTTGCTGGGCAAGCGGCCTCGGTCAAGCACTGGGTTCAACTTTGTGACGAGCCTGTGTCAACAGTAAATGAAACAACCGATATTAACTTTGACGGAGAATATGAGTCTCTTCTGAACTTAGCATCGCCACAACACGACATGCGTGACTTTGACGAAAACATCAGGGCAACGACCTTTTACACCACTGGCACAACCGGCCACCCCAAAGGGGTTTACTTCAGCCAGCGGCAATTGGTGCTTCATACCCTCGGGTTGGGAATCGGACTATCGAGCAACCCAGAACAGGGTCGATTGCATGCAAGTGATGTATACATGCCAATTACGCCGATGTTTCACGTTCATGCGTGGGGCATCCCTTATCTGGCCACTTTGCTGGGAGTCAAGCAGGTGTACCCAGGCCGTTACGAGCCGGCAAAACTGCTGCGGCTGATTCGAGATGAAGGAGTGACTTTCTCGCACTGCGTTCCAACCATTTTACACATGCTGCTGAGTGACCCCATGGCCGAGAAAATCGATCTTAGCCAATGGAAGGTCATTATTGGCGGTTCGGCTTTGTCACGGGCTCTGGCCCGTCGCGCACTTGATCTTGGAATCGATGTTTTTGGCGGCTACGGGATGTCAGAGACTGGTCCTGTGTTGACCCTGGCGCAGATTAAGGGATCGGCTGAAGAGTTCAATTCCAACGATGCTCTGACGTATCGCTGCAAGGGTGGCCGCGCAGTTCCGATGGTAGAGTTGAAGATTGTTGATCTGGACTTTAGAGAACAACCCCGCGATGGGGTAACTACAGGCGAGGTTGTGGTTCGCGCGCCGTGGTTGACCCAGGGGTATCTCAATGACCCAGAGCGCTCCGAGGAGTTATGGACAAACGGCTATCTACATACCGGAGACATCGGACACATTGATGCCAAAGGGTATCTAAAAATTACAGATCGCTTGAAAGATGTAATCAAGAGCGGAGGGGAGTGGATATCTTCATTGGAATTGGAAGACCTGGCATTGACGACTCCAAGCGTAAGCGAAGCCGCGGTGATCGGTGTTATCGATGAAAAATGGGGCGAGTGCCCGTTGGTTCTTGTCGTCGGGAAAGAAGCTGAGATCGATTGCAGCGAGGTTGCTGCGCGATTCGCTCAGGCCGCCAAGGCAGGTATTATCAGTGAGTGGGCGGTGCCCGAGCGCATCGAGCAGGTTGACGCGATACCCAAAACCAGCGTCGGAAAGATCGATAAAAAACGCCTGCGGGAACAGTTTGGGTAAACCGCGAATAAGCGTCACAACGGCATTGTCACCGGTAACCGAGGCAGATACACTGGGAGCCCCATGGGCCAGAAAAAAAAGGGGGTGATCTAATGTCTAGTGATATAGGATTTGTCACAGTGAACGTTGGTGTGTGCAGGTATTCCGGGAGCAATCTTTCGGGCTAAGTGCGACACCCTGTCCGGTGACAGTGAACACTGTGGCAGCCAGTCACGAAAGCCCCCTTAACTGGGGGCTTTTTTGTGCCTTAAATTCGGGATAACGTCTTGAAGATCACTCACACGGAACTTACATATGTTCAAGATTACACCTGGGTTTGTGAGGACCTGGAAGGCTTCAGATAAGCGTAAAGATATCTATAAACTCCGGCTGCATATCATCATCCATCCAACAGGTAGGATCAACGTAGCGGTAGTCGTCAAGAGGCAGGGAGAATCGTCGAGACAAGTGATTGGCAAGTACCTTTGCGGTTGAAGGTGAACTAGCCTGCCATACGGTAGGGAAAATGATATCAGTCATCCCTAATGGAACTAACCCTGATGCTGTTGCCCAGATATTGGTTATGGACTTGATCGTGCTGTTTGTCGAGGAGAGTGGGCGTAGTTCCAACAGATTAGAGGATTTATTTTTGTTTTTAGAAAATCAAGAAAAAGACTACCATGTTTAAGGCGCAATCCATTCGCCCTGCCATCGCCCAGCTTCCCACAAGAAGCGGGCACGCCGATGGCCTTCAGCCCTCAGGAACAGCCAGTCAAACAGATCGATCTCGCAGGCCAGCACCACAAAGTGTTCCTCGCCCGTGGCGGGGTCTACTGGGGCATTGATATCCAGGTCTGTTTCTGTGCAGGACTCACCCGGTGCAAGCGGTGTGCGGTAACACTGCACACTGCGCCAGGCGCCGTCCTGCCAGCGCTGGCTCGCGAGTACATCGCCCTGATGAGTCCAGGCAGTCCCGTAAGCCCGCAATTGAACCTTGGTGTCACTATCATAAAAGTGCCAGGAAAACCTGGAGTCCTTGCCGAGCTGAATGACTTTTGGCGAACGGCTGTCGGTGTGACAACTGAGGATCCGTGTGTCCGGATCTGCAGAGCGCAACACCACCGTACGCAACTGCGCAATGCCCTCACCCACATTGGCAAGAGTCGGCGTATGCCAAGCGTGGTGCCGATCGTGTGCCGCCGTGGCAAGAGACAGCCACTGATCACTTGCGATCTGCTCAAGATTTGAGATCTCAGGCGTAACGGGATGAAGCATACCAAGGCAGATTGTGTGGATAACAATCGGTTAATGTAACACTACCTTGGTGCCCGAGCATTGACACTCCGATAGTAACGTCTGATCCATAATACCGTAGTAACAAGTCGCGAGCCCTGGCTAAGCCACCATGTCCAAACACCATCTGCCTCAGAAGATCTGCCCATCGTGTCACCGACCGTTTTGCTGGCGAAAAAAATGGCTACGCTGCTGGGATGAGGTACGCTTTTGCTCCAAACGATGCAAGCGCGAGCGGACATGAACGAAAAGCCTTCTGCACTCATTCGCACACTGACCTTTGCCGGCGTGACCCCCTTTATCATGGCGCCGATGATGAAGGTCGGTTGGATTGTACTGCCCGGTATCGCACCCGACACCTGGCTATGGGGTTATGCCGTCGTCATCGGCGCCTTTGTGGCTGGAGCGCAGTGGGGCAGTGGGCTCCATTACCGTGACGCACTCAGCCTTGTGGGGAGCAACTTCTTCGCGCTGGCCATTTTTGCCCTGGCACTATGGGGTCGTACCCCAGCGGGCATACTGGCCCTCGCAGTACTTTTTGCGGCACAACTGCTGTTGGATCACCACCAGCACAGGCTCGGGCTGATCAGCACTGGCTACTGGCGGCTTCGCTGCACAATCACGCCGTTGGTGTGCATCGCGCTGGTGATTTACGCGGGGGCCGCGGGCTGAACCCAGGATAACATCTAAGCCCCAGGCGTCTCGCCAGCGCGGCGAACACTGGCAATAAGCGCAGTGCAGAGACTCTTGCAAGCATGTCTGGTGGGAACAACCAAAACTACGGTAAGTTTGGGGCAGACCACCCAAGCTCCAAACCTGTAATCGAACTTGTGTCTGGTCATGTATTTGTGGGACAGATGGATACTTGCAGGGAATTGGGGGTGAAAGATGAAACCATCTCCTGCACAACCTCAAGCAACGCCCAAAAGATTCGAGATAGCAAAACCGTTACAGCATCCAATCGGAGAACCAATCGCTTTGGTAAACCAAACGTCAACTATGGCAACTGCTGGCCGTCATTAGAAACTCTTCAATAAGAATTGGACAAGGGCAACTTCGTAGAAGTCCAGCGCAAGATAAAGAACTAAAGCTTGGGTCAACTTTGGCCTGAAGTACCAGTTACCTCGGTAGCGCCTAACTACACCGCAGGCATCTGCCCACCAGCAGAGGCGATTCTACGCCTGTACCAAAGGAAACAAAGCATGAAAGTAGACGAGTATTTCAAAAAGATTGCGAGATGTCTAGAGGCTGATGACGTAGCACCGGACTACAAAAGCAAACACGACAAGCGAGTATGCGCAGACCCCCTACAGCAATGCCGAACCATGACCGGAAGTAAAGTCGTGGCATTGGCTGTTGCACATCGCTACCTAGGAGATGCTACCTCGCACTCGGCTCAGAAAAATCTCGATGAAATTAACCAGGATATTTAAGCCTCTCAGGTTACATAGACAGGGTGTCACCCTGTGGAGTTTGTTTTATGCGCATGAGAGGGCCTAACGGTATTTGGTGAGGATTAGGGCCTGTTTTCTAGTTATGAAACGTACTGTTTTGAGACTAAATATGCTATAAGAAAAAGGCACATCAATAGAAGTTAAATCACTGTGGAGGAAAAACATGGCTTCAGTAGAAACAAAATCCTGGTCGAGCCCAGATGACACGATGACACCTGACAAAACTCATGCCGCAACGATAAATTTCGGAGCAGTTACGCTAACCAAAGGCAATATGCAACCCGGCTGGAAATGGTCAGAGTGCATTAAGCCTCACGTTGGCACCGACAGTTGCCAGGCAGGGCACGTCGGGGTCCTGCTCCAAGGTCAGATTCACGTCTTATCCGACGATGGATCCGAAGTGACAGTTAAGGCAGGAGACGCCTACTGTCTCGCTCCAGGGCACGATGCCTGGGTCGTTGGAGAAGAGCCGGCGCTCGCTGTGGAGTTCTCAATGGATGACAAAGACTTCGGCCCCTGGCTGATCCCCAAGTGATCAAGATAAGGACGTATGGCGATGGTTAAAAACCACGTATATATGCGTTAGCTAGTGAGATTCAAAAGGCGCGCTCCTTGTTAGGTGCCCGATTGTTATTCGTCGAGGCACTCTTCTGACTCTCAAGGGGTCGCGTCACTCCTGCAATCACTCACACAGAACTCACATATCACTCACATAATGGAATAAAACGGGATTTATAACTAGTAAGAATGTTGTCAGCCAGTCACGATTCCCCGCTCAGCGGAGCGTTTTTGGTTTCAGGGTCGCGCAGCTTGCTCGATTAATTCCCCGTACTCCCGCATCACTTCAGTAAGCGTGTTTTTGAAGGTTTCAAGCATTTCGTCGGACATCGCCAGGGATAGGTTGACCATGCCGCGCCGGGCGTGAAATTGGCCTCTTGCCATCATCGACAGATGTATCAGCTCGTATAGTTCACCCGGAATGCGTTGTACGTCGTAGGGGGCGTGCGGCGCTTCGTGGCAAAAATGAAAAGCCATCATTGACCCTTTTCCGGTAATGTGAATCGGTAACCCAAGACGATCAATTGAATCTGCAAGTCTCGTGCGAAAGGTGTCACCACGCACCAGGAACGCATTCGCCTCCTTGGGCCCAAAAATGTCGTTTAGTCCCGCAAATCCCGCAGACAGGCTTAAGGTATTGTTGTTGAATGTTCCTGCATGTGGCCATGCGCTGGCACGTGCAGGGTCAAAGCGATCGAGAATATCTGCTCGGCCACCAAAAGCCCCAAAACTTAACCCGCCACCCAGATACTTGCCGAAGGTAACGAGGTCAGGGGTAATGCCGTATAAGCCGTGCAGTCCGCTTGCCCCCAAACGAGAGGTCATGACTTCATCGAATATCAACAATGCTCCGGTTTGCTCGGTCAGATGACGCAAACTGGTTAAGAATTCAGGATTGGCAGGAATGCAGCCACCAGCGCCGATCATGGGCTCAACCAGAACGCCGGCCAGCTTGCCGTCAAGGTTAAGAATCTGTTGCTCCGCCGACTCGGAGTCATTGAAAGTCATTCGATGCGTCGGAAACGGTAAATTAAGCGGACTATTGCCGGCAAAAGCGAGTACCGATCCATGATAACTGCCATCTACAACCAGGATATCCGTCCGCCCGGTAAAGGCCCGCGCGGCACTTAATGCAAGCACGTTCGACTCGGTACCAGAATTGCAAAAACGCAAACGCTCAACCGCGGCAAAACGCGAACACATTAACTGTGCAAATTTTGATTCGACCGCATTAGGGCCGCCGAAAGTGAGACCGTTTGCAAGAGCTTTGGTTATGGCATCGACAATGATAGGGTGACTATGTCCGTAAAGCCCGGCTGTGTACTCGCCCAGAAAATCCTGGTAGTGGTGACCATCAATGTCTTCAACTTGCGCGCCTTTTGCGCGGGCGATGGTTACCGGAAAAGGGGAGTAATGTAATACGCTGCGGGTGTTGGCCCCGGGCAGTGAAGCTTTGGTTTTCTCAAAAAGCGCATAACTCTTGGGATTAGCCTTGGCATACTGCGCCCGCACCTCGGCAGAGCGAGTCATCAGTTCCGTCCCGGCCAGAGGCTGAATCTGAGCTATGTTGTTACTGCTATCGGCCATAAAATGAATAATACAATGTAAGCGCCATGCAACCGACGAATAATAAAACTCCCAATACCCGCCAGATGGAGTTGTAGTGATCAGAAAAAAGCCGAGTCTTTTTCAACCAGGCAGATGATTTTTGGAATGCCATTGGCGCGTCGTCTATTGAGGGTCTGGATTGGTTAGAAAAGGTGCTTGGGGGCGGCAAACTGTGTCTTGGAGTCCCGCCGTTTTAAGAGTGCTGAATCGTATTTTGTCGAAAGGGCCACAATCCATTATGCACTTCTAGATCCCCAATTACAGGCAGTAAACGCTAGACCTTGCAAAAGACGGCGTTTATTCTTCCTATACCCTTTAATACTCCCTAGCGTAAACGCCAGGCCTGAGTTTTTAGTAGCAGGGTCCGTGATAGAAAGAGATGAATCAGGCGTGCGACAACATTCGTATAAAAAATCATCATACCCATTGCAGCCGCAGGGGCAACATCACCGGCATCATCCATGTTTAACACAGCAATTGCCGCCAGTTTTGTATCGGGAGAATACAAAAATATGACTGCTGAAACAGTCGTCATCGCATTGACAAACAGGTAGATCGAAATATCCAGTATTGCCGGTAGACAAACCGGCACGGTAACACTCGAAACCAATCGGTAAAATGGTTGCTTCAGGGACGAGGCGACGGCTTCGAACTCCCTGTCCATTTGCTTCAAAGCAGTGACAGCGGTGAGATGTGAGACCGTGTAAAAGTGAGTTACGGTACACACCACCAGGATTCCCATGGTTCCGTATAAGCCATTCAGCGGGTTTGCCGGGTCGTTAAAGAAGAAGATGTAGGCCAGACCTAGAACCAGGCCAGGAATGGCCATTGGCATCATCGCCAGGAACTGGAACGCCGATCGGGTAGCAAAAAATCCATTGGTTTTTTCAACCACATAGGCTCCTGCAAAAACAATTATTGTGCCCGCGATTGCGGTATAAATACCCAACTGAATCGAATGAGAATACGAAGCCCAGCCGCCGCCGTCCATCACATTAAAATCATAGTTAACCAGGCTCAGACTTAATTGGTATGGCCAGAATTTGATCAGCGCGGCGTACTGACAAATGGCAATTAGTCCAACGATAAATATTCCTACTACTGCGCAGTAGAAAAGACAGATTAAATCAAATCGTCTATGTGGTTTTGCCTCAAAGGGTACGGAGCGCGCCGACAGCTGGGCGACCTGTCGTTTTTGTACGTAGCGATCAATGGAAAATGCAAATAACGCTGGGATTAACAGTACGACCGAGACAACCGCACCCATTTCAAAGTTTTGCTGGCCTATGACCTGTTTATAAATATCCACCGCGAGCATGTTGTACTGACCACCGATGACTTTTGGTAAGCCAAAATCGGTGATGACCAGGTTGAAAACAACAAACGCTGCCGAAATTAAACCGTAACGTGCACCAGGGATGGTGACCGTCCAGAATGTCTTCCAGCGACTAGCGCGAAGCGATACGGCGGCTTCATAGAGCCTCGAATCCGAGATAGCCAGTGCCGTGGTAATTATGATTAGTGCATGTGGAAAGGTAAAAAACACCGACCCGATCACGATTCCGATTGGGCCATAGATGGATTCGCCAAATAACAAACCTTTAATCATGCCCTGATTGCCAAATAGATAAATCAGGGCAATACCGGGCAACAGGGATGGCACCAGTATCGGTGCCATCGCGATCAACCGGAATAGCCCTTTGAAACGCATCTTGCTGCGATTCAACGCGTAAGCGAAACCAAATGCCAGGCAAACAGTGATGATGGTGCTGAGTGTGGCGATAAACAGTGAATTTTCAATGGATCGGAAAAGCGCGGGCGTCGAGAAATACACACGGAAGTTGTCCAGGCCTGTCGCAGATGATGGGCGCAGGACGATTCGCCTGAACTTGTTTGATTCGAATTCGTGCCACTCGGTATCAGCGATACGTGTGCTGCCGACCAGAAAAGAACTCTCAGCTCTGATTTGACGCAGCCGGTATTTGGTCGTACTGCGGAAACTGAAGTCAGGAAAAAAAACAGTTGCCGCCAGGCGGCCATCAGAACTGGTTGCGAGTTCTTCAAGCTTAACCACCTGCAGGTCTTCATTGAGTGCCTGGGCTGTGACGGGAGCACTCCAGCCCTTGCCTTCATCGACCTGAAACTCAAAATTATTTAAATCGAATGAATAGGTTGAAAAAGACTTCGACAACATCGCATAAAGCGGAAATGCCAGTGCCACAATCAGGTACAGGCCGATGACCAGCATGAAGCCGATCATGGTGCGATCGTCCTTACTGGTTTTAGGGCGGATTACCGGCGCGCTATCAGTGATTTGCACATCGGCCGTGTTAGACATCAAACTGTATTGGTGTCGGGTGGGAATACCCTTAGCTGATCTGACTGGAACTCTACGCTAATGGTTTTGCCTACCTCCACAGCCATGTGTCGTACTGCGTTGATAGACATATCGGCAACCAAGACTGCATCGCCAAAATCGCTATTGTTTAGCGAAACTCGCCAAAATGACCCTAAAAATTCCATATCTTCGACTGCCGCATCAAAAATATTTTCGGTGTCACCCGTTTCGGGAACTCCCTGAGAACTCGTGCCCTCGCCGTGTGGCACGATATCTTCGGGACGAATGGCAACGATTACCGGGGAATCCGTTTGCAAATTGTGCTCTCTTGAAGTGAATGTAGAATCACCAACCTTGACGCTATTGTTGCTGCTGGCCATTCCCTTGATCTGATTCATCGCGCCGACAAAGTCAGCGACAAACAAGGTGCTGGGTTCGCGATAAATTTCTATCGGTGTGCCAATTTGTTCTATCACACCCTGGTTCATGACAACAATTCGATCGGCCATCGTCAGCGCCTCTTCCTGATCGTGGGTAACCATCACAGTGGTGACGCCCAGTCGCCGTTGTAGCAATTTCATTTCGTGGCGCAAATATGTGCGGACTTTTGCATCGAGCGCTGAAAGAGGTTCATCGAGCAATAACAGGCCAGGCGATGTTGCCAGTGCCCGCACCAGTGCGATTCGTTGTTGTTGGCCACCCGACAGCTGGGCCGGATACTTTTTACCCTGATCCGGTAACCCGACCATCTCGAGCAGTTCAGCCACTCGCTTGGCGATATCGGCCTTGCTTACCTTTTGATTTTCGAGGCCAAAACCGATGTTTCTTTCACAGGTCAAGTTTGGAAACAAGGCATAGGACTGGAAAACAATACCGAAGTCACGTTCTGACGGCGGCAATGCTGAGATATCCTTGCCAGCCTGGCTAACGGTGCCGGAGTTTTGAATATCAAGACCAGCTATAGCACGTAGGAATGTAGTCTTTCCACAACCTGAAGGCCCCAGGAAACAGATAAACTCACCTTCATCTACTTCGAGTGACACCTCGTCCAGCGCGGTAAAGTCACCGAACTTCTTTGTCAACCGGTCTATCTGTAGATAAGATTTTGTGCTTTCGGCACTAACTGCTTGCTGTTCACTCATATCGATTAATAGTGTTGATGAAGGAAATAGCTGCCGATGTGACTAACAACCCGTCAGAAATGAAACGGCCTGACCGTATAAAACGATCAGGCCGCAGCTTAGTCAAACTTCAATACTACTTTGGATCAGATTTTGAATCGTAGCGCGTCTGCCATTCAGTCAGAATTCGTTTTCTGTTGTTGGCTGCAAATTCGAAATCATTATCGATTAAACTGGAAAGTGTTTCTTCCGGGAAATACTTCACTGGTTTTGCAATACCCTTGTACGCGACCACGGCGTAAGCAGTGTTGTACATCTCCATTGCTGTTTTAGAGATGGACCAGTCCATCAGCTTTTTGGCAGCTTCCATCTGCTCAGTGCCTGCAATGATGGCGGAAGCCTCCAGATCCCAACCGATACCTTCGCGTGGAATAATAATATCAATGGGTGCACCCTTGGCTTTAGATCTCGCGCCGCGAAATGCAAAGGAAACGCCGATCGGGATTTCTCCAGCAGCTGCCAGTTTGCAAGGTTTTGAACCCGAGTGAGTGTAGCGGGCGATATTTTCGTGTAGCGCATCCATATAAGCCCATCCGCCGGTTTCTCCAAACATTTGTAACCAACTGGAAACATCAAGAAAGCCGGTGCCGGATGAATTCGGGTTTGGCATAATCACGTGACCTTTATACATCGGTTTCGTGAGATCCCACCAGGTTTTCGGCGGAGTCAGATTGTGTTTAGCAGCTTCAACGGTGTTGTAACATACAGCGGCCACCCACGCGTCCATACCAACCCAGCTAGGAGTGGCGTCGCTGTCGTAGAATTTCGGGTCGAGATTTTCAATGCCTTTCGGCTTGTAAGGTTCAAACATTCCCTCGGCTTTCATTATCAGCAGGGAGGTTGCTGCGATTCCCCAGATAACGTCGGCCTGTGGATTATTTTTTTCCGCGAGTAACTTGGCGGTAACGATACCGGTGGAATCCCGAACCCATTTAATATTGATATCGGGGTGTTCCTTGTTAAAGGTTTCGGCATAGCGGGCAAGATCTTCTGCCTCGACAGCAGTGTAGACGACCAGATCTACCGCATGGGCCACGTTGCCAAATGTGAACATTGATAGTGCTGCAATGCAAGCGCCCAACGTACTTTGTTTAAGTATTCTT
>Ga0302122_10000063_pt1 | contig 50648 bp, 30 predicted proteins | sample CB21_SCM_MG_FD_203115 | JGI IMG/M metagenome (GOLD analysis project Ga0302122, IMG submission 203115) | Marine microbial communities from Western Arctic Ocean, Canada - CB21_SCM | ecosystem: Environmental > Aquatic > Marine > Oceanic | place: Canada: Western Arctic Ocean | collected 2017-09-28 | reverse complement strand
TCTGAGAAACCCGTCCCCTGAAATCTCATTGTTACTTATTTATTTAGTGGCACACCCCTCCCGGCACTCACGACGCCGCGCAGCCCCCCCGCAGCGCGGCGCAGGGGTTCTTCCGCAGCGAGCCGCCGCCGATGTGCGGGTACCACGTCTGCAGGATGGCCTTCATGCGCTCGCTGGCCGAGTCCAGGTCGTCGTTGACGAGGTAGGCGTCGAAGGGCGCCGTCCCCGCGCGCGGCCGCGCGTAGTCCATCTCGGCCTGCGCGTTGGCCATACGCTTCTGGACCTTGTCCTCGGTCTCCGTGCCGCGGCTCCGTAATCTAGCTTCGAGGGCCTCCATGGACGGTGCTTCGACCCAGAGGCACTTGGCGCCGAGGGACGTTCCTTTCACGCTCCGCACGCCCTGCACGTCGATGTCTAAGACGCAGATCTTGCCGGCCTTCTGCACGTCCTCGACACTCTTGACCGAGGTCCCATAATAGTTGCCGTGGACGGCGGCCGACTCCAGGAACAGGCCCTGCTCGATCTCCGCCTTCATCGTGTCCACCTTGGCGAAGTGGTAGTGCACGCCGTCCTCCTCGCCGGGCCGCGGCGCGCGCGTCGTGTGCGACACACTAAAGCCGAAGGCGTCCGGGTCCCAGGCCATGAGCTTCGCAATTAAGGTGCCCTTGCCGGCGCCGCTGCAGCCGGCGACCACTAAGGGTGGGAAGTAGGAGGCCATTTTCATGCGCGGCTGTGCTGTGAGGGTGCGCCGGAGCTGGCGCGCTGCTTGGCGCGACGTATTGCAGTGGACAGCTGTGCGGTGCGCAGAGTGACAGACGTGCAACGATGCAGGCACGGCACGGTCGGACAATATTTAGCCGAGTTTTGCATTTTGAGAAACCCGCACGCATCCGCAAAGCAGGAGTCTTCCGTCAAAAAGCATCGTTCCAGCCCTCGAGACCACGGCTGTGACCAGTCCCGCACAGACTTACCACCACTTTGCCGCGGCTCAGGGAGCTTTGCTTGCTTTTGCTTGCGGGCACAGCCGTGCTCCGCTGCGTTTCGGTGGTTACGCGTGCTTCTGCACGCCTATTGTCAACGCCAGTTCACAAACTGGTCACCCGCATCCTTCGGGAACGGTCACAAGCCTCCTGGAACGAACGCAGCCACTCCTTGGGTGCCAATCCCAGCTCGCTATTCCGCTGTTTCGCGGCGCGCCGCGATCTGGCACCGCGGTGTGCCGTTGGCAGCTTCGCAGTTCTCACTGCCGCACCTCGTTTTAGGACATCATGGCCGACAAGATCCCCGGCGGCCCGGACGACACCAAGAAGAAGACCGCGGAGCGGCGGCGGAACCGCACCAACTACCGCTGCTCCAAATGCGGGCAACCAAAGCGCGGCCACGTCTGCCCCTACCAGCCGCGGGTTGTCAAAGACCCCGCGGCGCCGGCCGTGCCGTCGCGCAACGTCGCTACGCAAGTGGAAATTGACGAGCGGCTTGCCGTGCGGCATTTGTCGCTCGCGGAGCAGGGGTACCCCGAATCGTACGGAGAGGTCCCGCCGCCGCCGCCGCCGCCGGGCCCGCCGCTCACCTACAGCCCCGGCGGGTCCGGTGCGTCGCCGGACCTGTCATTTTCGGGCGACCTGTCGCTGGGCAGTCTGCCCCTGTCGCCCGGTCCGGGCGGTCTGCGGCCCGGGTGAAGTCTCTAGTATGTAACTAGATTTGACATACTCTTATGTTGTTCAAGTGACAATTTACCCGCCGACCGCCTTCTCAAAACTCGGCGCGCGTAGCGGTCGGTTCGCCTCCGTTCCCGCGGAGTAGGTCCCGAAGACCCGGTCCCACAGCGTGAACCGCTTCGCGAAGTTGACCGCGGCGGCGCCGTGGTGCCTGTCGTGGTCCGCCGTCCGCAGCGCGATGCCTAGACACTGCGGCAGCCAGACGCACTGGGGAAAGGACGTGGCGCGACTTTCGCACCCGGCGTGGCCCGCCGCTTCCACGTAGGCCTTGTAGGCCCAGACGAGCGTGACGGAGTCCAGATATCGGCCGGTCACGGCGAGCGCCGCGAGCGCGGGGAGCCCGTTGCACGCGACCACGTCGAGCGGCGCCTGGGCGTAGGCCAACACGGGTGCCAGCCCCGAGGCGTGGGCGTGGTGCGCCGCGTGCGCTTTGGAGAGCGCCTTGGCCAACGCGCTTCCGCTCCGGGAGCAGGCGTGCGCGAGGCGGTGCGTCCAGTAGTGCCCCAAATCGAAGCAGACCTCGAAGCAGAACGACGCGGCGACGAAGCGGAGGTACGACGTGGGCCGCGGGGCGCCGACCCAGCCCACGTGGCGCGCGAAGCAGAGCGTCGCCGCGTCGACGGGCGCCGCGACCAGAAACAGCCGCCGCCAGGCGTCGCGCGTCTGGTGTCGCGAAGGCCGCGCGCGGCCGTTGAGTCTTGCTTTGGCGGCCGTCGCGGCGTCGAGGAAGAGGACGACCGCCGCGTCGCGGAGCGCGCAGGCGGCGAGGCACGCGAGGAGCGGGCCCAGCCGGAGGCCGAGGGTCGCTTCGACACGGTCTACGGTGGTCGCGAGGGCCAGGAGGAAGCCGTTCACGAGGAGAAATGGGCACAGCCAAGCAAACCTCCGATTGCTGCCTCGCTGCGCTGGGCCGAGCCAGCCCCAGCCCTGCCAGTCCCCGTTTCTGCACTCTCGCGTTTTGGTCTGCACTGTGGACACTAGCGCCGCGGGCGCAGGGCGGAGCCCTCCCATGAGTTGATAGGCAAGGTGGCCGTCCCGCAGACCGTGTTTGGTGGTTCACAATGCTTTTAGGTTGTACGGCACAAGTTTGCTGTGCACTTTGCTAAAGTTGCTAAAAAAAACCCAAATTCATTTTTAAACGGGTTTCGCCATCCAGATTATGGCAAACGACGCTACTAGCTGGCGAAGCTGCGCTCCTCTAATTTCTTTTGTCTGCGGCCCCGCCATTGGTCTGCACCAAAGCCTGATACCCGAAAAAGCCGCGCGTGTGTGCGACCGCCTGCACAAAAGAGCATCCCCACCAAAGGAGCCACTCAGAGCAACAAAGCAATGGGCAACAACGCCTCCCTCGAGGCGGAGGGCGGCCCCACGCTCACGACGATCACGGGCGTGGCGGCCCCGGGCGACGGCACGACGCGGCTCGACGAGGCCGAGGCCACGCCCGCGCAGGAAGCGCTGAACCAGGCCGCGGTGCGCCAGCTGGACCCCGGCCAGCACGATGCCGTCGTGTCGGGCGCCGACGACGACGCGAGTCGGCGGGCGGCGCGCGACGGCCGGGCCCAGTACGAGCGCTACGAGCGCAACGAGCGCAACGAGGCCCACGCGCCGCCCTCGGCCGAGATCCGCCAGGCCGTGCGGCGCGCGGAGGCGGCGGCGTCGCCCGGGCGGCGCGTGACCGGCTTCGACCGGTCCGAGGGCCCCGCCCCGGCGCCCGCGCCGGGGCCCGCCGACGAGGCGCCGGCCGAGTACCTCTGCCCCATCACGCTCAGCATGATGGCGGACCCCGTGGTGGCCAACGACGGCCACTCCTACGAGCGCGCGGCCATCGCCCACTGGCTGGGGACGCACAACACGTCCCCCCAGACGCGCGAGCCCATGGTGTCGTCCGAGCTCGTGCCGAACCACGCGCTGCGCGCGCGCATCGCCGCGTGGCGGACGCAGCGCGGTCTGGACCCGCTGCCGGCGCGGTGGATCCCGCCCCGGGCGCCCGCGCCCGCGCCCCAGCAACAGCAGCGCCAGCAGCGGCCGACGGCGCTCCACCTGACGAACGAGCGCATGGCCGTCGTGTGCCAGGCCATCCACGGCGTGCTCGACCGCGCGCCCGAGTTAAGAAGGACGCTCGGCCTCTCGGCGGCGCCGCGGGGGGCCGTGCCGCGGCTCGTTTTGAGCCGGCCGCGCGCCGTCGAGGCCCTGGCGCAGTATGCACGGGACGTGCCCGATTTGCAGCACTTCGCGGCCGTGCTCACGCGCATCCACGCCCAGCAGCAGCGGGCACTGGACCAGGCAAACTCCGGCCTCCTGCCGCCGCCCCCGAATGCCACGCAGTCTGTCCCCCCGCCCGCGCCAAACGCGGTTGGCTCGCGGGCGGCGGCGCGCCTGGCCGCGGCCAGCAGCGCGTTGCGGTCGGACGACGCGTCCGCCTTGGTGACCGCATTGACGGGCATTCCCCCCGCTCACCTGCAAGAGGCCCAATTCAGGGAAGACTGCGCCAATATGGCCGTGCGGCTCGGCGCGGCGGCGCCCCCCGAACTCCTACGGGCGGCGCAGTACTGCGCGACGGGCGATTCCATACTTCACGCGGCCTGCGCCCAGGGCGCCGAGCGGTGCGCCACGGCCTTGATAGATAGGTTTGGCTTCGATCCGGCGACGCGGGCCGTGTCGGACGGCGCGACGCCGCTGCATCTGGCCTCGTTCGCCGGAAGGAAGCGCCTCGTCGAGGCTTTGTTGCGACGCGGCGCGGACGCCAACGCCCGCTCGCTCGGAGCGGACCCCAACGCCGTATTGCGGGACGGCCCGCGGCCCCCGATTCCTGCGGACGCGACACCTCTGCACTACGCTTGTCTCGGAGCTCGAACGGGAAGGTCCGAGGCCGTCGAGGCGTTGCTCGCGGGCGGCGCCTCGCCGCACCGACGGGACGAGCACGGCTCGACGCCGCTCCACGTGTGCTGCCACCGCGGCGTGGACGGCGCCGCGCTCGTGTTGTTGAGAGCGGCGTCCGAAACGCCGTTGACGGACGACGACCAGGGCGTCTCCGCCTCGGACCGCGAGACGGCCTACGCGTCGAGGCGGGACTACGTCGAGCGCTTCTCGCCGCTGCACCGCCTCGCCCAGTCGGACCGCGAGGACTGGGCGCCCTCGAACCTCATCCGGGAGTTGGTCGCGGCCTCCGCCGACGTGCACTCGCTGTCTAGAAGGGGTCTGACGCCGCTCCATATAGCAGCGGCTGTGGGACGCGCCGCCGCGTGTGGGGCACTCGTGCGGGCTGGCGCGAACGCCGGTTACGCGCAACGTGGCGCCGCGCACGAGACGCCTCTGCACGCCGCGGTCCGCGCGAGGAAGGTCGGCGCCCTGCGCGCGATGCTCGATGACGTGCCCGAAGCGAGCCGGCGCGCCACCTGCGATGCGACCTCGTGTGACGGGTCCACGGCGCTGCACCTGGCCTGCGCGCTCGGCAGCGTGGACGCCTGCGAAGCATTACTCGACGCGGGCGCGTCGGTGGATGCGCGGACGCACGACGGCGACTCTCCGCTCCATGTGGCGGCATGGACGAATAGCCTTGCGGTCGCCGACGCGCTGTTAGCAAGAGGCGCGCCCGTCGACGCCGCAAAATTAGACGGGAGCACCGCCTTACATCTCTGCGCAGCGCGGGGCCTCGTGGCCATGACGCGAAGTTTGTTAGATCACGGTGCCGACCCGACCCTTAGGTCGGTGTCGGGGTCAACGGCACTGGACCGCGCGCGGCTGTTCCGCGACGACCGGCTTGCACGCGTGCTCGAGCTCGCGGCGGCGACGCCTCCGAATAGTCCTACTACCACTAGTGGCTGATAAACCTAACTTGAATTACAGCACGTTCCTCATTCAGGTCGCGTGCTGCCGACGCGCGAGTCGAGCAGATCACTATCAAGACGGGTTTTCAGAGTACGGGTTTTTTCGTAGCTGAGCCCTGAGGGACAGAGCCGGTACAATAGCTGTGCAACCACGCGCAATGGCAGACACCCCACTAAGCAGCAGCAGTGCTGAACTCCCAGGCGCTGCACCATTGATCGATGCCATCGGAGCAGAGTTAGCCGCACCGCTGCTCACTTTAGCCGCAGCCACCGAGCGCGTCGGCGACGTGCAATTCCCACCCACGCTCGACGCGCAGCAGCGCCACGCCGTGCACGTCTTCTGCGAAAGCGTCGGCCTCCAATCGACGAGCGCCGGCGAGGGCGACGCGCGGCGGATAACGTGCCGCGACATCACCTTCGACGGCGCCGCGTGGGCCAAGAGCACTTTGGAAGCGCTCGACGCGGAACACGCCGCCGAAGCGACGGAGCTCGACGTGGCGCTCTCGAGTCTGACCGCGTCACAGTGCGCGACGCGCGGCATCACTGTGCTCGGGCTGCGCGCGGACGACGTGGACTTTAGCGCGCGCGGGGGAAGGACGCGCATCCGCCTCGAGCACGGTAATGGCCTCATGCTCCCGGCGCACCGCCTGGGCGTCCGGTCGGAAGTGACGGTGCGCGGCAAGGGCAACGCGCAAATCACGGGCGTGATGTCGCGCGTCACGACGCACGCGCTGGACGTCCTGACCGACGCCGACGAGAAGGCCGTGGCGGCGCTGGGCGTGAAAGGCCTGAGGGTGGACGCGCGGCCGAACGCATCGACTCTGAGGTGCCTCCGGCGCGCGTGCGACGACGTCGCGAAACTACAAACAAAAGGCGACGAGCTGCGCGAGCAGCTGCTGGGGCGCCCGCCCCCCGCCACGCTCGCGGCGGACCCGCCGCGCTGGCTCAACGATGCCTTGGACGCCTCGCAGCGGACCGCGGTCCAGCGCGCGCTCGGCGCGCCGCCTCTCCTCCTAGTGCACGGCCCGCCGGGCACGGGCAAGACCACGACGCTGGTGGAGATCGTTTGCCAGGCCGCCCAGAGCGGCCAGCGCGTGCTGTGCTGCGGCGCGTCGAACCAGGCCGTGGACAACTTATTGGAACGCGTCGCGGACGTGTTTGAATCGAAAGCCTGGCGGAAGCACGCCGGCCGGAAGGCCAAGGCGCCCCACTTACTGAGGCTGGGCCACCCGGCGCGCCTGTCGCCGCAGGTGCTGCGCCACAGTGTGGAGCAGCGCCTCGGTGATACGGACGGCGCAGACGTTGTGGAGGACGCGCGGAACGAGGCCCGGGATTTGGCTCAAAGAGCAGCCTGTACCAAACCCTCGCGGGAGCGGACCACGGCGCGGCGCGACGTGCGCGCCGTCAAGGCCGAGGTGCGGCGGCGCGAGGACGTGTTATTGAAGACGCTCGTCGCGAGCACGCGGATTATTTTCGCGACGAACGCCGGGGCCGCGCGGCGCGAGATCCGCGACGCGCGCTTCGATTTGGTGGTCGTGGACGAGGCGGCCCAGGCGTTGGAGGCGTCGTGCTGGATCCCGCTGCTCAAGGGGACGCGGGCCATCTTAGCGGGCGACCACAGGCAGCTCCCGCCCACGGTCAAGTGCGACGGCGCGGCTTCGGAACTCCTCGCTAGAACATTTTTCGAGCGCCTCATGAAGGACAAGCGGCCCGGGTCCTGTGCGAAGCGCAGCATTCTCCTCGAGACGCAGTACCGCATGCACGGCGACATCTGTGCGTGGGCGTCCCAAGCGTCGTATGACGGTGCACTCCAAGCGGCGCCGTCGTGTATTACGCGGGACCTGTACGACGACTACCTGGTGGGCGCCAAGGCCATCCCGCCCATGGTCCACGTCGACACGTGCGGCCTGGGCCTGGAGGACGACTCGAGCGGCCTCCACGAGCACGGCGCGCACTCCGTGGGAAATCCCAGAGAAGCAAAAGTCGTCGTCGCGCACGTCGAGAAGCTCCTAAAGCTGGGCATGGGGCCATCAAACATCTGCGTCATCGCCCCCTACCACGCGCAAGTCACCTTACTGCGGACCCGGCTCCCCCCCGACGTCGACTGCAAGACGGTCGACGGCTACCAGGGCGGCGAGCGGGACGCCGTCGTGCTGTCGCTGACGCGGTCGAACCCGAATCGCGTCGTGGGCTTCCTGGCGGACGAGCGCCGCCTGAACGTGGCCGTGACGCGCGCGCGGCGCCACGTTTGTATTGTGGGCGACTCGGAGACGGTGCGTACATCCCCATTCATCGCCGGGTTACTGGACCACGTCGCCCGCGTGGGCGACTACGTCTCGGCGGCGGAGTATCTACCCGCGGAAGCCGTCGTCGTCGCGGCGCCGCCGGTATCGCCGCCTCCCGTGATGCCTAAGCCGCCGGCTGCGCCGCCGGTTGAGGTCCCTTCGGCTCCCGCCGCCGTGGACGACGGCGCGCCCACGGGGAGCATTCCCGTCACCGCGGCGCCGACCGCTCCGCTGCCGCCGGCTTCGGGCGAGCTGCGCGTCGCTTTTTCTGGCGAAACGGTGGCCGTGCCCTTCGCGCCGGCCTGGACCGTCGGCGAGCTGAAGCGGGCCGTGGCGGAGGCGACGGGCGTCGAGGCGGCGCGCCAGAAGCTCGTCGGCGCGGGAAAGTTCGTGGACGACGCGCTGCCCCTCGCCGCCGCCGCGCCGCGCCTCGCGAATGGCGCGAAGCTCATCCTCATGGTCGTTCCGCGTCCCGAGGACGCCGTCGCGCCGCAGCCGCCGCCACGAGGCAAGAATGCGGCTAAGAAGGCGCGGCGTAAGGTGAAGGCCGCGGCTGCCGCCGAGCCGGTCGCGGCGCCCGCGCCCGCGCCATCGACAGCGTCCCAGCAGCTCACGGGCGCGAACTCGCTGCTCCAGCAGCTGGCGCGCGACCGCGCGGCGCGGGCGGCAAAGGCGCCGCGGCCCGCGCCCGCGCCCGCGCCGAAGAAAAAGAAGAAGCCGCCGAAGAAGAAGGCGCCTCCGGCCGGCGACGACTCGGATTTGGACGACGACGCGCTGCTCGCCGCGGCCATCCAGGCGAACAAGAAGGAGAAGAAGCGCGAACCCGCCTACAAGCGCTGGGTCGACGCCGACGGCAACATCAAGGGCAATACCCTGCACGCCCGGCAGGCCGAGCGCGACCGCGCGGCGCTCGTCGCCAAGCTCGAGAAGAAGAAGGCCGGAGCCGCTCGCGAGAAGAAGCAGCCGGCCAAGAAATAAGTTGTTGTGGTAGTACTTACAGGATACACGGGACAGGAAGAAGACTAAAGGAGCGGCTTCGCGAGGCCGTCCGCGACGCGCACGACGCCGACCGAGATTTGGGTCGGGTGCGCCGCGAGGCCATCCAAGAGCATGAACGCGATGATCGCCAGCGCGTTCACCCACTCAATAACCGCCAGAACGTCGGGCGCGGCCGGGGGCAGGAAGTGGCGCAGGTGCACCGGCGCGCACGCCCAACAGACAATAGCAGAAGCGGTCCGCGCCCGCGAGAAGACCGTGGCCTCCACGTTTCGCAGGTAGTCGTCGACCACGGCGCAGACCGCGAAGATGTCGTACCCGTAGAAGAAGACGAGCGCGCCGGCGATGTGAAGGGGGAAGTTTTCTGATTCGTTGCAGACGCCCACTACTGACAAACCCCCCAGCGCGACCAGCGCAACTACCAGACCCGTCCGGCGGAGCGGCGAAGACGTCGCCAGAAGCATGGCAGCGTGCGCGAGCCAGCCCGTGTGGAAGCCCTGCATGACGGCCCACCGCGAGAGCCAATTCCCCGGGATTTGAGTCCACATGTCGCTGATGAACCAGAAACTGCGGTCCGCCGGCGGCAGGTAGCCTACCCACAAACCAACGCCGCACGAAACCAGGAGCGTGCCCAGGTAGAAGGCGCCGCAGACCTTGAGGAGGTCGACACTGGAAACGCTCCAGACCACATCATTTTTGAGGTGTCCGAGGTGTCCGAAGGCCCACCGCAACGGCTTCTTAGCCACTTGCCGTGCGGACCACATCAATACTAACAGAATATTGGCCCACTCGAGGCACGCGACCCACCATAAATTCGTCCTGTAGGTCGTCCGTAGTGTTGTGGCGCCGGTCGCGACCACGGCGAGTATTAAATCACCTTCCGTGAACGACGTCAGGAGCATCACGCCGTCGTACAGCACGAACCAGGTGATCGCGAAGAACGAGTGGACGTAGTCGTTGCCCTTGCACTGGGGCCCGGGGCTGTCGCAGACGCTCCCCACGACCGACAAGCAAAGTACGGCCACAAGACCCATCCGGAGGCATAGTTTTTGCTTCAATGAGCCGCGGCCGGCTGCCGGCTCCGGGAACACGAAGACCTGCAGCAGCGCGAGGCCGCCCGTCGCCGCGCCCACGAGCCAGCGGCTGAAGTAGGTCCCCGGCGCGGTGTCCCACGTGTTCGAAATCGTGGGGAGGAAGGGGTCCTTACCTTCTAGGAGCCAGACGAGGTAGCCACAAACTATAGCTGAGAGGAAGAGCGCAGTGGGGACGGCCGTGAACAGCAGCGTACTGATGGTGATGGCTTGCACCGTCGATGGCGTCCTTTCGAGCTTGGTCGGAGCCATCAGAGACGTGTGGACGACAGCTTCTATTGCCCCTGGCGACTGCGTTGCATCCACCGTCAACTTTGTGCACTGACTTTTTTATTTTTAGCACTGAACGGTGCGTGCGGGTTTATATCGGCCGTTGCCGTTCAGTATACTGGACGCCATGAAACGAGGCAATTATACTAGCAAAATACACCCCGGCGCGCTTTCACACACACAAAACTTACTTTGGTCGCCTTCGGCGTTCCGCGTACTCCGCGTTCAGTGACTTCGCGTCGTAGGTGGACAAAGGCACGCCGAGCTCCGACGCCATCTCCGCGCGCACACGAGAAGCAAAAGCGGGCGCGTCCTCGCCGTCCAAGGGTCGGATCGCCGGGAGAATGACGACGCGCATGCGCTGGTACGGCGCGCAGAGCAGGCGCGCGACGTGGGACGTCAACGTCCCGCAGAACGACCCGTCGAGGCAAGCGCTCGTATACCGCACGCAGACCGGCTGGACCGGCGCGAGCGGCGCGAAGGCGCCGTCGAAGAATTTGAGGAGACTCGCGCCGTTGTGCGTCGTCCCTTCCGGCAGCACGGCCACGGGCTGGCCGCCCGCGAACTCGGCGACGTGCGTCGCGAGCGCCTGGCGCGCGGCATGCGACGGCTTTGGCGCGTCTGCCGGCGTCACCTTGGTGGCGTGCCGCTTGAGCTCCACAAGCAACGCCCCGTTGGCGCGCACGATGGCCCCGATGACCGGGAGTTTCACGAAGGTCGCCATCATCATCGGCCGCCCGTCGAAGTAGTAGGCGGCGAAGAGCCCTTCCAGTAGACCGTGGTGCGGGGCTAAGACGATGATCGGCGCTTCCTCGCCCTTCTCGCGCCGGTCGTCGACGGTCAGAGAAAGGACGCCGAAGCCCCACATGGCGAAGCGCGTCAGCGCGCGGCGCGGGGTTTTGGCACGCGCGCACGTCACGTAGAACACTGCGCCCAGCAGCAGACACGCGAGGCGGACCACTGCTAACACGGCGCCGAATACATACGCGAGCGGCGCCGGGACCGCGTCGGCGTATGCATATGGGTGCCTCGATGGCTGTTCGACCATCGGTGTTACCGGGCAGCCCTAATCGTGCAACGGCATGGGAGCCATATATGCGGTCCTGGTTGGGACCATTGCAAGCAATACGCAGCCGTACGTCTAGCACAGCGGCACCAGACCCCGCACGAAAAAAAACATGCTTAAAGCCACGGCGCTAAACCGAGAGTCTAGTGCGACGCCCTCGGGCAGCTCAACGGAGCTTAGCTCGCACGCCATCCGACGCGCGGAAGCCCAACAGAGCTTGGTCCCACGCCACCGGCGCGGAGGCTGCCCATAGACACCCTTGGCACACACAGATGGTCCACCCCCTCTTCGATAGCGCGGCCAACGCCGGCGGCGGCTCCTACGCGGGCAAGGACGAAACCACGGAGGACAAGATGCGGGAGGAGGACCTCGCCAAGGCGACGAAGCGGCTCGCGGCCCTCGAGGAGAAGTTGGCCAAGCTCGAGAGCAAGATGCGCAAGCCGAAGACGTACGAAGAAGACAAGGCGAAGCTCGAGAAGGCCATCGTTAAGGTGAAGGCGAAGGTCCAGAAGTACCAACCAGTGAAGAAGAGCGCGTTCAAGGGGTTAAGTATAGCGGACGCGGGCGCCATCGCCAATAGCATCGACAAGGAGATGCAGGAGCGCGAAAAGCAAAAAGCGGGGCTCCAGGGCGTGCTGAACCAGGAGATCACCCGGATCATGGACCCCGAGGCCGAGCGACGGGCCGCCGAGAAGCGCGAGGCCCTCGAGCAGCAGGTGGGTCCCGCGCCCCCGAAGCCGCCTCCATCAACGCCCGGCCTGTGCTCGCAGTGCGCTGACGCCCAGAAAGGTATTTTTTGGTGCGAGGTCTGCGGCGTCCTATTGTGCGACTGGCACCGCCAAAACCACGAGCGGACCAAGCATTCTGCAGGGCACTGCATCCGAAAAATTGGGGCAAGTAGAGAAGAAGATATCGCCGCGAAGCAGCAGGCCAGAGCACGGGGCAAGAAGAAGAAGGCCCACTACCCCCAGGTCGGTCCCAATTTAGACGACGACGAGCGGTGGCCGAACAAGGCGTACAACGGCGAACTCCCCTACCCGATCCCGCCCCGCACGAAAAAGTACGCCGGAGAATATGAAGGAGACTTCGACGACCGCGGCGTGCGCCACGGGAGCGGCAAGGTCGTCTTCCCGAACGGCGACGTGTACACTGGCAAGTTCAAGAACGGCATGCGCCAGGGCTTCGGGACGTATGTTCTCAACATCAATACGGGCAAGGGCGAATCCAAACCGCAGCGGTACGAGGGCCGGTGGCAGCAGTCCGCCCGGCAGGGCGAGGGGAAGGAAGTATGGCCCGACGGCAGCTACTACGAGGGGAGCTGGGTCAAGGACAAGTTTCATGGACAAGGCACCTACTACAACCGGAACGCCAAGTATATTGGAGAGTTTGAAGAGGGTTTGAAGAGAGGCAAGGGAAAGATCGAGTACCTGGGGACGAACGACACGTACGAGGGCGAGTGGCTCTCGAACCGGTTCCACGGCAAGGGGACCTATATTTGGGGTTCGGATCGCATGAAGTTTCAGGAGCCAAGCAAAAAATATAATGTTTGGGATCACAACTTCACGGACGACCGCTATACGGGCGAGTGGTTCCGGGGCATGCGGTCCGGCCGGGGCGTGTACACCAAACTGACGGGCGAGCAGTGGGACGGTGAGTGGAAGAACGGGTACCGGCACGGCATGGGAACGATTCGATATCGGACCGGGAAAAAAAGAGATGGTGTCTGGCGCCACGACTCCATGATCGTGTGGAACACGCCCGAGTACTTCGGCGCGCCGCCCTCGAACGCCGTGGGCAACCGGCAAGGTGCCGACGTCGGAAAAGCTGTCGGGAGTATGGTGCTGGAACGCGCGATCAACGCGGAGCCCGGTTCGGAGGTCAAGGCGCCGCGGTCGAAGCAGATGTTCATCCCGGCGGCTCGACCTTAACTTCTTGTGTGGTATTTATTTTACACAGTAGTCTTAGTACATCCCCGGGCAATAGGCGAACAGGAGAACGGTCGGAATAACATCTCGGGGAAGCCGGTCATACTTGGGGGCGAAGATTGCTACGAGGGCCTTGACGCGCTGTTGTTCGTACTTCTTGAAGCCTCCTGCTCTGTCGATTTTCGTTAGATACGGCCGAAACTCGCATTCTAACTTTCCGTACCGGGTCATTGGGGCCCAATTAGCCGGGTACTTGGGGTTCCTTGCTCCCGCTCGGAGCAGCAGCCACGTCATTTTCCGGCTGGCAGGTAATTGTCTCGCATTTGAAAGCGTCGCGACCATCAGCGCATCGATATTAAGGCGCCTATCGCAGACGTCCACCCTCGAGCCAGCCGCGAGAAGCACTTCGACGCAATCAGTGGCTCGGGTGTGTGATGCAAAGTGCAAGGAATTTTCGCCGTGGTCGTTGACCGCATTTACGTCCGCGCCGGCTTCCAATAACAACTTTGCGGTTGATGCTCCCCCGATATCCATACAATAATGCAGTGGTGTGCAGTTTTCGCCGTCACGGGCTCGCACATCTGCGCCCGCGGATAGCAGCGCGACAATACAGGCAGCTTGTATTTCACCGATATGTTTACCTATACATGCCTCGTGCATGCTGTTGCAAATGAGAGGAGTGCGTTGTTTGCGTCTTCTGGCTCTTAATCGATCGAGCGCAGCGTGCAGCAGAGTACGCTGGCGCAAGTCGCGCGAGTCAGGCGAGAGGCCCGCCGCAAGCTCACGTCGCAGGCCTTCCAAATCCGATTTTTTCAGCGCGGCGAGCGCCCTTGGCCGGCTGGTCGCTTCGCGAGCGAGCACAGCGTGCTGCGCCATCTCCTATTCTATATATGCTCTATGCTCTGCCCCGCGAGCCCCTGCAGGCCGGAGGATCAAACAATATGCACCACTGCACCACAGACGCGTCCGGTGAGAGGGAGGTCCTGAAGCAAGATGCACCACTAACACGTATTCCGCGCTCCGCGCCCGTGCCGAGGCTCGTCTACTGCAGCGTGCGTGCGGGCAAGCTTCAGAGTGCTCGTGCGGGTTTTATTGTGCGGGTTTTTCAGGCACAAATTTTGCTGAGTTGCAGGAGAGACCAATGGCTACATAAGTGCCGATCAACGCATCGCAGCGATGCTGCGCACCGCACTCCTGCTGCTCTGCACCGCCCACGCAGCAGCGGCCCTCCCGAACGCCACCCTGAACGCCATCGCCGCGGACGCGAACTGGCCCGAGGTCGCCACGGGCTGCATCTTGAGAGCCGACTTCCTCAATCGCATCGTGGAGCTCGAGGCGCAGACGGGCGACACGAGAATCGTGCTCTCAAAGACGAAGGGCCCCGTGCCGCCAAGTATAGACGGCCCGCCCCAGCTCTGCGCCCTGAAGAACGACAAGAATAATGACGGCAAACAGCGGAGCGTGCTCACGATCGCCACGGACCTGAAATACTTGAGGCCCTGGAGCCATTTCCTCTGGAACAAGCTGTGCTACTGCGGGAGAGAAGGCCTGGACTTCCTCCTTTTTTTAGGTAATGTCGACACGTCCGCAGCTCCGAACCCGAAGTGCAAATCCGGGAAAGCCGGGAACCACTGGATCAAGGCCGTGGCCATCCACGCGGCCCTCGCCCGCGCGGGCCAGGACGAGATTTTAGTGCTGGACACGGACGCAATTTTTAGGAGGGAGTCCTTTGCGCGGCACGACCTGGCGTCGTGCTATTTTGGCGTGATGGAGGACTCGCACGCATCAGTGGCCGCCGGCGCCGAGCACTACCAGGTCTTCGTTAATGCTGCTGTTTTATTAGTGAGGGAGACGCCCTGGACCCGGGCCTTATTACGGCTGTGGTGGCGCGACCGGTGCGGCGACAAGGACCAGCTGATCCTGTGGCACTCCCTCTTGACCCTCTGGAACCACGGTTCTCGTTCAGCGTACGACGGCGAGCTTTTGCAATACACGTCGCGCGACTACAAGAACAAGAGCTCGACCTCGACCTACAAGCATGCGCGGCGCGTCGTCACCTTCGACCTCGCGCGCGCAGTGCGGCCCGCGCACTTTGTGAAATCGCCGGTGGCGCGCGCCCACCCCATCCACCACCTCCGGGCCGACCGGCTCCTCGAGTTCCCCGACTTCGCGCTGCTCCCGCAGACGGCGCTGCCGGCCCCGACGCGGTGCCGGGCCCAGACGGAGCTGCCGTCCCTGCGGAGCAACGCCACGCGGCGGAAAAAGGGGGGGCGGGGGGCCGGCCCCGCGTCGTTCCTGGCCCATACCAAGAACCGGCCGGCCTTCGACTGCTGCAGCGACGGCAGGGTCGACGCGGGCGCGCCCTGCGTCGCCGTGGCGCTCGAGCAGTCCACGCACCGGAAGGGGGAGTCGACGCCGCACCGCTAGTACTGTAACAATGTTTAACTATCCGACGACGACGACGAGCGAGAGCGTGAGCGTGATTTCTTTTTTTTCTTCCGGGAACTCTTCTTCGCAGCTCTTTTCTCTTTTTTCTGCCGCTTGCGCTCGCGGTGGGCGTCGTCGGCACGGGCGCGCACATAGGTTTCGACGGTGCGCGCGACCGGCGGCGCCGTCGCGGCGGCCGGTCGCTGCACGCGCGGCGCCGAGGGGCGTACGGCGACGGCGTCGCGGGGCGGCGGCGGCGCGCGCGCCGGAGCCTTCGCGGCACCCAGCAGCTCGTCGTCGCCGTCGCGCGGGCCCCCGTGGCGCTGGGCCGCTGCGACGTCGCTCACGATGCCTTCCACGAGCTTGTGCGGCGTCGCGGTGACGCCCCGCAGCTGCCCGGCCCGCGCTTTCGTGCGCCCGTGGTACGCGTCGCCGTTCGTCGCGTCGAGCGCGAGGGCGTCGCCGTACCGCCGCACGGCGTCCGCCCAGCGGCCGAGCCGCACGTCGTCGTCCGCGCGCGCCGCGCGCTCCCGCGACCACCGCGCGTTCTGCGCCGCGCGGGCCCGCTCGTAGTAGTCCTCCGCCGGGATCTCGATCTCGCCGAGGACGTGGGACCGCCGGGCGTCCAACCCGCCGAGCGCCGCGCACTGCCGCGCGAAGGCGCCCGGCGCCGCCTGGCGCCGGTCGCGCCGCAGCGCGTCGAGGGCCTTTTCCCCCGCGTCCGCGGCAAAGCCTCCGGGCGGCTCCGGCGCCTTGGCGTGCAGCCGCGTCCAGCTCGCGAAGCACTCCCGTTCCTGCGCGGCGTCCCGGGGCCGCGGCGGCGGCGGGACGAGTTCCGGGTCGAGCAGGAACGGTCGCAGCCGGCGCACGCGCACGCGCCAGTCGGCGGCGTCCTCGACCTCGCCGTCCGACGCGTTGTCGGCCATTGTTATCGATCTCTTGTGATGAAATCTGCGTGAAACTGCTACAAGCTTGTATGCTGCTGAATAGCCTGCTGTGTTGCTTGCACTGTCTGCGCGCAGCAAAGCAGCGACGTTCCACAGGAATCTGCACAGATGCCACTGATGTGTCTGCTGCTAAGGAATAGATGGCTGGCGTGCTGTAATCGCGAGCTACGGCGCGCGCGCGGGTTTCCTCGTGTCGCAAAACGGGTTTCAAAGCTTTCATGTCCAGCGCAGCGTTCCGCGGGACCTTCTGGAACACAAACAATAGTTGCCTCTGGACGCGTGATCGCTGCGCCGACGCCTGTACCATCGCTGCCGCTTTAAAAACGCAGGAGCCAGCTTGCCAGCCTATTGCCACATTTGCGCGCCAGATTGCGCATAGCAACAAGGAGCAGACATTATTGCCCCGGAGCGCACCGCAGCTATGGTCGAGGACGCGCCGACCGTCAGCGAGCTCCTCGCCGCCTGGGCCGCGAAAAAGCCGGACGCCCCCTTATTTAGCTGGCTCGAGGACAAGGGCGGTGCGATGCACGTGACGCAGACGTTAAGTTACGGCGACGTCGAGGCGGCGGCGGCGCGCACGGCGCATAAGCTGCGGCACAAAGAAGGTGTGGAACGGGGCGACCGCTGCCTGTTGGTCTACGAGCCGGGCCTGGCGTACATCGTGGCGTTCCTGGCCTGCGCGCGGTGCGGCGCCGTCCCCGTGCCCGTCTTCCCGCCGGAGCCGCGCCGCAAGAAGACGAGCGAGCTGGGGGCCTTCTGCCAGATCGCACGGTCATCCGGCGCCGCGTTCGCGCTGACCTCATCTTTGTATGGCTTCGCGAAGAAGACCAGTGAACTCGCAAAGTTGGTGGCGGGCGGCGACGCGCGCTGGCCCACGACCCTAAAGTGGGTCGTCTGCGATATTGATACAAGTACCCCCGGCTTAGAAGCGGAGCCCGCCACCTGTGAGGTCGCGTTCCTCCAGTACACGTCCGGAAGCACCTCGGCCCCGAAGGGCGTCGTCATCACGCACGCGTCCCTGCGGCACAACCTGGACCTGATCGTGGACGACTTGAACGCGGGCGAGCGTACCGTCAACGTGAGCTGGCTCCCCCAGTACCACGACATGGGCCTAATCGGCAGCTACCTGGGCACGCTGCGCTGCGGGGGCCGGGGCTACTACGCGTCTCCCTTAAAGTTCGTGGCGCGGCCCGCGTCGTGGCTCGAGGCCATTTCCAAGTTCCGCGGCACGCACACGCAAGCGCCGAGCTTCGCCTACGCCCTGGTGACGCGGAAGCCGCCGGCCGCGACCCTGGACCTGGCTTCTTTGCGCCACGCGATCAACGCGGCCGAGCCCGTCGACGCTGCCGTCGTCGACGCCTTCGAGCGTTTTTTTGGCGAGAAGCACGGGCTGAAGCGAGGCGTCGTGTTCCCGACCTACGGCCTGGCCGAGTCCACGGTCCTCGTGTGCGGCAACGGCAGGGGGCGGGTTATATTAGATCCGGACGCGCTGCGCGAGCGGCGGTGCGTGGCGAGCGCGGCCGGCGTACAACTCGCCGGGTGCGGCGCGCCGCGCGCCGATAGAGATGTGGAGGTGCGTATTGTGAAAATTGATCAGTACGACGCCGCGGTGGAAGTGCTGAGCGAGGGCGTGGGCGAGATCTGGGTCCGGAGTCCGAGCGTGGCCCGGGGCTACTGGGGCGTGAACGACGCGGGCTTCAGGGCGTCCATCGACGGCGAGGGCGGCTTCCTCCGCACGGGCGACGAGGGCTTCTTTTTAGAGGGGGAGCTGTACATCTGCGGCCGGCGGAAGGACCTCGTTATTTTGCGGGGCAAGAACCACTACCCGCAGGACCTGGAACGGTGCGCGGAGCGGGCTGCGCCCCAGCTCAAGCCCGGGTGCGTCGCTGCCTTTTCCGTCAGCGACGGCGAGGAAAAGCTCGTTTTGGTGGGGGAGGTCCGCGACGACGCGGCGACGCGTCGTAAAAGGAGTGGGGACGGCGGCTATGCGGCGGTGTGCGAGGCGGTGGCGGCGGCCGTCGCGCAGGAGCACGGCGCCTCTATCGACCAATTGCTCATCGTGGCGCCGCGGGCCGTCCCCAAAACGACCTCGGGCAAGATCGCGCGGCGCTGCTGCCGGGACGCGTTTGTTTCTCAAAAGCTGGACGTCGCCTTCCGGTGGCCCGACAACACGGTTACGGTGACGGCGCAGCCCACGTTCTCGCACGTGGGCGTCGTTGGCGCCGTCGCGGGAGCTTTGGGCAAGGTGGCGCGCCGCGAGGCCGCGTCGTTTCCGGCCAAACGGCCCCTGGCCGACCTGGGCGTGGATTCCCTGGACCTGGCGCAGTTCCGTGGCGCGCTCGAGGGCGAGTTCGGCCTCTCAAATCTGCCGGACGACCTGCTGTTCCGGGACGACTGCACGCTCGAGGCGCTGGGGGCGCTGATCGAGGGCGGCGGCGCGTTTTCGGAGGGGGCTTATGAGCGGGCGGTGCGCGGCCTCGACGTCGAGGGCGGCGGCGGGCAGAAGAAGAGCGACTTCATGGTCGACAACTGCCCGTGCTGCCTGGTGTGCTGCCCGAGTAGGTTGAGGTAGTGACTATTCCAGTACCCGTGCCCAGGAGTACGGGTCAAACAGTTTTAGGGGGCCTACCACGCTGGTCGCCGGTTGGGAGTGACGAGGTTCTGGAGCGACTCCCAGGCCGTCTCGGGCGCTTTCCGCTTCCCGTTGATCTCGACGCGGTCGACCTCGTGGGCCTCGACGAGGCCCCGCTCGTCGAGGCTGTAGTAGGACACGGCGTCGACCTGGAGCGGCTCCTTCGACATGGACGTCTTCCACGTCGAGTACCAGCAGACCACGATGCGCTGGTTCGCGTCGTCGACGCGCAGCCGGTGGCGCACGCTGACGTCGTCGACCATGATGGACCGGAAGAGGCGCACCAGCTGGAAGAAGCGTTTATATGAAGCGAGGCCCCGCGCGCGCACGCCCGTCGGGTCCGAGAGCTGGACGCGGTCGCTGTAGATGCTCCAGTTGAGCTCGGCCTCGGCGAAGCGCGTCGCGTCCCAGTTGAGCACGTCGATGGCCTTGCCCCGGTTCAGCTCGTACTCGGTCGGTGGTCGTCGATTGGTGCCCTCCATCTTGAGCGCGACGGCGCGCTCCAGATTGAAGCGCGCCGATTGGACGCGGTCCAGCGGTCGCGGCGGCGCGGTTCTGCCCAGCGTGAGGTCCAGCGGCCGCGCGTGTTTTGCGGGATTCAGCAGCACGAGGCCATCTGTGAGTCCTAGGACGGCCGCGAGGGCCAGGAAGCTCATAGGGCGTTGGGGGCGTCTCCGCCGCGCCCTCAAGGCCATCGTTCAGTCTGTAGGATGTGGCAGCGGGGTATGGAGGTGACTTAGCTTGCGCGTGCGAGCCAGAACAGCGGACGAAACCCGCACGGAACAGTCGACGCGTCTGTTCGCAGCGCGGGGCGCTCAAGAGGTCGACGGTCTGAGGCCTCGCTGGAGATCACAGTAATGGTACATTCTACTTAACAAAGAGGTGGGTTCGTTCGAACGGTTCACATGCCCGAATCCGGGCGCTTGTTTGCCTGCTCGCGTTCGTCCTCGACCGGGATCGGGATCGGAATCAATTGTGGAACGGGTCCAAAAATACGATCTGCGGCGCGGTCCAGGCCGCCCAGGAGTCCGCCGAGGAGGTCCTCGATCACCTCCATCGGCTCCGGTTCTTTAATGTAGATTTTGCCGTCGGGTCCTCGGCGCGTCGAGCCCAGGATGATGGCCGTGCGTGCAGCAGGCGCAGCCGCGGCGCGCGCGTACGCCGTAGTTCGACTTGGACGAACAGCTGGCTGGGCAATCTGAATCGATTTGGGCGCCGTAAACGCGGTTACGCATGCCGCGGTTGCGCTGAGGGCGAGGAGCTTCATACCGAGACGCTTTGCGTGTGTTGCGCTGGGCTGCGGTCGAATACGAGCCGCAGATGGGACAAGAAGCTCGTGCGGCTCTAGCTCGTTTTTTCGCGTGGCGCGTGTTGAGGCAACTTCACAGATCCACCCCTCCCGGCCCGAAACAGCACCAGAACACCCCTCCGACACCGGATATTTTGGCCAGAACGACCTTTCCCAGCTCCGTGGCTCAGAAAAACCCGAACACAAAAGACCAGTGACCGAAAGGAAGATAGATCTCTAGCCGAGGGGGCGACGGCCTCGGAACGGAAAAGAAGAGGAATACCCCATATCAAGAAACTCAATAGCACTTCATTTTGAGATATGCACATGAGTAGACCACCAGACAGCAGCCCAGTACGCGGCGCAGTGGGCTGCCCAACGGCACGTGCCACGGCGCAGAGGCACCTGCGAGGCAGTCGTGCCCGGCGCAGCAAGCGCCGGTGCAACCGCTGCCCCGCGCGCGCGCCACCGTCGCCCAGCTGGGATTTCCACGCCGGCGCGGCGCAGCGGCAGCGGCTCGCGGCGGACGCGGATCCGCGACGGAGCACGCGTCAACGGACCGCGCCATGTCGGACAGCGACGAGGGCCGGCCGGACTCGCCCGACGGGAGCCGCGACGGCGAGCCGACGCCGGCGCTAGACGACGGCGGCAAGCCGAGGCCCACGCTGAAGCGCGTGGCGAGCGCGGCGGTGCTAGACCCGGCCGACGAGGGCAAGCGGCCGCGGCACGCCAGTGACGCGCGCCGGCCCGTCCAGACGCGCGCGCGCGAGCCGCGGCACCTCGCGAGCGCCGCCGCGCCCGTCGAGACCGCTGCGCCGCCGCTGGGCCCGCGCCGCCGCCAGCCCTCGGGCTCGATCGAAGTCGACCGCGCGCCGCAGTCCCAGTATCGTCGGCTCGACGACGTGGCAGCTGTGCCGTCGCCGGCGCCGTCGCCACGCCGCAGCAATCACAAACCACCGCACAAGAAGTGAGCGAGCCCCTTGCCGCCCCGTCCTTGTTTTTTCGTGGGGTTCGTTGTACCCCCCACGCACTTAATAAATAATTTATGGTCCACCGGTGCCTGTCGTGGAACGGCGCGATGGCGTGGGGTGGATGGTCGCACTAGCCCGCCTCCGCGCCACCGATGCGATGCTCCTTCAGTTAGCAAGGTCTGAGGTACATCAACGCTATTGAGGAGCAAGACGACCGGACGACGTCCTAGGGGCTTTATTATAAGGCACATCATATTATAGTCATATAGCAAAGTAGCAATGACGGGGACGGCGGCGAGGACGGCGGACGATAATGATTCACTCCCAGGCGATGGTTCGGTCTAGACTTGCGCAGGCGGTCAGGGTTCGCCCGTGCCGTCCGCGTCTCCGGCCGCCGCGTGTCGCGGCATCGCGTCGGCGGCCGATTCCGGCGCTAGCACCGGCAACGGGACCGACGCGCCGACGCCGAGGGGCCGCGAAGCATAGGCCGGCGAGTGCCGCTCAACGGAGCCGCTGGCCGTGCGTCTCGTGTCGAAGATGTCGTCGGACGGTCGCTCTTGCGCGGTGTCGCTCCAGAGGAGGCGCGGCTCGCGCGCGCGTGTGTGGAACGGGACCTGTGTCATATATGCGTTGAGTGTGCGGCGGGCCGGCGTAGGACGAATCTGCCGCGGGCCGACTTGGCCGCGCGGTCATGTTTCCCGCTCGCGACGGAGCAGCGATGGCGCCCGCGCGGAGTGACGTCTCCAGCCGTCTCCATACGCCGACGGCGCGTTTGAGACGAAGGCGCCTCGACTTTTTACAAGACGCGGGACTCGGACGCCGGCGACCTCGGGCACGCGCGGCAGGTGCTGGATAGAGGCCGGATCAAAAGGTGATCGTGGCGAGGCGGATGTCGCCGCGGCCCGCATTGTTGCGGCTAAGTGTATTGCCAGCGGCGCGTCCGGCGTCTCTGCCGGTCTTTGTGCTGACTCGCCTGAGGCATCTGTTCCGTCGCCGTCGTGAGTCGTATCCATCGCTATGGTGCCCGCGCTATTCTAGATAGCCCGGATGCAACCCTAGCCGCGTTATACCGTCGGTGGTCGAAGGTATTCGCGGCGGCTGGATAATGAAGCGAAGAGGTCCCAGGTGGCAGAGCGGAAGCCGTTTGCGGCGCGAGGCGGAGCGGGAAGACTTGAATAAATAGGCCGCGCTAGCGACGCGGAGAAGGCCGAGGATAAGGCGCGGCGCGGAGCTTCAAGCAAAACCCGGCATGTTCAACGCCGGTCCCCTATGCCGATCCAATTTCCTGACGACACACTACTACGTGGTATGCGGCTGGAGAAAGTCGCCCGGACACCTGCGCCACGCCTTGCTGCCTCTCACGAGTGTCCCGCGAAGTCGCGCGAGTCGGCGCGACGTAACTACATTGAATAGCAGCTAGTCTATCGCTACGACGTTTCTAAGACGCTATCGGGGAGTAAGCGAATAGACGCCACCCGAAGGCTGGGGACTAGACCCTTGGGTGGACGTTTCTACATCGGACGTATGGCCGCCGGAACCACCGCAATAGACACTTCCTCGGTCGGACTACATTGGCCGCCGCGAAGTGCACGACCGTCACGCTCGTCGAGTCGAGCTGCGTCTCCATGAGGCCGTCGATCTCGGGCCGGAAGCGATTCAGGCAGTACTCGGGCGCGTAGGCGTCGCATCGCCCGTCGTCGAGCAACCGGCGGACGCAGAGCGTGCCGTTGCCGCCGTAGACTGAGGTTAGGGCCGCGCGGGCCACGATCGACAGCTGCTGGGCGCCCTGCTCCCTCATGTCTTCGAGGACCACGTCGCCGTCGCTCTCCGGGTCGCGCGGGTCCGCGCCTTTGGCCAGCGCCCAGGAGACGCCCTCCACGTGGCCCTCAGCCGCCGCCTTCACGAGGTAGAGGTGCAGGTCGACCTTCACGGAGTGCAGGAGTTCGCGGGCCTGCGCGACGGGCGTCGGGGTCCAGTTTCGCGGTGGCCGGTCTCTCGGTCTCGTGGGGTTTGTGCGGCCCTGGGGGTGGGCGGGACAGCGCGCGTTTTCTCACCTGTTTCTCATCGTCCTTTGGTCGCTTTGCGAGCGCGGCCTCGTCCACGCTTCGCCGTTTCGCCACCGCCGCGGTCCAAGAGTCTTGAGGGACCTCCTCTGCTTCGTCCGTTCGCGCGCGCTTGCCGGAGGTCTCTTGCTCCGCCGCGCGGGCAGGTATAGGTCGCTCGTCTATCTCGGGCAGGTGTGGATCCATCGCGCGTGCTCTATCTGCGTGTTGAGCGCGCAAAACTTAGAGCTCTCTGAAACCCGAATTGGATCGGGCGCGCTTCTAGCTTCTAGGGGCACCTTCTATCTGGACGTGTCTTGGAGTCCAAGGAACCTCCAGGGTCCGAGGCACACGTATGGGAGAACTAGGAACGACACCGCGGCTCGCGCGACGGAACGGCATATTGGCGCGACGTGAGTCCTACCACGAGCAACACAAACACGAAATTATCATCGAGGAGGCGCAGGCCTCCCCAAGAACCACGTCCGCTCGTCGAGCGTCGCGGCCTGGCAGTCGCCGACGACGACGAGGTCCGCGCGCGCCGCGATGACGCAGGAGCCGTCGCGATGGCGCAATGTCCTGTCGTCCGCGTGCGTCCAGACGCCATGTGTTGTCTCACCCACGTAACACGGCTCCGTGTCCAGACCGCCGTCTTGTGCGACGACGCATGTCATCGGGTTTTCGCCCACCGTGCCTCCGAGGACAAGGCGCCCGTTCCGCGCGAGCAGAAACAACTGCGACGTCGCGTCTTGGCGCAAGTTGCGGCAGGGCGCCGCGCCGGGGCCGCGCGCCGCGTCGAGGCAGCCTTTGGCGCCGCGGAACGTGCCCAGATGCTGCCAGTCGCGCCGCGCGTACTCCGGCGGTTCCGTCCCGTTGACATTCAGCAGCGCACCGCCGCGCGCATCGTAGTGGATGAGCCCCGGGTGGATGTCGACCTCCGGCGCGCTCCGCCGGTGATGGTAGACGAGACTCCAGAGCGTCGACGCGACGGCGAGCAGCGCGATCCAGGCGAGCACGATTTTCAGCGGGTCTGGACTCCGCTTCGTGGCGGTGTTGTAGAGCGGTAGCTTGTGGGAGCGCCGGCGTGGGGATGCCATTGCTGTCTGTGCAAAAATGGGTCGTCCCAGCACGGCTGTAGCGCGCTCGTAACGCCAATATATCGCAGCAAGTACGTCTCGTCGCGCTTATATATGAGGAGCGAATTTATGTTTTCAACAATCGATGCTCGCTCACGCGGGCGCACAGGCCGCGCAATTGCGCAACGAATAAAGCGGAAGAAAAAAACCCGCACAGGACCGATAACACAAAACAACTTAGTTCTCGGACATGGTCAGAAACGTCGTTCCTTCGTCGCTCAGCCGCGGCCGTCGCCGGAACCCGGCCACCAGCGCGTCCAGCGACGCCGTCAGCGTCGCCTTGAAATTCCGCCACGTCAGCGCGAGGGGCAGCAGGGGGTCGTCGTCCGCGCCGTCGTCCAGGCCGGCGAGCTGGTCCGCGGCCGCCGCGGCCGCCGCCGCGTCGCCGCGCGTGCGCGCGCGGAACTTCGCCGCGTCGCGCACCAACGCGGCCCCGACCAGCGCGAAACCGAACCCAAAGGCCTTGGGCAGGCGCGGGCCCAAGGCCTTCGGTGCCACCTCCACCACCAACGCGCACACGGCACAAGCCAAAGCGGCCGCGGCCGACGCGCGGGGCACCCGCGCGCAGGCCTTCATGGCCTGCTTCGAGTAGGCGTCCGCGACGGCCGCCGTGCGGCCCTTAGAAGCCACGGACTCGGTGGCGCGCGCGACGCCGTACTCCGCCGCCGCCAAATAAAAAGCGGCCTGCGCCGCGGCGACGCCGCAGGCCACCGGCGCCGCCAATGCAAAGGAGCCCGTGTAACTTAAGATGGAGGCGGCGACCGGGGCCGGCAGGATGCTTCGCGCGAAGCCCACCCAGAGCGCCGTGTCGGCCTTGGCCTCGTCCTGACTAAGTTCCACGACGCTGCGCCACGTGCGGCCGACGTCGCCGCGCGTCGCGAAGCGGCGCCGGCCCAGCGCCTGGGCTTTGGCGTATCTTCTTCTAGAATCCTGCTCGGCGACGACAGCAACAGAAGCCGCCAGGATGGCGACCGCGGGGCACACTAGTGAAACAAGAGTCCTTGTCCGCACTGCTGCACTTCGGTCCACGAAGACCGGCGGTTGTACGGGCGTTTCCAAGGTCGGCGTCTTGTACTTGAGAAACGGGTTCGAGGAACTCTTGTCGTAGTACACGTCCGTATTTGGGCTCGGCCAGGCCGTCGCCGCGGGCTCCACCATCTCCAGCAGCGCGGGCGCGCTGGAGCTCAGCGCCGTGGCCGTGGCGCCCAGGACGACGCACACGGGGAGCACGGACTTGACGCGCTCCGCGCTCGCGAGGATCTCCTCGGCCTCGGCCGCCGCGCGCACCGCGACCGCGCTCACCTCGTGCGCGTTCGCCGCCGCGCGCAGCCCGGCCCACTCCTCGTAGCCGCCGACCGCCGCCGTGAGGGCCGCGCCGGCCGCGACCATGGCCGCGGGCGCCGCGGCGATGCCGGCCGCGCCCGCCGCCAGCGCCGTGGCGGCGCCGAGCGCGACCTTCTCCCGGCCCTCGAGCGCGCCGCGCCGGTCCGAGCTGAAGTCCACGCGGTCCATGTCCCGCGTCACGCGCGCCACGGCCCGGTCGATCGCCTGCGCCTCCAAATCCCGGCGCGGCACGAACTTGGCCTCCTCCACGGCGGCGCTGATGGACGTGGCCTTGAGTCTTGTGAGAGGGGTGCGTCGCGGCGATGGCGGCGTCTGGAGGGCTACGCCTATCACGGCCAGCGCCAGGACACGCAACGCCATCTTCATTTTGCCACTGCGTTGTCACCACGGAAACACCCGCTCGATGGCGTCGAACTCGCTACCGGGAACTCCAGCCGAGTTACCCTCCAGCCGAGTGTGGTCAGGGGGTGGGTTCTGTGTCTCGTACGATCGTCAGCGCTAGCCGAGTATTTAACGTGCGGGTATTTTCGCTCTTTTGCGTTTAAAACGGGTTTCGAAAGCTCAATCGTTTCAGAGCCTTTGTACCTCAAAAGGCACGGTGCCCGTGCGCGGCAGCGCTGCAGCAGCCACAGGAAACGAGGAATCCATGGCGCAGCGCGCGGATGCATTGGCCGCACTGGTCGATGGCTTCTCATCCTTCTCACTATTCCCCCCGTTCGGCCCGCGGGCCCTCGCCCGGCGCGGCGCGTCGGCGCTGCGGACGCGGCAGGTCGTGCAGTGGGGCCGCGTCGTCATCGCGGCCACCGTCGGGCGCCGGAGCGGCTGCGTCGCGCGCGTGCTCGCTGAGCGCTGCGTCGTGCCGGAGCTGCCGCTGAGCTTCAAGCTTTTGTTGCTGGTCGCGGCCCACGCCGCGCTCGGGAACGTGCGGTCGGGCCGGACCATGTACTTCTGGCGCTTCGTGGCGGGGGCCGTCGCGGCTTTTGGCTGGGTGCCCTCGCGGCACGACGCCCGCAGCCGCGCGAGCGACGCGTGGAACGTGGTCGGCCGAATAGGCGGCGCCGCCGTGCCGCTCCTGGGCCTGGCGGCGCGCAGCTTCTGGCGGCGTTTGTTGCGGGGCCTGCTTGCTTTAGCGACGGTCGCGCGGCCGCTCCCGAAGTCGCCCGACGTTAGAATTGTTGCGGGTGCCGTCTTCCGCGCCGGCACGACCTATGTCCTGCGGAATAAATTAAGGGCGCTGGAGGGGCTCTTAGCGTTGGTGCTATTGTCCTACTTGGTGACGAAGGCGCCGCGCATGCAACGACGACCGGCGCCGCCCTCACCAAAAACAACCACGCCCGTGAAGCGGAGACAGGGCGAGCCGCCCGTGCCCCGCCTGTACGTGCAGTCCTGCGACGGCGACCACGCCAAGGCTTCGGAAAGGTGGCGCGCCACGATGGAATGGCGGAACGAACGGGGCGTGGACCGCATTGCTGTGTCTCAACAACCAAAGTACCACGACATCAAGCGCGTCTACCCCCATTTTTTACATGGGAAGACGCGGGACGGCGCGGTCTTCTGCTGGGAGAGATTAGGAAGGTTGGACACGTCGGCACTTAAAAGTGGTAGGGTGACGACGGAGGAGGCGTTCCGGCACTTCATCTTCTTCCACGAGTACATGGCTCGGAGATATGAAGGCGAGGAGACAAGGATGGTCACCGTGTTAGATATCGAGGGGTTGAGGTTTCGGGAAGTGAACTCCTTCTTCCTCAAACTGATTTCCACGGCGTCGGACGTCCTGGACAACCTGGCGCCGTTCCGGGTGCGCAAGATTTTTGTGGTGAATGCCCCGTCGTGGATCGGCGCGGCCTGGCCCGCGGTAAGGCGTGTATTACCAAGGGGCGTCCGGGACAAGGTGACGATCGTGGGCTCCGACTACGCGTCCACCTTAGCGGAGGTGGCGGCGCCGGACCAATTGCCCGCGGACTACGGCGGCCTGGGGCCTCCTTTAGGCGAGGCCGACGCCGAATTGGATATGCTCGACGCTGTTTGTGTCTTGAACGCGGGCGGCTCGGTCGACTACCTCGACGAAGCGAAAGCGCCGGTCTCAGAATCCGTTGAGGTACAACCGCCCGCGCCACCCGTTAATGAGGAGGAAAAAACACCCTGGTACGCGCGGCTCCTACAATCAAACACGGCGACGCCCGCGCACCTCGGCAACACGGACGGCGAGTTCTACTACTGCGAGCAGAAGAAGCGCTGGGTCCTGGAGGGCAATGAGGACGAAGCACCAGGGACACCAAGCCGCTCCGTGAGCGAGGACGACGTCGTCCTGGCGATCCAGGCCGCGACGCTGCGGCGGTCCCTCTCGAGCGAGGCGCAGCTCGGGTCGCTCGCGCAGCGCACGGCGGAGGACTTGAGACGTACCCTCCCGAACCACTTCTCGGCGCCGGCGCGTGCGCTCCGGGACGCGCCGCCGCCCCCGCCGCAGACGACGGCCGACCCGTTGCTCAGCGCCGTGCTCGGGCTCAACTTGGTGAGCGTGTGCGCCGCGAATTCCTTTTTGACCGTGGCGGCGCCCTGCTGGGCGCTCGCGCCGTCGTCCCAGGGCGGCGTCGGGCTGAAGACGGCCGACGCGTCCTGCGTCATGGTCGGGGCGTGCTTTCTGGTGCTCGCGCTGCGCCTGAAGGCCCCGGAGGCCCTCGCCAAGATGCCGCGGTGCGCGCCGCTGCGGGGCGTGCGCGTCGCGGGCGCCGCCGGCTGCCTCGCGACCTTGGCGGCGCCGGCGCTGCTCGCGGCGGCGAGGCAAGAGGGCCTGCTGCCGCGGGACTCCATTGCGGCGAAGGTCTGTGTCGCTATCGTGGCGGCCGCGTGGCTCGTGACCGGGCGACTCGGCCGGGACGCCGCGGCGGCCGCCGCGGGCGCGGCGCGGGGCGGCCGCGTCCGCGCCGTCGCCATGCTCTCTGACGCCGGGGATATTAGTGGTGCCATGGTGGCCTCGCTCGTCACCACAACCGCGTCGCCGCAGCGCGGGCTGTACCTGGCCGCGCTCGGCTACGCCGTGGTCTACGGCGTCTCGCTGGCGGTCTACCGGCGCGTCCTCGGCGACGTGTCCGACGACTCCGACTCGGCGCCGTGCTCCATATTCCTGGAGCTGCCGGCGCGCGACGTCCAGCGGATCGTGGACGATATGACCGACGATTCCCTAGTGTAATGTGAGGTTCACTTATCTTCCTGAGCAGCCATGCCTGTCAAAGCGCAAGCTACTAGTTGTAGTAAAACATAGACAGTAGTTACATGATCGCGCAGATCATACTCGACCGGCTCGAGAGCGGCATGCCCCAGGCGTTGCGCGGGATCGCGGCCAGCCGGGCCATCTCGGCCTCGAGCGCGATGCGCTCCATGTCCTCCGCCGTAAGAATGTTGCCGTCCGCGTCGACGCGGCCCTCCTCCTGCGCGAGCTTAAGGTCCCGGACGGCGTCCAGCGTCTCCGCGTTCAGGTCAAAGGCCTCCTCTAGGCGAGCGTTGGCGGCGACCTGGAGGTCCCTTCTCCGCCGCGCCGCCCGCTGCTCGAGCTTTTTGTCCAGGGCGATCGCGATGGCCATGTCCCACTCCTCCAGCGAGATCTCGCCCGAGTGGTCCGCGTCGAGCTCGAAGAGCATGTGGCCCAGGCGCGCCGGCACGCACAGGTACTGCAGGTGCTCGTTGCCGCACGCGATCAGGAACCGCGAGACTCGTTTCTGGCCGATGCCGGCAATAAGTTCTTCCTTGTCCAATGTCCATGATTCGTCCGCATCGATCATACAAAACACTTCCCGCGCCTTGGATTGGAAGTCCATGGCGAATTCATTGTCCTCGTCTCGCTCCTTCTGCCGCTCATCCAATAGCTTATTGAGCGCCTTCGACATTACCTCGGTCCATTCATCTTTCGATATCGAACCATCGTCGTCCTCATCCATAGTTACTAGTGATTTCTCCAGCGTCTCCGGATTGAGCAAATCCTGCAATTCCGGCAGGGGGCACCGCACGATGAACTCGATGACGTCCTCGTCCTCGCCCATGGCCTTCGTGAGCTCCTCCTTCGCGAGGGTCCCGTTCTGGTCCTCGTCCACCAGGTCATAGATGAGCACCGCCATGTCGAGGAACTCGTCGACGAATTCATCGTCGGCAGCACGCGCTAGGGCATGGCGCTCCAAAATGGCTTCCAACGACGTATCACTCAATGCCTTCCACTCATCCTTGTCGATCACGCCGTCGGAGTTCTTGTCGCACTCCTTCATGGCCGCCTGCACGCGAGGAGGCACCAGGAATTCGGACAGCACCGGGTTCCGGCACGTCTTGATGAACCGTAAGACGTCGGGCTTATCTTTTAACGCTCCCATGACTTCCTGGATGGTCAGGGTCCCGCTCTTGTCCTCGTCACACAATTGAAAGATCTTCACGCAATTGGCCCGGAAGTCGACCGCCAAGGCATCCGCCTTTTCCTGGGCGTCGCGCGCCCTTCTCGCCATAAGCCGCCGCTTGATCGCGCTGTCGTTCGGGTCGCTCCTTGCTTTGGCCGCTAAGCGCGACGCGAGGCTCTCCTTCTCGACGATCACGGGGGCGTCCTTGACCTTCTTCCGCCGCACGGCCTTGGGTTGGGGCGGCTTGAGGTCCTCCTTGGCCAGTTCGAGCTCGCCCCGGTGGTAGGCCGCGAGCATGTCCTTCAGCGCGCGGTCTCGGACCGGCACGACTTCGTTGAGGCCGGGCAGCTTCTGGGACTGGTCGTTTCTACTATGATGGAACCAGGCATAGAATTCCTGGAAGGAGACGGCACCGGATCGGTCCACGTCGATCTGCGCGAAGGCATCCCGCAACTCGTCCCGCGTCGGCGGCTCGTCCAGGCCCAGCAATAACCCGTTCTTCATCATGGCAATAAATTCCTGGCGATCCACCTCGCCCGACTGGTCGATATCATAAATAGCGAAGACGTGCTGGGTCAGGTCCCGCACCTTGTCGTCCCGCGTCGCGAGCTGGGCCGCGGCCTTCATTCTTTCACTCTCTCGTACGGACACGGCCTTCTCGAACTCCCCGAGCTCCTTGGGGTACTTCTCCATGAGCACGCGGCAGTACCAGGCGTCCCGCGCTTGCTGCACCGCAGATACTAACTCCTGCCGCGCCAATACTTGCTTCTCCACAACATTAGAGCGAACGATGTTCTTCACGACTGCTCCTAACCAGTCCCGCGCGTCGTTGTGGTTTGTTGATGTTGTAATAGCTCCTTCTCCCAATTTACTTAACCACTTGTGGCCCAAGTTCATTTGCAGAATAGCCTTCTGCAAGCGGTAGACCCGCCCCTCGAGATGCATTTTAGCCGTGACCTGCCGTCTACAATGGGCCAAACAACACGCCCCGACCGCGTGGAGCATGTCCACGGCGTTCTGGGTGCGATAGACCTTTTCTAAAGCCCCCTTGCCCAGCTTCTCTAGGACAAGGTACATCTTGGCCCGTTTTTTGTTGGCGATCCGTCCTTTCTCGGCCTTCATGATCAAAACCTTCATATCCCGCCTTCTAAAAATCTGCTGGCGGTGCACTCTTACCGCTAACGTGCGTAAGTCCAGCGCGATGATGGCTCGCGCCTTCTCCGCGGCGTGGTACTGATTTGACACCTCCCGTATTCTGGCTTGGCTCATCTGCATCATCACAGTTGTAGCCTTCATGTTGTCGCCTCTTTCTGATAAATACGTGTGCGCTTTTAACAAGTCCGCATTCAACGACAAACATTTGGCACCGCGCCACTTCAGGTACTCGAACGCTTTTTTCCGCCGGAAATGCAACTCCCAGGCCTTGGCCGGGGCCGCGGAACCCTGGATTTGGGCCGTCTTTTGTTCGCGCGCGGCGCGCGCCCGGATCATCAAATATCTAAACGCGTCGTTCCGGTTTTCTCTATGACGGCGCGCCCGCCCGACCCTCACTTTGCACCAGGCGTCCGCTTTTCGCTGCCGCGCGCAGTGCTTGTCCGCGGCCACAGCCAAGGTGCGCATATAGCAGATGGCCGCTGCTCTCAACGCCGTCAGCTTCAGCCATCGGGAGGCCGCACTCTTCGCCCGCGCCGTCCGCAGCGCGCCAAACCCGCGCCGCACCATGTAGGCAAACGCGCCGGCCTTGGCCTCCCGCACGCGCCTCACGTGCTCGTCCCAGGTCGTGGGCGCTCTTTCCTTGGCCGTGCGGGACCCCCGGTTCCCGTCGGCGCCGCATCTTAACGCCCCGGGAATGTAGCGGTCGTGCTCCGGTTTAGGTTGCTGCTTCTCGAAGAAGGGCGCCGCCGGCAGGTCCGGGCGCGGCGCCCCAAAGGCCGCCCCGAGCTTGGCCGAGGACACGAAGAGCTCGTAGTCGACGACGGGCTCCGGCACGGCGTCTGCGCTCCTTTCCGACCGCGAGCGGTCGATGACAAAGCCCCCGGGCTCCCGACCGATGTTCAGGCGGTCAATATTTGTAGCGTAGTGGTCCGCCAGGTGCGCCACTTCGTCGTCCGTCAACGCATTACCGGCCGCGACCCGCACGGCCTGCTCGAACTGACTCCGCGCGACGACGCCCGTGTTCCGCGGGTCCAGGGACCGTAATAAGGCCAACAGAGGCGTGGGGTCGGCGACCTTCAGAGCGGTGGCCTGGGGCCCGTCTTTGGGGCCGTGGACCGGCGTCAGACCCATGGACGCCAGCGCCGGCGGCTCCTGTAATAGCGCGGCTGTGGTGATGAGGTCGCGCCCGCGTTTTGCCACGGCCTCCTGCTCCCGTATGACGTGGGGCGCGTGCCGCAGGCGGTTGGCCAAAGAGGGCCGCCCCGCGCTGCTGAGGAGCGGGTCGTGCGGCCGCCGCCTTCCTAATAAACGGGCGTTCAGGTCATCCTCGACAACGTCGCCCGCGCCGCCTAATACCCCGGCTAAAGCGTTGGACCAGCCCCGCACCACGCCTCGTTCTCGGTTCGAGTCGCCCTCCGTCGCGCGCGCCGCCGAGATCATCTCGCGCTCCCTGCGCGTGAAGTCCAGGGCCGAGAGGAACCGCGCCTCCTCCACGGCGATAGTGCCCACCGGCGGGGCGAAGAGTCTTTCTAATAACCGTACCGTCTTCTTCCGCCGCGTCGTCTGCGGCAGGCCGTGCGCGCTCAAAAAGAGCTCCGCGTCGACGTCGCAGTAGGGCGCGCCCATTTCCAGGGTTAAGCCGTCCACTTCTTTCTCGACGGCCGTCGGTGGGAGCGTGACGCTATTATCATCAATCAACGCTTTCTCGGTCGCTTTCAAGACTTGCGCGATGTCGGTATGCGGCGACCGCGCCCGCCGCCGCCGCCGCCGCACGGGCGTCGGCTGGTCCGCGGATGCGGCCCGCAACGAGTTGACGGAGTTCTCGGGGTTCAGGGTGCTTAATGACGCGGCGTCGTCGCGCGAGGACTCGAACAAACCGGCGGGCGGCTTCTCGGGCGACGCCGACCGGTCCCGCACGAACGACGCTGCGAACTCGCGCCGCTTATTTTCCGGGGAGTGGGTTCGTTTCGCATCGGAGGGAAATATCTGCAGCAACCGCGTCGCGTTCTCGTCCGACACGGCGTAACTCCGGAACAGCGCCGCGTCGTTTTTAATATTCTCCCTCAACCGCTCGTCGCCCTTGCTATTCACTGTGACGACGGTCGAGGCGTCGTCGCGCGGCGCGCCCTTGCTCGCGGCAGTGACGACGGTGGACGCGTCGTCGAGCGGCGTCCGGGGCAGCTGCGGCAGGTCCGCCAGCAGTTTGTTGGAGACGGCGACGCACCTATTCGCGACGGCCGGGACGTCCCGGAAGCGCGCCGCCGCCCGCTGCACCACGGCCGCGGCCCCGGCGTCCAACGCCGCGTCGACGCGACTTGGTACGCTCGTGACCAGCATGAGTGCGGCCAAACCCGCGTTTTGCGCCGCGGCGTCCTTTGGCCGCTTGCGCATCAGCCGCACCGCCGCCGCGGCGGCCGTCGCGGCCGCCTTGGCGGCGAGCCGGGGCTCGTCATACTGGCGCTCCGCGCGTTCTAGTTCGTCCAAGGCCTGCGCGAGGCCGGCGCGGGGGCCCGGCGACTTGAGGCCGGCGCGGGGGCCCGGCGACTTCGCCGCCGACCGCGGGGCCATCGTGGCTCACTGCCTCTGGCCTCTTGTCTCGTATGCACTACTGGCGCTGCCCTTTCGTGGCTCGTAGATGCTGCCCACTGCCTCCTTGTATGCGTGCGCTGTCTCCGCCGCTGCCCTTTTGTGAGACAGGGTATCGTAGGTGCTTCCTCCTTGTATGCGGCCGAACGCCCTTTCGCGACGATTCTGTGAGGCCGCGACCCTCGCACAAGGCCGTTACTTCCAGGTTATGACTGGTTGGGGCGCCCTGGCAGCGCTTCCCGTCTGGCTTTAACGCGCAGCAAAAAAGCTAAGGCTCGGGTTTTCGCCCAAGATCAGAGGCCATACTAGTAGCCACCTATGACTCCGGCGCTCTTCCTTGTCCGGCACGGGCAAGCAACCCTGCGCCAGCACAAAACCCGCGCTGGGCAAAGTTGATTTGTCTCGAAACACTCTCCGGTACGCGCCATCGGCCCAAAACGCAGCCCTTGTCGGCTTCTGCGCTCGTACGACTCCGTAGCGAACGCGTCAAGCTGCCTCGAGCACGTCCTCGGCGTTTCCAGTGCCAACAGCTCTAGCTTGTCCTCTCGCGGGCGCGCGCCAGGGCCGCTCGCATAGCTGCTCTCGCGTGCGAGCGCCCGCCGGCCGCGACCGCGCACGGCATGGGCGCCGGCTGGGCCAAACCGACGTTGGTCGCGCCATTCGACGCGTTCCAGGCCTGGGACCACGGGCGGGCGTCCGAGGTCGTGGGCGCCTTCAAGGACAACGAGTTCGACTTCGGCGTAGACGTCGATGTGGTCGCCGCGTTATTGGAGGGCGACCGATCCTTAGCGGAGGCCGTGGTGGCGAAGCTCGCGCCGGATTCAAATGGTGTGATCAACGGCCTCGCGTTCCTGAGCATTCTCGCGTTCGTGAGCCGGGCGCCGGCCCGGGGCGATTGTTTGAAAGCGAAGGTCGGGCTGTGCTTCGACGCCTTCGATCTCGAGGACACGAACGACCTGTCCCGAGACGAGTTCACGATCGCTCTGCTCAGCTGCCTGCGGGCGCTCTGCGTCGCGCTGGGGCGGGGGGTCCCGCCGTCCGACGCGGACTGCGAGCAAATCGTCAATAAGGCCTACACGGACCGCCAGAAGGACTACGCGAGGCCCGTGTCCAAGCATGAGTTCTTCGACGTCGTCACGGCCAGCGTGGAGGCGTGCGCCTGCTTCGAGGACGTGCTCCGGGGCTACGGCGTGACCGGGTTGGGGGAGACGGTGCCGGCGCTGGTCACCGGGTAAGGGTACATGTTTTACGCGAGCGGTGCGCCTCTTCGTTTTGCGCGTCTGCACCGGGGACTTCAGCCGAACCACAGACCCCCCGGCCTTGCTTACCATCGTCCCGATCTGCGTGTCACTCTTGCCGGCATTCGTGATCGTAAGGTCGCCCTGGTTTACGACGTTCTTGCCGTTCACCGCGCTTCCGAGCGCGTTGTCGGATGAGGGGGTGTGCTCTCCCGTCAGGACCACCGTGGTGCAGCCGGTCGGCTTGGCTTGGGACGGGAGGACGATAGTCGCTTTGCCGTCGTCTAACTGCACGTGGAGAGGAAGGCCTAACGCGGTGACCGTGGCGGTCTTGCCATTGAGCGTGGCCCGAGCGCCGCGAAGCTTTTGGAGCTCGACCTGGTCTCCGACAGCTAAGGCGCCGCCGTCGCACGCCGTCGGCGGAGCCGACGTTGTCCCGTCCAACTCGCCGCCCGTGACCACCGTTTTGTCTCCCGTCACGACAAGCGTGCCGGATTGCCCATCAACTGTGTTGATCGTCTCCTTGACCGGCGGCTGAGTCGGCTCCGGGCAGCCGGTCGGCTTGGCGTTGGCCTGGAAGACGACCACCTTTTTGCCGTCGTCTAACTGCACGATGACAGCGGGGTTGGGTCCACCGCTGCAGACCGCGACGATCGCGCCGGTCTCACCGTTGAGCGCGGCCCGGGCGCCGCCAAGGTTGAAAAGCTCGACTCGAATTCCGACAGCTAAGGAGCCTGGTTTGGGGTAGTTGACGCATGCGAACCGTTGCATAAACTCGGCCTGGAAGGAGTCGGCGGCCGGTTGCGAGTCGGACGCGGCCTTGGGCTTGCTTGTAGGCGCGACCGTCGGCTCGGGCATCTCTGCGCACAAGCAGCTAAACCGCGGCCACCAGACGTTCTTCTGGCCCCAAGTCTACTTCACGCCGGCCTGCGACGTGACCTTGCGGTTCGAGAGCCTCAAGCGGGACTTCGACGGCCTAATAGCCAGGACCGGGTGCCCGCTCCGGCTCCCGCGGCAGCAGGGGGGATATCGCGGAAACCGGCTCGTGCCGATGCTCTCGGAGGACGTGATGGTGACTGTCCGCCGGCTCTACGCCGCGGACTACGCGCTGCACGCGCGGCTCGCGGGGATGGGCCTCGACGAGCTGCTCGCAAACGCGACTAATTAATTTTATTCACGTACCAATGAGGCGCGGGTTCCGGCGGAGCAGCGCCTCGATGGGGTTGAACAAGCCGCATACCAGGGAGATGACATAGAGTACCAGAGATATTTTGAGGACCCGCCACTGCAGCCAGTGGGTCAGATACACCAGCGTCGCAAAGACGACTGCCCATGCCGCGTGGAATAAAGTGTTCCTGAGGTACCGCCGCCACCGCGGGACATGCGCGGCCGCGAAGTCTTCTGGTCGGAAATCCGACGACGCGGTCGTGAGGACGGCTTTCACCTCAGTCACCCACGCCTCCGCGTCCGCGGCGCGCTCGCATCGAAAACTCTGCTCGTGGCCGAAGGGCGTCTCGACGACAAAAGTGTGCGAGCCCGGCCGCCGCAACTCACACCGCGCGACGCCGACACTCGTCACCGAACCACCACCGCGGGACCAGGCCAGCCGCCCCGGCTCGTACAGAATCAGCTCGACGGCCTTGCGATTGACTGCTCCCGTGCGGCGCCCGCGCTTGCACGCGAGCCCCCGCTTCAGAATGGTCGCCGTCGCCGCGCCGTCGAGCGCGCTCGAGTCGTCAGTCGCGCGCCGGAGCCGCAGCGACGTCTCCGACGGGAGCGACGACGTCCCGTTCTCGATCGCGCGCACGTAGTCCACGACGGCAGTGCCCTCGTGCTGCCCCTGCAATTTTTGTTTCGGGGCGGCCATCCAGGCCGGGATCGACGCTAGGGGGCAGCCCGCCGTGATCATTTTGGGCATGAACTCAGACGCCTTGCCGCACAGGTGGACTCGAGCGAGCACCTCGGCGGGGAGCATCGGCTTGACCATCTTCCACACGATTTGGAAGACGAAGGGCGTGTTGGTCACGTACAAGGTATTCATCGCGCCGGGGTAGTGGTCCAGGCATATGCCGACCATGTCCGAGATTGCACTTAGGACCTTGAGGCCCAGATGGCGCCGCTTCAAACCGCTCAGGTCGAAGACGTGGATGCGTTCCGTCACGTCCGGGGTCCCGGCCTTGGCTGCCGCACGCGCCTGCAAGGCATCCAGGACTTCCAACGTCTGCGCTCTGTTCCTCCGCATGTCGTCCCTCGACACTTCGTCCACTATTTTTAGGACGTCCATGCTCCCGAACCGCTCGACCACGATGAGGCGGTTGTCTGCATCAGGACCGTGGACGTAACACGGCCAGAGCACCTGATACACCTCCCACGCTGGCGCCGGCGCCGTCAGCATGGTGTCGACGGCGTACTCCCGGCGCCACGCCACCGTCTTCTCCAAAACTTGCGCGATCTTGGGCGGCGTGTCCGACGCCCCGTCGTAGCCGCGCACAACGCGCACCGCCAGGCCCTGACCGACGCGCGCGCCTGTTTCTTCCGAGAGCGCGGCTCGGATGGATGGCCAGCGCAATGCCTCCGCCTCGGTGAACGCGTTCGGCGGCGGCGGCAGGCTGCCCTCTGTCATGAGTGGGGTCTCTGCATCCTCCTGCGTGCGCATTGTGCACTTGTTGCGCGAGGCCTTTCGGATACGATTTGGCGAACACTTCTAAAGGTCAGTTATGCTGCCGCTTCAGCCAAAATGAGCACGATTGCCGTTAGCAAGTGCACTCCTCATGTTTGAGCACTTTGCCTGGCGCACACAAGTTGCCAACACATCCGCAGTCCTCCCGTGGCTGGAAGACCTCTAGATCACGAGCCGGACGGCTGTTGATCCTTAGACGGGAAAAAGAAAACTAAACTCTAAGAAAACGGGTTTCTCCTACTAATTTCTTCGAGCTTTGGCGGCTTTGGCGGACGAGCACAATTTAGAGCGGCTGCACAAAACATATCGATTCAGTATTTAGATACCACGCCCCGGAGCAGTCCTGCGCTCGGTAGCTGTTAGTTAGACGCCATCGCACAGCTCTGCGACACCATCGTCACCGGTGAACTGCGCATTAAAAGCACGAACGTGACGATATGAAAAGCGAGACGCGGCCGCCGGACGCCACCGATGCGCTGCACAGTGGTCAGACTGCCAGCAAAACGCAGGACACCTGGCCCGAGCGCTCGTCCAGCTGCTGGTCGCAGCTCACGTTCAGCTACGTCGCGCCGCTCCTCCGACGCGGCGCGCAGAAGACGCTCGGCCCCGACGACCTCTGGGCCACCTCGGACGAGGAGCGCGTGCGGACGCTGCGGGGGGGCGGCCGCGGCCTCCGCGCCAAGCTGAAGAGCGCGTGCGGCGGGCTGATGCGCCGCGCGGGCTGCTGGCAGGCCGTGGTGAGCGCGGGCCAGCTCGCGCAGCCGCTCGTGGTGCGCGCCCTTGTGCTCGCCGTGTCGGAGGACGGCCCGCGGGCCAAGGTTGATGCGCTGCGCGTGACGGCCTACATCGCGGCGCTGACGGTCGTCGTGGCCTTCGCGCAGCAGCGGCAGCTCCACCTGGCCACGCGGGCCGGGACGCGTTTAAGAGCTTTAGCCATCGCCGAGATCTACGCCGCCGCCGTGTTGAAACGACGGTCGGACGCGCCCGGCGACGTCGGGACGCTCGTCGGCATCGACGCCACGAAGCTCATGGAGGCGTCCTTGGAACTGCATTTAGTGTGGGCGGCCCCGCTCCAGATCGTTGTTGTCTCTATTCTACTCGTTTTCTTCGTGGGCGGCGACGGAGCTGCCGTCTCGGCGGGCATCGTGTGCCTGGTGGCCGTGCTGCCCGTCGCCAAATATTTGGGACGGTGGATCGGCACCATTAGAAAAAGGCGCATGCCCGTCACGGACGAGCGGGTCCGGGAGGTGGGCGAGGTGCTGGGCGGCATCCGGGTCGCCAAGTACAACGGGTGGGAGACGCTCTGGTCAGTGCGGTGGCGCGTGTTAAGGAATGTGGAGCTCCATCACGTGCGCGTGGAGATGTTCGTCTTCGGGCTAAGCATGCTGCTGATGGTGTGCTCGCCGGTCGTGGCGACGATCGCCCTATTCACAACGCACATGACGTCCTCGACGACCAATTACCTGAGCCCGGCGACGGCCTTCACGGTCCTGGCGCTCATCGGGGCCCTGAGGTTTCCCATCAACAAGTTGGGGACGCTACTGGGGCAACTGGCCCAGGCCATCGAGAGCTTCCACCGCATCGAGCACTTCCTCGGGGATGAGGAGGTTGTTGACGAGGAGTCGAAGGAGGATGATCATGATGGTCTCGTGGTGGAGCGCGGCGCGTTCCGGTACGCCGAAGGCGCCTTCGTGGCCTGCGCGAGCCGCCTCGACCTGCACCTGAAGCCGGGCGAGTTGTGTTGTGTGGTGGGGCCCGTCGGGAGCGGCAAATCTACCTTGATCGACGGGATCCTGGGCGACGCCGACGCCCTGGATGGCACGACCGTGCGCTTCGACCGGGCCCGCGTCGCCTTAGCTGCGCAAAGACCGCGCGTACTAAACGCGAGCGTCCGCCGCAACGTCACCGCGTTCTCCGCGGAGAGCTTCGACCAACAACGCTACGAGCGAGCCCTGGCGGCCGCGCAGCTGGACCAGGACATCGCCCAGCTGCCGGCCGGCGACGCCACGGAAATCGGTGAGCGGGGCGTCACGCTGAGCGGCGGGCAGAAGGCGCGGCTGGCGCTCGCGCGGTGCGTCTACGCCGCGCCGAAGCTCGTGTTATTAGATGACCCGCTGTCGGCGCTGGACGCCTCGACGGGCAAGCGGTGCTTCCACGCGCTCCTCGGCGAACGGGGCGCGCTGTGCGGCGCGGCCGTGGTGCTCGTGACGCACGGCACGCATTACTTGCGGCGGGCGGACCAGATTATTGTCCTAGGTATTGATGGCGGTGTGGCCTTCCAGGGCACGTGGCCCGAGGCCGAGCTCGCGGCCGCACAGCACCCGCACGACGCCGTGCTGGCGCCCCTCGTCGCGGCGCGGTCGAGGGGCCTGTCCCAGGACGACGACGTGGAGGTCGCGGACATAATCGTGCGGGCGACGCGGCGGAAGAGCGACTCGGTCGACGCGACGCTAATGACCGCCGAGGCGCGAGAGGCGGGTGTCGCGCGCGCTGGCACGTGGTGGATCTGGGCGAAGAGCGCGGGCGGCTGGTGGTTCCTGCTCGGTCAGGCGCTCACGCTGACGTTGGATCGGGCGTGTTACGTGGCGACGGAGTGGTGGCTGGCCAAGTGGGCCGACGCGCGGCGCCACCCCGTCAGCGTCTTCGGGCTGGCGACGTTTCCCGCCCAGAACGAGGGCGGCTTGGCGGCGCGGTGGCGCTGGGCCAATGTGTACCTGATTCTCGGCGCGCTATCCATCGTCTTCTGCTTCCTAAGGACGCAGTGGGGTTTTCAAGGTGGGGTTCGTGCCGCCAGAAAGCTCTACGAGGGCGTATCAAAGCGGATCCTGAGCGCGCCCATGTCCTACTTCGACACGACGCCCCAGGGCCGCGTGGTGTCCCGCTTCACCTTCGACACGGAGCAGATCGACGTCATGCTCACACAGCGGGCCGTCATGTTTATGATCAGCGTGGGGTGGACCATCACCGGCGTGTGCGTCATGATGGCGCTGACGCGCGGCACGATCATCGTCGGGTTGGTGCCAGCATTTTTAGTCTACTTCCGCATCCTGCAGTTCTATAGAAAGTCGGCCGTCGACCTGCAGCGGCTGGACGCCCTGTCGCGGAGTCCCCTGCAGGCCCTCGTGTCGGAGGGCGTGGACGTGGCGGCGACGTTAAGGGCCTTTGGGGTCGGCCGGGCGTTTGCGGAACGCTTTGAGCGGGCGGTGGACGCCAACACGAACGCCTTGCTAGCCTGGACGGCGGCCCAACGATGGGTGTCTTTACGGTTTGACCTGTGCGCCTCCATGATCGCGGTGGCGGGGGGCGTGGCCGCGTCCTACCGCGAGGAGATCGGCATCAGCCCCGCCATGGTCGGCTTACTGATCACGTGGTGCTTCCACCAGGCCATCTCCTTCTACTTCCTGTGTCTGACCTTCTCCGAGGCCGAGATGGCCCTGACGTCCGTCGAGCGCGTGACCGAGGCCGTGCCGCGCGAGGACAACGCGGGCCACGCGGCGCCGCCCGAGGCGTGGCCAAAGCAAGGCGCGCTCGAGTTCCGGGACGTGCGCATGCGCTACCGGTCCGGGCTGCCGCTGGCCCTGGATAGTCTGTCGTTCTCCGTCGCGGCGGGCACGCGGTGCGGCGTGGTCGGGCGGACGGGCGCCGGCAAGAGTTCGCTGGCCGCGGCGATGTTCCGGTTGACGCCTTTATCTGGAGGCGCGGTGCTGATCGACGGCGTCGACGTGGCGACGCTGCGGCCGCTGCGCGAATGCCGGCGCCGGTGTGCGCAGATCATTCCCCAGGATCCCGTATTATTCAGCGGTTCGATCAAGTCGTGCCTCGATCCGTTTAATCAACGGTCCGACGAAGAGGTGAGGGAGGCGCTGGATTTGGTCCTGCCGGGCAGGGCGCCTTCGCTGGACGCGCTGGTGAGTGACGGCGGCGCTACGTATTCCATCGGCGAGCGCCAGCTCCTCGCCATGGCCAGGGCGCTTTTGGAAAAACCTCGCATTCTCGTCATGGACGAAGCCACGTCATCAGTGGACGGGGACACGGACGCCCGTGTTCAATCCATGCTCCGCAACTTGCCCCAATTGTCGCAGACGACGACGCTCACGGTCGCGCACCGGCTCCATACCATTATAGACTATGATCAAGTTGTCGTCTTGGACTCGGGACGTTGCGTCGAGGCCGGAGCGCCACGGGCGCTTGTGGAACTGCCGGACGGGTGGTTCTCAGCGTTGGTGGACAGCACGTCGCCCGCGACCGCGGCGGCGCTGCGGCGCGCGGCACTCGATAGTTAGTTTGTTGTGCTAAACTTGGGTCTTGTCTTTTGAACTATCCAGAGCGGCGAGTTTTTCTCTCGCTGCGTCGAGCGTCTCCTGAAAGTCCTGCGTGTCTGGGTGATCTGGCCCCAAGACGCGGCTTGCGCGTCGCACAGTGTCCTTGAGAATTTCTACGCCCGAGGCGTCTGCTTTGAGCTTACCATAATAGTTCCGGAGCACCAACGTCCACCGGTGGTCGGTTCCAAGCGAGCGCTTCGCAATAGGCATCACGTCGTTCAAGAGGTCTTCGGCCTCGCCTATTTTATTCAGTTCGAGAAGACACTCCGCGACGTTCCGGGCCTGAAGGACCATTTCGTCGTCGCCTCGCTGCACATGACTCGCGTAGACCGTGCGAATAGTTTCAGGGCCTGTTCAATTTTCCCGAGCTCGAAGTGACAACAGGCGGCCATGTTAGCCTGAATATTCATGCGCGTGTATGCGTCGACACCGAACGCCAAGCAGGACTCATACAGGACAAGTGATTCTTTGTATCTCTTGGCCTTGAACACGCCACTCGCGAGCCTCCGCATCGCACTGCACCGATTCCAGTTCTCCTCTGGTCGGCCAACGTAAATCTTCCAGCACGCCCACCTCTGTTGCTCGCACAGGCTGCATGTGTGCCACTGCTTCCACCTCTTATCAAATAACTTGTTGCCCAAATTATTATCATCCGCCTCTGTGACCAAATCTTCGCCTGGTCCGCCAAGCACGACACGTGCGCGACGCCCAGCTCTGGAGAAGAAACGCCATCACGATCTCCACACGCGCATTCACGCACAAGGCCTTCTCCCGTGCGCGGGTGCGCGGCCTCGAGACAGATATAGCATTTCTGGCCCTTGGTGTCCTCCGCGCACGCCTCGACCGCGACTGCGACCGCCTCCTTATATTGTTTATCAGCGTGGTATTGTTCCGCGTTGCCGCCGCGGTGAATCTTCTTACAGATCTGCTTGTGGCCGCGGCGCCAGTGGTCGTGTTGGCAAGTGGAATTGCAGTATCTCGTTTTGCACCGCACGCATCGCGGGGCGTCGTGGGCCAGTGGGGTGGCGCAGGCGGCGCAGTTTACGAGGAGCATCTTTGCTATTACCCTGTGAGACTTGCGTGTTGATGAAGCGAGTTAAAAGTTCAAAAGAAAGTTCTCTCAATTCTTTAAAAACGGGTTTCGACAATGCCCAAACTTGGGCAAGCTCATCGTGCACAGCGACCCTGTGCACGTGTAGCGCACCGCACGCGTCGCAGTGCTGCTCTCAAATTGCAGCTGCGCAACTCTAGCCGCCGGACGCAGCGCTACCGCGCAAAACAAAATACACACGCAGCGCTTTAAGTGACTGCAAAACGCAGCACAAACAAGGGGCGGCCGAGCACACAAATGCTTGCTAGAGGCATGCGAGCCGCGGCGCTCCTGCTGCTTACACTGCGCGCCGACGCGGAGGTCATGACGAGCCAGGTCCTGCCCTCGTACCGGCGCACGCACCCGCGGGGCTACTGGCGCATCGTGGCGCAGGAGTTACGGAATTACTGCGAGTGCCGCTGCCACGAGAAGCAAGTGCCGTCGGACGCGCGAGCTGTGGGCCTGAGCGCTACCCTGTTCGAGGCCGGGTCGTGCGGGATCGACCGCGCGGCGCTCCTGGCGCACGCAAAAAGGCCGGCACGCTTAACCATAGTGGTCATGGCCTACATTCCCGAGCAGAACGACCGCCTGGATGCGTTGGTCTGCGGCTACGCCGGCGCCGACATGGTCCAGAAGGTCCTCGTGCTCTGGAACGGGCTGCCCGAGGACCGGCCGAGCCCCAGCTGCGCCTCAAACTGGAAATCGAAACAAAACGGCTTCTACCGGGGCATCCTGAACCCGACGACGGAGGTCGAGGTCATCGTCGAGCCGACGAACACCCTGTTGAACCGCTACCGGCACGCGAAGCGCGTGCCGACGGCCAGCGTGGTGCTCCAGGACGACGACGTCTTCCACCACAGCGAGACCCTGGACGCCTTCGGCTGGGGGCGGATCGCCGCCCCGTCTCAAATTTTAGGGACCTACCCCGAGCGCAACTACCGGCTGAACGACCAGGGCCTCTACGAGTACGTCTTCCACCCGCGCAAGACCAAGTCCAAGGAGTACTCCTTTCTCCTGGGCCAGACCAGTGTGGTACGGAGCGCCACGATCGACGACTTCATTCGGGGCGCGCCGCGGCAGGCCCTGGCCTTCATCATCAGCCACAAACCTACCTGCGAGGACATGACCTTCCACTTCTTCAACGCCAACGCCTCGTGTTTGCCTCCAATTGTTTTTGAAGATCTGGAGCCCGTGCGCGTGCAGGGCACGCGGGCCCAGCAGATCCACACGCAGACCGGCAAGAAGCTGCACAACGCGCGGCGCGAGCGGTGCCTGAACCGGCTGGCCGAGGAGTTCGGGGGCATGGCGCTGGTGCGGTCGAAGTGCCGGCTGCGGGGCAACGTGACGCGCCTGCTCGAGCGCGACGCCGCGGGCGACCGGCAGTGGATGTACCGGGACGCGGCCGTCGCGGCGGCGGCGTCTACCGAGTTCCTGAAGTTGTAGCGATGCAACTCCTGTAGTTTCTGTTTTTGTGATAAGATGTACTTATACATATATACGACATTTGGAGTGAAAGCGAATAGACGCCGCCCGAAGGCTGGGTAATACAACACAACAATTAAGAACTTGCTTGCTCCGCGCAGAAGAACCCGCGCACGCCAGGGGCATTCTTCTCCTGCGCCTCCCAGTCCCCCACTGTCCTAATGATAGCGCCCGTCGTGCCAACGAGCGTCAGCACGACGGTGAACACGACGAGGCCGACGACGCCCTTCCGCCGCCGCTTCACGTCGGAATCGCGCGTGGCTAGATCGAACAAGAGAGCAGGTAAAGCGAAGCCGAGCGGCCCGCTCGTCAAAGCCCCTATGACCGCGACAAGGTCGGAGAACACCGGAATGAGCACCGCGATCAGTAAAGACGACAGAGTTAATACCGCGGTCAACAGAGCCCAGCCTTTCCTCGACAGCGTATACCCGAGGTAGCGCTCGAGCGTCCGAGCGAGGACATTCTGATTTATAGCATAAGACACGGCAACATGACAATACAACAACGCAGCCGCCACCCGCGCGTCGGCGCTATGGTGTCCGACGCTGTCCAGCAGGAAGCGCGGCGGACCTGAGCCCGACATAAACACGACGACAACATAAACAAGAGTAAAGGCGGCGACGCCGTACCGCAGCGTCTTCCGCGCCTCCCGCGGGTCCTTCATTTCTCGGCGCACGTTGAGGAACAGCTTCGAAGTTATCATTGAGAAGGTGATGATCGTGAGCGCCGCCGCGACGGCGGCCGCGCTCGCATCTTGGGCGGGTGCGATAGGCGGAGAGCCGTTCTCAGTGTACTTGGCACAAATTGCCAGGATAGCGATGACCGCCGCAAAGCTCAATTGGGCCGCACCTTTTCCGATCGCGTCCAGAGTTTGGAGCTGCGCGATGGCATAGGCCGTCAGCGCCGCGATGAGGAGCGACTGCATAACTTCGCAGCCCGGCATTGGAAACGCGACGCGTAATGAGCGCGCCATCACCACGAGGTACGACGCTAGGATTAAGACCAAATTTTTCGTACCAGGCTGACGCGATCATTGCCCGCAGCGGCCGCCCGGCGTCCAGCCCCTGCGCCAACTCGAGCATGTCCCGCGGGCGCTTCGTGGGGGACTTGGGCTGAGACGTTTCGTCGGGGAACATGTTCGTGTCGTCGACAAAGTCCCACAAAGCCGACGTCGTCGACTGGCAGGCCTCGTAGTTCGTTTTGCGTTCCGCCGTTTCGGCCGCCGTCGCGAGCAGCTCGCCGGCGTACAAGTTGAGCGCGACTTGCATGGCGACGAAGAGCAGGAACGGGCCGGTGCCCAGCACGGATGCCACGTATGGCAGTGCCAGTACTCCGGTACCCACGCACTCCGCTACCAGTATGATGGCGGCGCGACCGGCGCTGTAGCCCTCCGGCTGCGGACCGTCCTCGAGCTCTATTGGCAGCATTGTGGGACTGCTGTGGCGCAGCACGGACGGCTGTGGTGCAGCACGGACACTGTGGCGCAGGACGGAAGCTGCAGAGCTGCAGCGCGCGGACAGTGCTGGAGAACTGTACTTGTAATTAACTCGTAACTCTGACACCGTGCAAGCAATGCAGTAACATGCAGCCTAATCCACACAGCTTTGTAGAATGGCAAAACGCGCTCTTATCGTACGGGTTTTCCTGACAAAAACGGGTTTCTGGGGGGTGCATGTTTAGTTTGGGACGCGTGATGCATGACTAGCGAGTAGTAGCTCGCTGAGACACCGCCTCAACAATATGCCAGCGCCGGCGCTGCGCAGCACCATTGCCCTTGCACTCGCAGCCGTCACGACCATCCACATCTGGCAGCAGCACAACCACGCGGAGGTGCAACACCGGCACCAGTTCTCGCGCGACCACCCGCGGCTGCGCGCGCGGCCGAAGCCGGAGGCGGCACCAGAAGAGGAGGCGCCGACGACTGCGGCGACGCTCGAGCTCGTGTGCACCGGGTCGGGCGACCGCGGCCGGTCGCTCTCCTGCCAAGCGGGCGGCGAGGCGCGCTGCGGCGCCGACGCGACGGTGCCGCTGCATTTAAGGGCCTGGACGCGCGAGGCGGTGGAGGGTAAATCGACGCTGACGATCGACGGCCACGACGGCCAGCGCAAGCGCCTGAGCGTCCGGGACGACGGGCGCCTGGTCTGCGTGTTCGCGGACCCCTTCGGCGTCGACCTCTGGAAATTCCTGCGGCGGGGTGGGCGGGCGGGCATCGTGCACGAGTGGCGGGGGCGGGTGCGGGTGCTGGACGGCCTGGATTTCGAGGGCCAGCAGGGAGTCCTCGTGGCGCGGCGGAGCCACCCGCCGCGGGCGCCCTTTGAGCCGCGGCCCGTCGACGCGGCGCACGTGGCGCGGAGCCGCGCGGAGGCGGCCATTACCAAGGGCGAGGACGAGCGGCACGACGCCGAGCAGCGCCTGGAATTAAAAAGGCGCTTCGCAAAAAAGAAGCGCGAGCGCCGCGTCATCGCCATGGCGCTCTACGGAAGTGACCCAAAGTACGTCGAGGGCTGTTTGGCGAACGCGCGGCTCGTCGAGGCGTACTTTCCGTCCTGGACCTTAAGGGTGTACGCCGACGTGTCGAGCGTCCCCCCGCACAAATTGAAGGAGCTCGAAGCATTGAATGCGGAAATCCACCGCGACGACTGGAGCGCCCAGGGCACGAGCTGGGGCATGTTCCGGCGGTTCTTCGTCGCCGACGATACTAATGTGGACCGCTTCATCGTGCGCGACTCCGATTCGAGGTTGAATCCGAGGGACGCGTTCGCAGTGGCCGACTGGGTGGACTCGGCCTACGCGGTGCACACGCTGCGGGACCACCCGAACCACCAGCGCCTCCTGAACGGCGGCATGTGGGGCGCGACGCGCCATTCCAAGATCGTGGGGAAAATCGAAACGTTGGCGCGCCAGTACTGGGACCACGACGCCTACGGGGCCGACTTGGAGTTCCTCGCGGCGGACGTCGCGCCGCTCGTGGCGCGGGAAGTGCTGGCGCACGACAGCTACTCGTGCGAGTTGTTTGGGGGGTCGCAGCCCTTCCCGACGCGGCGCCCCGCGGACTTCCAGCACGTCGGCCAGGTCTTCGACGGGAATGGGCGGACGCGGGGCGACGACATCGACTCCTTCACGCGCGGCGTCGTCGTGCCGGAGGCGTGCCGCGGGCGGGCGGACTGGGTTTACGGCTGAGGCGTACCTTTGTTGTGTGATTGTTGTTGAGAGTAACTGAATACCTAAAACTTACTAGCTGCTGCTCCTCCCCCCGCAAAACTCCATCATTTTGTGTAGTTCCTCATTGCCAAGGCGCCACGGCGGTGGCGTGGTTATCATGGGTAGGTTTTTCCCACACACCTCGCGCGGCGGCTTCCGCGATCACCCGGAAATGGGCTATGCTCCTGGCCTGGCGGTCAGCGTACTTAAGGTGTATTGGTAGGATGTCTAACAACACGTGCCCGTCAGAAACGAACATTGTTTTGAAATTCCCGCGGCCACCGGAAGGCCCAAAAATGGACTTCGGGACCTTCCCGGGTAAGTAGAGTGAAATAAACGAGCTCCCAAATTGCACCATAGTCGGTCACCGTGACCAGAAGTTTGCGGGTAGCGGCCGAGGAACATACCCTTAAGGGTCCCGGAAATCTGTGCGCCGCGGGGACATACGCGGATGAGTCTTGCGGCTTGCCAAAGTACACCAGCGATTGACGCCGCCATCTGTCATCTGGTTAGTACAATATAAGTACTCCGGCCCAGTTTTCATTCATATCCGACGGAACTGGAGCCGATAGCCCGCGCTCGGAGGGCGGGAGAAGAATTCTACAACACACTTCCCTTCATTAGGTGTGTTTACATCCCTTTGACAGTGCTAGAGTCCATCCAACCCGCCAGAACGAATACTGAGGTGGCTTAGGTGATCCGTATGGTCCGCGCGGTTCGACGACTTCGCGACCCCACTTTTGTACAAAGACGGGCCCAGAACCTGGACCTGCGGGTATCAGCGACGCCACTATCCCGAGGGACCATGCCGCCGTTGTTCTATTCACAATCGACCAGCTTGCGCATTCTCCGCGGACGACGGTGCGTAGACGGAGCACGGGAAAGGCCCCAGACCCGTGAGTTATGAAATAAATTTGCGTTTGAGGCGCTTCGGTCATGGGACGGTCCATCCGAGCCACCAGAACGTTTCCTGCATTTAATTATCGGTTCCGTATGCTCCGCGCGGCTTGGCCACTCCGCGACCCCACGATCTGGTAAACACGGGCAAATTACATGGACCTGAGGGCATCAGGGCCGGTACCATCACTATGGACCTTGGTGCGACCGTTTGTATTACAATCGACCGACTTGCCCGAGGTCCAGATCAATAATATTCAGACCCGAGCCGGGGCAGCCCAAAGTAACCTTCTCGTGGTGTAGATGGCATATACTTGATTTGCACTATAGGTGGGGTAGTATGGGGCCCAACGAGACCGCTATTACGCTTCCTGGGGGCCCTCGAATAATTAGCGTAATTGACGGTAGCGGGCGCTGTCGAGCCCAAATAAAACACTTTTTTGGGATGCAGACTGGCTCTCGGACTCCCCATGGGTTAGGGCTGATGGTGGGTGGACGCCTACACCGCATGCGCATGCGCTTTGGGCATCCCACAGCTCTCAAAGCTTGGATCAAAGCCATTGGCAAATCATGCCTGGGTGAGCTGGACTGCTGAGAGAATTGACAGATATGATCCAAGCGCCAGCATATACGGTACAGGCGATTACGCAGGCCTAGTACCGACCATAAGCGACCCTCGGGAGACCTCTGGACCACGAATCGACCGCATTCCACTGGCGCGACTGACCACTTTGGCACCTTCAGCACCGCGAATGAAGATATTTACCTTTTTTGCCCCCAGTAAGTGTCCCATCCATATCATTGGACCAGTATCCAACCGAACGATACTTAAACGGCTGCACGCCGCATTCTCCATGCCCGAAGCTTAAAAGCTACTAAAGTCACTAAAAACGAGAATGAATTGAATTGAATTGAAACGGATTTCTCACGCAACTCGAGCGCTCGAGCTGCGGAGCAGCATCACTGCAGTAAGACATGCATATTCGCGCCAAAAGCTGTGCATTCCATAGCTGCGGTGCCAACGCTAGCAGTTGAGCAGTAATGTCGGCCCACCAGCTCCACCGGTCCCTGGCCAGGCTCAAGCTGCGCTGCTTTGCGGTGCGGCCGCAGCGCGTGCAAATACTCAGCACGCCTAAAGCCTTTTACGATTCGCTCGTCGAGCGCTGCGACGCGGCCACGACGCGCGTGACGCTCAGCGCGCTCTACTGGGGCACAGACCCGCTCGCCGCGGACTTGGCCGAGGCCGTCGCGCGCGCGGCGCGGCGCGGCGTCGTCGTGAATGTGACTCTTGACGCGGCGCGCGCGGGTCGTCGCGATAAGGACGGCCGGACGTCCGTCGACGCGTTGGCCGGCGTCGCGGCGGCGGGCGGCGACGTCAACCTCGTCGACGCGTCGGGGCGCCGCGGGCTTGTCGGCGAGATCCTGGGCGTCTACCACGCCAAGGCCTGCGTCTTCGACGGCGCCACGCTGCTGACCGGCGCGAACCTGAGCGAGGAGTACTTTAGCACCCGCCAGGACCGCTACGTGGTCGTGCGCGATAGCAAGGTCGCGGACTGGTACGACGCTGCCGTACGCGCGGCGGCGCGAGCCCCGGACGCGCCGGCGCGGGCCCGAGCTTTACAGGAGCTCTGCGCGGGACCCGCGCCCGCGGCG